>Ga0207966_1001928_pt1 | contig 10972 bp, 9 predicted proteins | sample Knorr_S23_td_NAD_FD_185611 | JGI IMG/M metagenome (GOLD analysis project Ga0207966, IMG submission 185611) | Marine microbial communities from Southern Atlantic Ocean transect - Knorr_S23_td_NADW_ad_2500m_LV_B (SPAdes) (version 2) | ecosystem: Environmental > Aquatic > Marine > Oceanic | place... | reverse complement strand
GATTTTATGGAAGATATCAAGACACCATTATTAGATAAAATAAATTTTCCAAAAGACTTACGTAAATTACCTAAAAATAAGTTGGAAGATTTAGCTGTGGAGTTGAGAAACGAAACTATAAATGTTGTTTCAGTTACAGGAGGACATTTAGGGGCAAGTTTAGGTGTAATAGAATTAACAGTTGCAATTCATTATGTTTTTAATACGCCAAAAGATAGACTCGTATGGGATGTAGGACACCAAACATATCCACACAAAATTTTAACTGGAAGAAGAGATAAAATAAGAACACTTAGACAAAAAAATGGTCTTTATGGATTTACAAAAAGAACAGAAAGTGAATTTGATCCTTTTGGTGCTGCTCATGCTTCAACAGCAATGTCTTCTGGTTTAGGAATGGCTATAGCTAGAGACTTAATGAAAAAAAAAAATAATGTTATTTGTGTAGTTGGTGATGGAGCTATGAGTGGAGGTATGGCATATGAAGCTATGAATAACGCAGGTTCAGAAAAATCAAGATTAATTGTCATTCTTAATGATAACGATATGTCAATTGCTCCACCTGTTGGTGCATTAAGTAATTATCTCTCAAGACTAATCTCATCTGGCTTTTATCAATCATTTAAAAATCTTGGAGGAAAAATTGTTTCAAAAACATTTCCTGATAGGATTGGTAAAGTTGCAAAAAAAGCTGAGGAACTTGCAAGAGGTTTTGTAACTGGAGGAACGCTTTTTGAAGAACTAGGTTTTTTCTACATTGGTCCAGTTGATGGACATAATTTAAAAAGTTTAATCCCTATATTGGAAAATGCAAAAAAATATAAGAATGGGCCAATACTTATTCATTGTGTTACAAAAAAAGGTAAAGGGTACGACCCTGCTGAAAAATCTGATGATAAATATCACGGGGTTGCCAAATTTAATGTTGCAACTGGAGTACAGCAGAAATCAGAATCTAAAGCGCCTTCATATACAAAAGTTTATGCAAATAGTTTAATTAGTGAAGCAAAAAAAGATAAAAAAATTGTTGCAATTACCGCTGCTATGCCAGATGGTACAGGTATAGATTTATTTCAAAAAGAATTTCCAAGTAGAAGCTTTGATGTAGGAATTGCAGAACAACATGCAGTAACATTTGCAGCTGGTCTTGCAACAGAAGGATTTAAACCATTTGCAACTATATATTCTACTTTTTTACAAAGAGCTTACGATCAAGTTGTTCATGATGTAGCAATTCAAAAATTACCTGTTCGTTTTGCTATGGATAGAGCAGGTCAAGTCGGTGCTGATGGGCCAACTCATGCAGGATCTTTTGACATAGCTTATCTAGGCTGCTTGCCCGGTTTTGTTTTGATGGCACCTGCAGATGAATCAGAACTAGTTCATATGGTAGCAACAGCTACCCAAATTAATGATCGCCCATGTGTTTTTAGATACCCAAGAGGCGATGGTATTGGAGTACCAATTCCTGCAGAAGGAATACCATTAGAAATAGGTAAGGGAAGAATTGTTAAAGAAGGAAATAAAATTGCAATTTTATCTTACGGCGCAAGACTTTATGAATGTATTAAAGCTGCAGATATATTAAATGCCAAAGGATTATCAACAACGGTAGCAGATGCAAGATTTTGCAAACCTCTTGATACAAAATTAATAAAACAATTAGCTTTAGAGCATGAAACACTTATAACAGTGGAAGAAGGATCAATTGGCGGTTTTGCTTCTCATGTAACTAAATTCTTGACTAACGAAACTTTATTAGATGGTGGACTAAAATTTAGATCTTTATTTTTTCCAGATATATTTTTACCACATGGTAAACCTGAAGAACAATACGAAGAAGCTAATCTTTTATCTAAAGATATTGCATATTGTGCCTTACAATCTCTTGGAAGTAATTATTCAAAAAAAGAAATTGATTTATCTTAATATATTAAGATTGAAAAACTTTATTTCTTAAAAAATGATCAGCTAGAACACAAGCTAGCATTGCTTCTCCGATAGGAACAGCTCTAATTCCAACACATGGATCATGTCTCCCACTTACAGAAATAGAAGTTTTTTTTAATTTATTAGTTACTGTTTTTTTTAATTTTAAAATAGAACTAGTTGGTTTTACAACAAACCTTGCAATTATATTTTGTCCTGATGATATCCCACCTAAAATACCTCCTGCATGATTAGATTTAAATTGAACTTTTCCTTTTTTTAAAGTCATTTCATCTGAACTTTCTTCACCTGGAATAAATGCAGATGCAAAACCACTTCCAATTTCCACACCTTTAACTGCATTAATGCTCATTAAAGCTTTTGCAATGTCTGCATCTAATTTATCATAAACAGGCTCACCAAGTCCTGCAGGTATACCACTGGCTTCTAATTCAATTATAGCACCGACCGAAGAACCGTTTTTTCTAATTTGCATAAGATAATTTTCCCAAATTTTTACCATATTTTTATCTGGGCACCAAAAAGGATTTTTTTTTATAAAATTCCAGTCCCAATTATCTCTATTTATATGTAAGGAACCCATTTGAATTAAAGCACCACGTATTAAAAAAGTTTTGCCAAGTTGTGTTGATAATATTTTTCTTGCTATTGCTCCTGCCACAACTCTCATTGCGGTTTCTCTTGCTGAGGATCTGCCACCACCTCGATAATCTCTAATCCCATATTTTTTTTGGTAAGTGTAGTCTGCATGTCCTGGCCTAAATTTATTTTTTATTTTTTCATAATCTTTTGATTTTTGATCTTCATTATAAATAATAAAAGATATTGGCGTTCCAGTGGTATAATTATTAAAAACCCCAGATAAAATTTTTACTTTATCCTTTTCTTTTCTCTGTGTTACAAATTTACTACTTCCAGGCCTTCTTTGATTTAAAAAAAACTGAATTTCTTTTTCTTTTATCTTAATTTTTGAAGGTATACCATCAATGGTACATCCAATAGCTGGTCCGTGACTTTCTCCCCAAGTACTAAATTTAAATATTTTACCAAAACTATTTCCAGGCATTTTTATTTTTCTTCAAAAATATCAGGAGAATCTGTATCCTTCATTCCAATTATATTATATCCTGAGTCTACATGATGTATTTCCCCAGTTACACCTGATGAAAGATCACTTAAAAGATAAAGTGCAGAACCAGATATATCATCTAATGTAATATTTCTTTTTAATGGTGAATTATTTTCATTCCATTTTAAGATATAATGAAAATCTCCGATTGCTGAAGAAGCAAGAGTCTTGATTGGACCAGGAGATAAAACATTTACTCTAATTTTTTTCCCCCCCAAATCTTTTGCTAAATATTTTACGCTAGCTTCCAAAGCTGACTTTGCAATTCCCATTACATTATAATGTGGCATAAATTTTTCTGATCCAAAATATGATAGCGTTAGTAAAGTTCCGCCGTTAGTCATTATTTTCTCCGCTTGTCTTGCTGCAGCTGTAAATGAGTAGCAAGAAACATCCATTGTTTTTTTAAAATTATCTTTTGTTGTGTTTAAATACTTTCCTTTTAATTCTTCCCTGTTAGAAAATGCAATTGCATGAACTAGAAAATCAATTGTTTTCCATTTTTTTTTGATTTCTTTAAAAGTTTTTAAAATATCATTTTCATTTTCTACATCGCACTCTAAAATTATAGGTGAATTGATTTCTTTTGCTAATGGATCAACTCTTTTTTTTAAAACCTCTCCTTGATAAGTTAATGCTACTTTTGCGCCAGAATTATACAAAGTTTTTGCTATTGCCCAAGCAATAGACCTATCGTTAGCCACACCCATAACCAAACCTTTTTTATTTTTCATTAAAGATGTGTCAATCATTTTTTTACTATAAGTAATAAATAATAATTTTATTATTTTTTTTTAGTTTATTTTTTTTATGCAGCTTTTTTTAATTTTAATTTTTTCCAGACAAACTTAAGTGCATTTATTAGATCATCTATCATTAGATCAGTATGTAATGGAGATGGTGTAATTCTTAATCTTTCTTCTCCTCTAGGGACAGTTGGATAATTTATAGGTTGTAAATAAACTTTATATTTTTCTAACAATTCATCAGCAGCTTTTTTACATAATTTACTATCACCTATAATTATTGGAATTATATGACTTTTAGTTTTTAAAAAAGGTATGTTTGCTGCAAGTAATTTTTCTTTAATGAACAAACATTTTTCTTTTAGTTTATCTCTTAATTGTTGATTATCTTTTACATACCTTATACTTACAATAGCGCCACATGCAATTGCTGGTGGAATTGAAGTTGTAAATATAAAACCTGATGAATAGCTTCTTATAAAATCAATAATAGATTTACTTGAAGACACATATCCACCTATTAGCCCAAAGGATTTTGCTAAAGTACCATTAATAATATCAATCTCGTGCATTATTTTTTGTTCCTGAGCCACGCCACCTCCACGGGATCCATAAAGTCCAACAGCATGAACTTCGTCAAGATAAGTTAAAGCTTTATATTTCTTTGCAAGTTTTACAAAAGATTTAATTGGGGCAAAGTCACCATCCATCGAATATACAGATTCAAATACAATTATTTTTGGCCTATCTATATCGATTTTTTTTAAAAGAGTTTCTAAATGTTTAATATCATTGTGTTTGAAAATAAATTTTTCAGATTTGCTATTCCTAATACCATTTATCATTGACGCATGATTTTTTTCATCAGAAAAAATCGCACAGCTTTTTAATTTAGACCCTAGAGTGCTTAATGTTGCATCATTTGCTACATAACCTGATGTAAAAACTAAAGAAGATTCTTTTTCATGAATTTCGGAAATTTCATTTTCTAAAGCAATATGGTAGTGATTTGTTCCTGAAATATTTCTTGTGCCTCCTGACCCAGCACCAAGTTCCCTCATTGCTCTTTCAATTGCTTCTAAAACGAACGGATGTTGCCCCATACCTAAATAATCATTACTACACCAAACTACAATATTTTCTTTTTTAATTAAGTCATTAAATTTAGCGTTAGGAAATGAACCAGCTATTCTACCTATATCTTTGAAAACTCTATATTCACCAGATTTTTTTAAACTATTTAAAGAATCTGAAAAAAATTTTTTATAGTCCATTATAACTAGAAGAATATATAGTTAATATAATCAATAATAATGTAACATACCATTAATACACAACAATGATTTTAATTATAGGAGGCGGAATTATAGGTTTATCAATAGCTTGGCGACTTATAGGTATTGGAAAAAAAGTCATAATTATTGATAAAAAAAATTTAGGAAAAGAAGCAAGTTGGGCTGCAGCAGGAATGTTATCTGGCAGGTTAGATTTAAAACCTTGCGAAAAAAAATTATTACCAATATTTGAAAAAAGTCACTTGGCCTGGCCTAAATTTGCTGAAGAACTAGAAAATAAATCTGGAAAAAGTATTGGTTATAAAAAAGAAGGTACATTAAGGGTAGCTTGTGATCTTCATGAAGAAAAAAAACTGAAAAATAATTATGATTTTCTTAAAAATAATAAAGTAAATATCACTTGGCTTTCTGGTGATAAAATTCGCGACAAAGAACCATATGTTTCTAATAATGTATTATCAGGATTTTTTTCTCCAGACGACCATCATGTAAATAATCGCTACATTCTTGATGCGCTAATAACAATATTAAAAAAAAATAAAAATAATTGTATTTTTAAAGAAAATACTGAAGTCGAAAAAATTATTACAAATAAAAATCAAGTAATAGGGGTTAAAACAAATAATGAAATAATTAAAACTAAAGAAATAATAGTTTGTTCTGGAGCCTGGACTAGTAAAATTAAAAATATAGAAATAAAGGAAGTGCCAATAAGACCAGTAAAAGGTCAAATGGTTTGTCTTAAAGTACCTAAAAATATTTCACTTTTGAAACATATTTTATGGAGGGAAAATGTTTATTTAGTTCCTAGAAATAATTCTGATTTAATTATTGGAGCAACAGAAGAAGAAATGGGTTACGATAAAAGTTTAACTGTAGGGGGTATTTATAATTTATTAAAAATAGCAAGAGAAGTGTTGCCAGCAATTGAAGATTTATCAATTGTGGAGTCTTGGTCTGGGTTAAGACCTACAAGTAGGGATGATGCGCCAATTATAGGACCTTCAAAAAAATTAAAAGGTTTAATATATGCAACCGGTCATCATAAAAACGGTATACTTTTAGCCCCATTAACATCAAGTGTTATAAAAAATTATTATTTAAATGGTAATATAGGAAATGATTTTAATAATTTTGAACCAGGAAGATTTGTAATTTAAAAAAAATGAAAAAAAAATTAATAATTAATGGAAACAATTTTTTTGTTCTTTCTAAAACTTTATCAAAAGTTTTACATGAAATAAATATAAGTAGAAGTCAAAATTTAGCAGTTGCAGTAAATGAAGAAGTTATTCAAAAAATAAATTGGAAAAATTACAAAATAAAATCTGGTGATATAATTGAAATAGTCCAACCACTAAAAGGAGGTTAAATAAAATTTATGAAAGATTTTCTCTCTATTGAAAACAAAAAATTTAAATCAAGATTATTTATGGGTACTTCTAGATATCCCAATCATCAAATCATGCTCGAATCACTTCATGCTGGAAGAACGGAAGTTGTTACTGTAGCAATTAGAAGAATTAGTTTAAAAAAATATAATGAAAATATAATAGATCTTTTGAAAAAGAAATATTTTATTCTTCCTAATACTGCAGGTTGTTATACTGTTAAAGAAGCAGTTTTAACAGCTGAATTAGCCAGAGAGGCATTAAAAACAAATTTTGTAAAATTAGAAGTAATAGGAAACGACGAAGATTTATTGCCAGATGTTGAGAATCTTATTCCTGCTGCGAAAGAATTAGTAAAAAAAAATTTCAACGTCTTACCATATTGTAATGATGACCCTATAATTTGTAAAAAATTAGAGGATATAGGTTGTTCTGCAGTTATGCCTTTAGCAGCACCTATTGGCTCAGGTATGGGAATTCAAAATCAATATAACTTAAAATTGATTGTTGAAAAATCAAATATTCCAGTAATCGTAGATGCTGGAGTAGGCACGGCTTCAGATGTTGCTATTGCCATGGAGTTAGGATGCGATGGAGTTTTGTTAAATACTGCAGTAGCAGAAGCACAAAATCCAGAACTAATGGCAAAAGCAATGGCAGATGCTATAGAAGCTGGAAGAAATGCTTTTTTAGCAGGAAGAATACCAAAAAAATCTTTTGCAAAAAGTTCAACAACAAATAAAGGAAAAATTAAGTTAACAAAAGAAAATTAAATTTTTTTTGAAATAAATTTTTCAATTTTTAATATTTCTTCATTTTTAAAACTTTTTTTTTTCTTCAGATGTTTAATAACAAATTTCCAGTTGGTTAAAAAGTGAAGTTTTAATTTATTTTTTTTGAAAATAGTATCTGAATAAATATCATAGTTAAAAATAACAAAAATATCTCTTATTTCACAACCAGCTTTTTTTATAGCATTGCAAAAATTAATTTTACTTTTTCCATCAGTGGATAAATCTTCTATTAACAGGACTCTTGATTTTTTTTTAATATCGCCTTCTATTTGAGATAATTTGCCAAAACCTTTTGGCTTTTTTCTAATATATATCATTGGTTTATTTAATTTTTCTGATATCCAAGATGCATAAGGTATTCCAGCTGTTTCGCCTCCGGCAATATAATCAATTTTTTTCAAATCTATTTCCTTTTTTAGTAATTTAGACGTCATATTTATAATTGATCTTCTTTCTTTTAGATGACTTATAATTTTTCTACAGTCAACATAGACAGGGCTTAATCTGCCAGATGTAAGTTTAAAGGGTTTTTTTGTTTGTATGTTTATTGATTTAATATCTAAAAGAATTTTTGCTGTTTTATCTCTTAAATTTTCTAAATTCATAATTAGAAGATTATTTTTATTCTTTTTTTCAAAAGTTTGAAACAAAGAAATAAATTCTATATTATATATAGTTAATTTATTTTTTAATATGGCAGAAAATAAGAAATATAAAAGTGATATTGAAATTGCAAGAGAGGCAAAGCTTCAAAATATATTAGAAATTGCTGAAAAAAAATTAAATATTCCAGAAAAGTTTCTTGAACCCTATGGACATTATAAAGCAAAACTTAGTTTTGATTATATAAATTCTCTAGATAAAAATAAAAATGGTAAATTAATTTTAGTAACTGCAATCACCCCAACGCCAGCAGGGGAAGGCAAGACTACAACTACTTTAGGTTTAGGAGATGCTCTTCATAAAATTGGAAAAAATTCTTCGATTTGTATCAGAGAACCGAGTTTAGGTCCATGTTTTGGCATGAAAGGAGGAGCAGCTGGAGGTGGAAAAGCCCAGGCAGTACCAATGGAAGATTTGAATTTACATTTTACAGGTGATTTTCATGCAATTAGTGCTGCACATAATCTATTATCAGCAGCAATTGATAATCATATTAACTGGAAAAAAGAACCAATAATTGATGCTAGAAAAGTTACTTGGAAAAGAACAATGGATATGAACGATAGAGCATTAAGGCAAATTATTTGTAGTATTGGCGGTCCTGGAAATGGTTTTCCTAGAGAAGATGGTTTTAATATTACACCAGCTTCTGAAATTATGGCAATTTTTACTTTAGCTGATGATTTAAAAGATTTAGAAAGAAGATTGGGCAATATACTTGTTGCCTATACTAGTGATAAAGAAGCTGTTTTTGCTAAAGATTTAAATGTCATTGGCTCTATGTCAGTGTTGTTAAAAGATGCTATTAAGCCAAATATAATACAAAGTTTAGAAAATAATCCAGTTTTTGTTCACGGCGGCCCATTTGGTAATATAGCACATGGTTGTAATACAATTATTGCAACAAAAACTGCTTTAAAATTATCAGATTATGTTGTTACAGAAGCAGGATTTGGAGCAGACCTTGGCGCTGAAAAATTTTTTGATATTAAATGTAGAAAAGCAAATTTAGCACCTGATGCTGCTGTTCTAGTTGTTACTATTAGAGCTTTGAAAATGCATGGCGGGGTAGACAAAGAAAATCTTAATAAAGAAAATGTTGAAGCAGTACAAAAAGGATCTGAAAATTTATTGAAACATATAGAAAATTTAAAAAAATATGGCGTACCTATTATTGTTGGAATTAATGTATTTGTATCTGATACAGAAGATGAAATGGATGTTGTAAAAAAAATTTGTGAAAAAGTAGGAGTAAATGCTGTCACAAGTAGACATTGGGAATTTGGAGGAGAAGGCGCAGTAGATTTAGCAAATGAAGTTGTAGATACATTAGAAAAAACTAAATCAAATTTTAAAACCTTATATGATGATAATTTATCTTTAGAAGACAAAATTAAAAAAGTTGCTAGTGAAATTTATGGCGCAAATGAGCTTGAAATTAGTACTACTGCAAAAAAACAATTAAAAGAACTTCAAGGCACTAACTATGAAAAATTTCCAGTTTGCATTGCCAAAACACAATATAGTTTTACTGCAGATCCTGAAAATGGCGGTTTACCTCAAGAACACAATTTACCTATAAAAGAAATAAGAATATCAGCTGGAGCAGAATTTGTTGTTGTTATTTGTGGTGATATTATGTTAATGCCAGGTCTACCAAAAACTCCAGCTGCTGAATCGATTTATATTGATGAGAAAGGTTTAATACAAGGTTTATTTTAGATGTCAGATAATAATCACGAGATAGATGAAAAGAAAATACAGTATGATAATGTATTTTCGATACCTATTGTACAATACCAAACAAAAAATACTGATCAAATGAATAAAGAATTAAAAGAAATTATTTTAAAAAAAGAAAAGGAAACGCCAACAACGAGCAAAAGTAATCAAGGTGGATGGCAATCAGAGGGGGATTTTTTTCGTTGGGGCGGTGAAAGTATTGAAAAAGTATACAATTTATTTTTAAAATTAATTGAGTCTTCAACAAAAAAACTAGATTTGATACAAACTATTCCAATGGACTTTCATATTTATGGATGGGCAAATGTAAATAGAAAAGGGCATTCAAATATTGCTCACATACATCCTATGTCTACTTGGTCCGGAACTTACTACGTTGATGCAGGAGACGATCTTGATGAAAGCAAATGTGGTTTATTCGAAGCTTTTAATCCAAATACATCACATTTGATGTCTTTTTTTCCAGGCTTATTACCTGGAGAATATCTTATTAAGCCTAAAACAGGTTCGATGAATCTTTTTCCTAGTTATTTAAGACATGGTGTGAGAACATATTATGGAAATAGTGCGAGGATATGCATAGCTATTAATGCAAATATGCGAATAAAAGCACCATAAAAATTTTTTTAACAGTATTTGTATAAATGAATTAATTTTTTAACCGTATTTTCTATTAAAAAATTTTCTTTTACAAAAATTCTTCCTTCTTTACCCATAGCCAATCTAATTTTTTTATTTTGTAGCATTTTTTTCATTGCTAGAAATAGTTCATCAGAATTTTTTGGATTCACAAGTATACCATTTTTTCCATCTATAACTACATCTCTACATCCAGTTACATTAGTTGTTATAATTGGTTTGCCACAAGCCGCTGCTTCCAATAAACCTTTTGGCAATCCTTCTCTATAAGATGGAAGTACTGCGACATGAACTTTTTTATATAAATCATTTATATCATTTATATGACCCATGTATTTTAAATAATCAATAGCTTCCCAAGATTTAATTTCTTCATGTGGAACAGACGAGGGATTTTGACTATCAATTATTCCTGCAATAAATAATTCAAAGTTTTTTGTAATTTTACTAAGTTTTTTTGATGCTTTAATTAATTCTATGATACCTTTGTCTTTCAAAATTCTTGATGCAAACAAAAATATTATTTTTCCTTTTGGTTCTTTTGAAACTTTATATTTATCTAAATTTATTCCAGAAGTTGTATTAAAATGTAAATTTTTTTTTCTAATCCATATTTTTTTTT
>Ga0207966_1001927_pt1 | contig 10976 bp, 12 predicted proteins | sample Knorr_S23_td_NAD_FD_185611 | JGI IMG/M metagenome (GOLD analysis project Ga0207966, IMG submission 185611) | Marine microbial communities from Southern Atlantic Ocean transect - Knorr_S23_td_NADW_ad_2500m_LV_B (SPAdes) (version 2) | ecosystem: Environmental > Aquatic > Marine > Oceanic | place... | reverse complement strand
GTTGTTTCTTTGGATCTTTGGTGACAACATTGAAGCAAAGTTTGGACGAGTAAAATATCTAGGCATCTATCTATTATGGGGAATAGGTGCAGGGTTAATTCACGTCATGGGCGATACATCAACTGGAATTCCTGCGGTTGGTGCATCAGGTGCAATATCTGGCGTACTAGGTGCTTATCTTGTAATATTTCCACGTGCAAGAGTTAAGACATTTTTGATGCTGGGATTTTTCTGGAGAATGCTTCACATTAAGGCCATGTACTTTCTTCCATTCTGGCTGATTTTTCAAAACTTGTTACCATTTTTCATAGGAGGGTTTGGTGTTGCAGGAGGTGGAGTTGCATATCTTGCCCACATTGGTGGATTCGGACTAGGACTTGCAGTTGGGTACATTTACAAAAAGACACACGGGTCTGAGTTTACCTATGGTACACGTTATGGCTATAGGGGAAACTACAGATGATAACCACTAAATTATCCATTGCAAAAAAACCTTCATGCCACTGATAACAATATCGATGTATCCAGGCAGAACTCAACAACAAAAAGATGATTTTGCAAACACAATAACAAAATCTGCCGTTGAGATTTTAAAGACCAAAGAGAAGGATGTAATCGTAGTCTTTAACGAAAACCCAAAAGGAAACTGGTTCTTAGCTGGAGAGCAGCTGTAACCTTTTTTTATTTATTTTATAGTGTATCTTTTTATTTTGAACTCATTAACATATGGCATGCCAAAAATTGCAATTATTCAGATGAGAGCATCTACTGATAAAAGTAAAAATCTAAAAAAAATTCTTGATTATATTGGTAAAGCTGCAAAACAAGGTGCAGCTTTATGCACATTTCCAGAATTTATGATGTTTTACACTAAAGCATCTCAGACATCAGAACAGCTTGCCAATATGGCTGAAAGCATACACGGAAATTTTGTTACTAAGATAGCAGATGCAGCTAAACAAAACTCAATTATGGTTATCGGAACACTTTATGAAAAAAGTGCAAAAAAAAATCGTGTGTACGATACTTGCTTTCTAGTAAACAAGGATGGAAAGGTAACAAGAACTTATAGAAAGATTCACCTATACGATGCGTTAGGATTCAAAGAATCAGACAAGATGATAGCTGGTACAAAGATTACACTTCCAGTAAAAACCAAAATTGGTACGTTGGGCATGCTTATCTGCTATGATCTAAGGTTTCCGGAAATAGCAAGAGGTTTAGCACTGGCAGGTTCAGAGATTCTAGTTGTTCCGTCTGCATGGGTAAAGGGTCCTGCTAAAGAAGAACATTGGCTTACATTCAATAAAACCCGTGCAATTGAAAATGGTTGCTATCTAATTGCACCAGATCAAGTAGGTAATATTTACTGTGGAAGGAGCATCGTAGTTGACCCGTTTGGTAAAATCCTACTTGATATGAAAAAGCGACGAGGTATCGGCATTGTTGACATTTCCGTTCAAAACGTACACAAAACACGAAAAAAGTTACCACTTCTCAAAAACCGAAGGCCTAAAATTTATTCCAACTTTAAGCAGTAGTTTTTCTGGCCTCACATCTAATGTTGGCACATTGTTCTGTCCACTTTTGTTTTCTAGAATATCTGTATAGGATTAGCGGCCAAAAGCATGTATTACATAGTCTCTTAGTTCTACGAATTGTCGCTTTTTGTAGAAGCGGAGAAGATGCAGTACAGCCATTGTTATAGTTTGAGCACCCAATAAACCTCTTTTTTGTTGTTACCGAGCGAATTATCATCAACTGTCCAGCGTTGCACTGGGGACACTTAGCAAGACCATTTTTGGGCGAATTGGTTCCTAAAATTATGTATTTTTTCTTTTTTGCAGAATAAGACAAATAACCATTTGAATCCAAATATTGTCTTAGCTCTGTTTTCAAGGTCACGATTTTCTTATTTGTAAGTCTGAGTGGCTTGCAATTTTTTTCTTTTTCCTTTGTTAGCTGTACGCCACAAGATCTTTTTTGCAACATAATATTGTAATAATTGTTACTTATCAAAATTGTTGAAGAATTTTTATAGGGAATTAGTCATGATTTTTTGTGGAAAGAGAAAGCGTTTGTGTTTTAGGTGCTGGTAGTACAAAATATGGCAAATTAGAAGATAGCATTTCTGATATTACTGTTCAAGCGTCAGTTGACGCAATTGAAAATGCTGGAATTGAACCTAAAGAAATTCAGGCAGGTTACATTTCAAACGTGTTTGGTGTTGCAGACAAGCAGGTACATTTGGGTCCTGTTGTTATGAGTAATCTAGGAATTTCTGAGTGTCCTTCACTTTCTATTGAATCTGCATGTGGAAGTGGTTCTGTTTCTTTTAGGGAAGCATTTGCTAATGTTGCTGCAGGATTTTATGATGCTGTTTTAGTTACTGGTACTGAAAAAGTAACGCATACAGGTACTGACTGGACAACAACTTATTTTTCTTACTGTTCTGATTTCTTCTATGAAGGTCAAGCAGGTGCATCATTTCCTGGTTTGTTTGCATCAATGGCACGTGCATACCTACATGAATTTGATGCAACAGAAGAAGATCTTGCAAGTGTTGCAGTAAAGAATCATGATAATGGTGTATTAAATCCTAAAGCACACTTGAGAAAAAAAATCACTATCGATGATGTCATGAATTCCCCAGTGGTTGCTAGTCCTTTGAAATTATATGATTGTTGTCCATTCTCTGATGGGGCAAGTTCTGTTATTTTATGTAATGAAAAATTTGCTAAGGAGCATTCAAAAGATTATGTAAAAGTAATTGGTTCTGGGCGTGGTGGTTCTCCTGCAGCACTGCAAGGGCGTGAACATCTAACAACTATACCAAGCACAAAGATTGCAGCAGAAGCTGCATACAAGATGGCGGGTATTACAGCAAAAGATGTTAACTTTGCTGAGGTTCATGATTGCTTTACAGTTGCAGAAGTTATTGACACCGAAGATCTAGGATTCTTCAAGAAAGGTACTGGCGCAACTGCTGCAAGAAATGGTGAAACTAAACTAAACGGTTCAATTTCTATTAATCCTTCTGGCGGTCTTAAATCCAAAGGACATCCAATTGGAGCAACTGGTGTTGGTCAAATAGTTGAAGCATTTGAGCAACTAACAGGTCGGTCTGGTGAGCGAACCGTTAATGACGCAAAAATTGGATTAACACAAAATTTTGGTGCAACAGGTGCAAGCTGTGCGGTCCATATCTTTCAGAGTGTGTAAATTGTCTGCAAAACCTGAATTTATTGACGCAGCAAAGGCTGGTAACGTTCTTGCTAGAAAGTGCATAAAATGTGGTGAATTACATCTTGCGACAGTATATTTTTGTAAAAAATGTGGCAGTAAAGGATTTTCCAATTCCACAATAAAGGGTGCTGGGAAAGTTGTTACATATACAATAATGACTGTCCCTCCTGCAGGATTTGAGGACTTGGTACCATACGCTTGGGTTGTTATGGAATTAGATGATACTTCTGAATTTATTAACCCAATAAGGATCTCAGGATTTTTACCAAATATCCAAAAGCCTGAAGATCTTCCGATTGGTACAGCAGTAAAAGTGATTGGTTTTGATAATCATGGAATATTACTTGAGAAACAGTAAACCAAATTTAGCACAACAATAATTTTTTAAATATTTAATACCAATTCTATTTCTAATAATTTAGAATGACAGTGGATATCAATTGTGCAAAATGCGGTGAAAAAATCTGTACGCTACGTATGCTTAAATCAATAAAAGATGTCTTAAAAACTTACAACAATAAGTGTCCTCATTGTAGACAAAGACTTTCAACAACTGATTTTACTTTGAATACAGAAAAAAAATGAGCAGTTTTATACGAAACATCCAAGTTCTGTCCAGAAACAAATCTTAATTACATAGATTTTTTTAATAACAGCAATGGGGAGCAAAGAAAATTTGGAGTTAGACGAAGATCTTGATCTTGACACTAACTTAGACTTGGACAATGATACCGATCTTGATAGTAATCTTGATTTAGATGAAGATGGTTCAGGGGGTACTGTTATTCAGTCTACATCAAAACGTGTAAGAATGATCTTTTCTGTCATGGCAAGCCCTAATAGAATTGATATCCTAAGAATATTGAATTCAAAGGGACCTCTTACTTATTCTGAGCTTAAATCTCTTGCAGGCTTCAAATCAAAAAAAGAAAGTGGCAAGTTTGCATACCATTTAAGAAAATTACTAAGACAATCACTTGTGGCATTAAACAAATCAGAACGACGATATACAATTACTAATCTGGGCAAACTTGTTTTAAGTCTCGCAAGGCAGATTGAAGAAAGATCAATCATAGAAAGTGGTAAAATGTATGTAAGAACATCACATGATTCTATTGAGGAATTTCAATCCAACAAAATAATCCAGTCATTGGTTCGTGAAGGAAGTATGCCACTAGAGCTGGCACAAAAAATAACCGAAGAGACTGAAAATCGTATTTACAAGTATCAGACTACATATCTAACAGGCTCACTTATTCGTGAGTTGGTTAATTCAATACTTTTAGAAAACGGTCATGAAGAATATAGGCATAAACTCGCACGACTTGGTCTTCCTGTATTTGAGGTTCAGGAGATAATCTCTAAAGCAGATAATGTAGATAACGGCGTGGAAGGATTATTATTTAAAACAGGTCAAACTGTGTTTGCTGAACATCTTCTCACAAATTCCCTTCCAAAAGATGTAGCAGATTCACACCTATCCGGTGATCTTCATATAACTTATCCAGGGCTATGGCAACTTTTACCAGATACTGTATTCATAAATGTAAAAGAATTGATCGAAGACGGTCTTGAGCTGAAAGGAAAATCACTCGGTGTTAGCAGAATCCCATCGATTAAGACAGTAGATAATTTGTCTTCTGCGGTATCTATGATAATCTCATTAATCTCGAAGGAATCTTCTCAGGAAGTAGTATTTGATGAGTTAATTCCATTATTATCAAAACATTCAAAAAATTTAGCTGAAATAGAGCAGAAAATTTTCGATGCTTTCATCACGTCTTCTACTGCTCTAAAATATAATAACACACCAACGTTAGTTTCCTTTAGGATACCACTGGGTACAGATCAAAAAATTGTAAAGGCTGTGATTTCTGCATACAGATCCTATGCAAAGATTACACCAATTCCAAAAGTTGGGCTTCTTATTGATTACAGGAAAGGAAGAGTTAATGACGTGTCTGAATCATTGTCTGAAATTATCACTCTTGGTGGCAAGATAATGTTTGCAAAACATAGCACATCTCAACAAGGGATTGCACAATCACAAAACACAAGCTCTCCTTCACTACATTTGGGTTCGGTATCAATCAATCTTCCTCGACTTGCATTTGAATCAAACAAAGATGAAACTTATTTTAGAGCAAGACTTGCTTTGTTACTAAAGCCTACTATATCCTCTATGACTTTACGCAACAAGGGAGTATCTGATCTTATCAGGCTTGGCATCAATCAGATTCTTGCTGGCAATACACAGTATATGCAGCGTAGTTCAGTTTCTTTTGTGATTAACCTAGTAGGTTTACATAATGCGGTTTATGGCATATTGGGATACGATAATAATAAAGAAGGAAAAGAAATCATAAACAAGGTAATTAAAACAGCAGTGGATGTTGGATCAGAACAAGGCAAAAAACTTGGAGTAAATGTTTTAATAAGTATGACTCAAAGTGATGGTTCTAATAGATTCATTTCTCTTGATGGAGAAAAATATGGAAAGGATTCTGTACTTAACATAGCTAATAATGAAATGTACTCTGAGGGAATTATACTTGATGCTGGTATAATAACAAAACTTACTGCAAAAAGTGATGAGATCATTGAATGTAATAAAATTGCGACAATTCTTAACGGTTCAATGCTGGTGCAGCTAAATATACCAAAAGGCACAAAGGCAAACGAGGTCAAGAAGGTCATTGAAAAAACATCTAGTCTTATATCTTCGTTCAAACCAGTCATGAAAGTGCCAATTTGTGGAAATTGTGGACTTAAAGATGAAAAACTAGCAGATAAATGCCCTGTATGTAAATCACCTTTCATAATCTAGATCCATCTCAAGTTTTCATCCCCATCTAGCAAGATCTATCCGATCTACATTATGAAATTTTTTAAAACTTTGTCAGAAAAGTTTAGTTAAAAATAGATCTAGGATAATTAAATTTTGCCAGAGAAGTTATATGCCTTTCAATCCCAACCAGTATTGGGGAGACATTGGCAGACAATAAATCACAAATAGAGAATTCTATTGTTCGAATTCGTAAAAGAAACGGATCAGTTTCAGACTTTAACAGAGACAAAATATTAAATGCTATACATAAAGCATTTTCGGCATCGAACAAGCCAGATAAGGAACTTGCGTCTCAACTTACTGATAAGGTAATAGTCAAGCTAGTTGAGCATGGATTTTCGGTAGAAAATGCCCCAAGTGTGGAAGATATTCAGGATTTGGCTGAATCTACCCTAATTGATAACGGCCATAGTGATATTGCCAGAGCATACATACTGTATCGCCATGAGCGCCGCAAAATAAGAGACCAAAAGTTAAAAATCTTAAATGCCAAGACACTCGACCCAGTCGCAAAGGCATTTGATATTAACTGCCTAAGGGTTTTAGCGGCACGTTATCTTATTCGTGACAACAAGAATGAAATTATTGAGACACCATCCGAGTTATTTGAAAGGGTTGCGCTTTTAGTTGCAATTGCTGACATGTTAAGAGATAGTGAACTGTTTGCCAATGAGGGAAAGATTTCACAAGATGTAGAAGATGCAACAGCATATCTACAAAAACTGGATGGCTTTAACTACAAATTCAAGTTAGGCACATTTTATCTCAACAAATGGCATTTTAGATGTCTAATTAACAGCTATGTTGAGCTGGCGAAGCAAGGAAAGATGAAAGTCTCATTCAAGGAGTTATTAACAATGCTTGCTTCCAAAAAACTTGACAGTTATAGTGACAAAGTGTCAGAATACTATGAATTAATGGTATCTCAGGACTTTTTGCCAAACACACCAACTATGATGAACGCAGGTGGTCGTTTAGGTCAGCTTTCTGCTTGTTTCGTTCTGGCAATGCCTGATGATATGGCAGGAATAATGAAAACAACTTCTGACGCTGCTTTGATATTCAAGTCTGGTGGAGGTGTTGGAATAAATTATTCTGATCTGCGTGAAGAGGGAGAAATTGTAGCCTCTACATCTGGAGTAGCATCAGGACCGGTTTCTTTTATGAATATTATCAATACTGTAACAGATGTAATAAAACAGGGTGGTAAAAGAAGGGGTGCAAACATGGGTATTATGGAAGTTTGGCACCCAGATATTGAAAAATTCATTACAAATAAGACAAAGCCAGGAATTTTAGAGAATTTTAATGTAAGCGTTGGTGTTTGGAAGGATTTTTGGGATGTTCTTGTTAATACGGGCGACGGTAAATACACATTGCATTGTCCAAGAGATAATTCTCCGGCAAGGGAGTTAAGCCCACACCATCTAATTGATTTGATAGCTCAATCAGCATGGAAGAGTGCAGAGCCTGGTCTAATCTTCTTTGACAACATCAACAAATACAATGTATTTGCAAAAGCACGTGGAGGACCATTACGTGCAACCAATCCATGTGGTGAACAAAGTCTGTATCCATACGAATCTTGCAACTTGGGTTCAATCAATTTAGCAAATCTTGTAAAGAGAACTGCTGATGGTCAATACGAGTTTGACTGGCAAAGATATGAAGAAACTATTAGAAAGACTACAAGATTCTTAGATAACGTAATAGATGTAAATCTTTATCCTATACCAGAAATTGATAAGGCATCAAAAGATTCGCGCAGAATAGGGCTAGGGGTTATGGGTGTGGCTGATTTACTATACAAGCTACGAATTCCATACAACTCTAAAGAAGGATATGATTTCCAATCAAAACTGGCTGAAGCACTGACATATTATTCCATGGAAGAAAGTGTGGAACTTGCAAAGAACAGAAGTGAGTTTCCCTTATGTTCAAAGACTGAATACGTAGAAGGAAAGATTCCAGTTTCGGGATATTATGAAAAACCAAAAGAAGAACACTACTATGACTGGGATGCACTCATTGCAAAGATCCAAAGTTATGGAATAAGAAATGTACTTAATACAACTGTAGCACCTACTGGTACACTTTCTATGTTAGCTGATTGCTCTAATGGAATGGAGCCAACTTTTGCACTTGTTTTTGAAAAAAGGGTCACGGTAGGTCGATTCTTCTACACTAACAAGATCTTTGAACAAGTCTTAAAAGAAAATAATCTATACAGTGAAGAACTGCTTACCAAGATTGCAGATAATTATGGTTCTGTTAGGGGAATGTCTGAAATTCCAGAATGGATTCAAAATATTTTTGTCACTGCAATGGACATACATTGGTCTGATCACCTTCTGGCACAGGCTGTATGGCAGGATTGGATTGGAAATGCAATTGCCAAGACAATTAACATGCCTAATGACGTAACTGTTGAGGACGTTAAGGCTTCATATCTTTTAGCACATGAATTAGGATTAAAAGGAATTACAGTATATAGAGATGGTTCAAGGCATAAGCAAGTTTTGCATATGACGAGTGAAAATGCAAAGAAGACGTTCGATGTAGTACCAAGTGAATATATTTCAAAATACATTGCTGAACGTGTTAAAAACTCATATATCAAATCTCAAGTTGATAATGCGATAACTATAACGAATAATACATCACAATTAACACAAACCATTGTAGAAGAAGAAAAAGAAGAGACGTTGTGTCCTACATGCAAAAATAAGCTTATTTTTGTTGAAGGATGTAAGATCTGCATAGACTGTGGATATAGTGGCTGTACTTCAGGCTAAAACTATAACAACTTTTTTACTAACTTGAAACTCTGTAATTGAATGAATAAGATATCACTAATACTAGCAGAGTCTTCCTTAGAATTAATACCAAAAGAGATTCAAAATCATCCATCAGTATTGTCACATTGTAAAAAACTCTCCAAGACTGCATCAAGAGTATTACTTGACAATTCTTGGCACTATGCTGCAATGAAAGGAATTGAAAACGAAATGAAAAGAGGAAGACCAGATTTAGTTCATTTTAGTATGCTAGAAGCTTGTAGCACACCTCTATATTTTGAGAAAAAGATTTCAGTTTATGTTCATACTTTGAATGATAAAGTAATCAAAGTTGGAGAGGATATACATCTCCCAAAGTCTTATCACAGGTTTGCTGGCCTGATTGAAAAGCTGTTTTATGAAAAAAGAATAGAATCAGAAGGAAATACACTACTTGAAATGACAGATATGAGTTTTCCAGAACTAGTAGAAACTATCAACCCAAAAAATGTGGTTGGTTTATCTTCGATGGGTAAACCTAGCTCATATGCTCAAGTTGGTAAATCTCTTAATGAAGACTCGTGTATTGTTATAGGTGGATTTCAGAAGGGTCGCTTTTTAGATTCTACAAAAAATAAAATAGATAATCTTGTTTCAATAGACTCGCATTCTTTGGAATCACATGTTGTCACTGCAAGAATACTTTACGAATATGAAAAAACCATTTTTATGTAAGCAGGAAAATTTGCAACCTATGCGGCCATAGTATAGCCTGGTTAGTATTCGGGGTTTCCAACCCTGTGACGCGGGTTCGAATCCCGCTGGCCGCATCTTAGGTTATTTTCAAAAGATTCTACATTCAAAACAAATTTTTAGAGAGTATAACGTTTCTTAAGTAATGAAAAAAGCTAAAAGAAAAATTACACTCGAGCGTATGTACATATTGATTAATAATGCAATATCAAATGCTAGATCAAATCCAGATTTAGCTAAAAACCAAGCTGATTTGGCATGGAGAATAAGCACACACCAAAGAGTTAGAATGCCTTACGAATTAAGAATGAATTTTTGTAAACAATGTAAAAGTTTCATTGTTCCTGGTGTTAATGCGAGAGTAAGGATCGGTAGAACTCATCTGAAAGCAATTCGGATAACTTGTAACTTTTGTGAACACACATATCGGAAAGTAATAGCTCAATGATTTATAAGACGATTTAGAAGTTTTACACCTTATGGCTAAAGTCTATGATGTACCAGCTGATGATTTCGTTACTAGACTAGCTGAAATTTTAAAGACTGAAGACATGCCTACACCAAGTTGGATACCTTTTGTGAAGACTGGTGCTCATGCTATTAAACCACCACAAAACTCTGGATGGTGGCATATTAGATGTGCATCAATCTTAAGAAAGATTTACCTTAACGGTCCAATTTCAGTTAATAGATTACGAACGATATATGGTGGCGGTAAAGCAGTAGGATATGGTGCTGCACATCACAAGGACGCAAGCGGTGCCATAATAAGAAATGCGATTCACGGTCTTGAAAAACTAGGTTATGTTCAAAAAGCTGAGAAAAAGGGTCGTATGGTAACAAAACAAGGTATGCAAAAGTTAGATAAATTAGCTACTGAAATATTATCTGAAATGATCTCCAAAGAACCACGTTTGAAGATTTACTCATAGTGATATAATGAGCTATCCAAACCCAGATAATGAAGATAATTTAGCTCAGGAGAAAGAAGCTCAACTAAACGCACAAAAAGAAATTTTGCTAAAACAATTTTTATCTCCAGATGCTAGACTCCGTCTCAATAATGTAAGGATGGTTAAGCCTGATTTGGCTAATTTGGTGGAAAATTATATTCTTAACTTAGCTTCTCAAGGAAAGTTTTCTGGGCAGATATCTGATGAACAGCTAAAGCAGATATTATCATCAACACAACAACCAAAAAGAGATTTTAAGTTTAAAAGAATCTAATCCTGAAAAAACATAATTAGGGGAAGAAAGGCGACAATATTCATGAAGGCTGTTGTATACCGTGAATATGCACCTGATGACGATTATGCTAAAATTCTAAAAGTTGAGGATATTGATGAACCAAA
>Ga0207966_1001926_pt1 | contig 10976 bp, 11 predicted proteins | sample Knorr_S23_td_NAD_FD_185611 | JGI IMG/M metagenome (GOLD analysis project Ga0207966, IMG submission 185611) | Marine microbial communities from Southern Atlantic Ocean transect - Knorr_S23_td_NADW_ad_2500m_LV_B (SPAdes) (version 2) | ecosystem: Environmental > Aquatic > Marine > Oceanic | place... | reverse complement strand
CGATGGGTTCCAAGAAGCGAAAATCTTGCAGGAAAAATGTTAGGCAGTTAGCTAATCATGAATAACTTTATTACAGAAAATTAGTTGAGAAATTCATCCAATGTCTGAATCAGTTTTTCTTTCTCCAAAATCTATAGCCGTAATAGGAGCATCTGACAAGCAGGGAAGTGTTGGTCGTGCTATTACATCTAACATTATGAACGGTTACAAGGGAATAGTCTATCCAATTAGTCCAACTAGGGAAACAGTCTTTGATCAAAAAGCATACAAAAGTGTTCTCGATGTTCCTGATTCCATTGATCTAGCGGTTATAATCACAAAAAACACAATAGTTCCTGTGGTTCTAGAGGAATGCGGAAAGAAGAAAATCAAGGGCGCCATTGTAATCACTGCAGGATTCAAGGAAGTAGATGAAGAAGGGAAAAAACTAGAACAAAAACTGAAAGATATTGCGACTAAATATGGTGTAAAAGTCATCGGTCCAAACTGTCTTGGTGTAATGAATTTAGAGCCTCAGACCATGATGAATTCTACCTTTCTAAAAATAACTCCTAAATCAGGTAAAATTGCTCTAGTATCTCAAAGCGGGGCTATTTGTGCTGCACTTGTAGAAGATGCTAGCGCACAAGGAATTGGGTTTTCTGCTGTAGTTAGTATGGGAAACAAAGCAGACATGACAGAAATTGACATACTAAAAATGCTAGCAGACCATGAGCAAACCAAAGTAATTGTAATGTATCTTGAAGACATGGGCGACGGTCAAGAATTTCTTAAAGTTTGTAAACAAATTACAAAAAATAATAAAAAACCCATTTTAGTTTTGAAATCAGGCCGAAGTCCAGAGGGTGCAAAAGCTGCAATGTCACATACTGGAGCATTGATGGGTTCAGATGAAATCTATGATGCTGTGATTAAACAATCAGGTGCTATTCGAGTTGATACTATGGAAGAACTTTTTGATTATGCCACAGCGTTTTCTAAACAACCTCTTCCCACCGAAGGTGATCTTGTAATTGTTTCAAACGCAGGCGGCCCAGCAATTATTTCAACTGATTCATGTTCAAAACTTGGAATTAAAATGGCAAAGATTGAAGAGATTAGACCAAAAATAGATGCAGTTATTCCGCCTTGGGGTAGTTCAAGAAACCCAGTTGACATAGTAGGTGATGCAGATTTTAATCGATTTGAAAACGTTTTGAACGAAGTTCTTGCGCACAAGAATGTTGGTTCTGTAATATCTATGTGTACACCTTCTGCGACATTAGATTATGATAAACTTGCAGAAGTAATTGTAAAAATGTCTAAAAAATACAAAAAGACAATGCTTGCAAGTTTAATGGGCCTAGATGAAGGAATAACAAACAAGGAAATTCTTGCAAATGGTGATGTACCATATTATACATATGCAGAAGGCTCTATTCGTGCACTAAAGGCAATGCTTCAGTTTGCTGATTGGATCAAAACCCCTGAAGGTAATATAGCAAAATTTGATGTTGATAAGGAAAAAGCCAGTAAAGTATTTGATAAAGTAAAGGAAGAAGGAAGAACCAACCTTCTTGAAGAAGAAGGACTTGAAATTTTAAGTGCATATGGGTTTCCTCTTCCCAAAAGTATTCTTGCAAAGACAGAAGATGAAGCTGTAGAATCTGCAAACAAGATTGGGTATCCTACAGTCATGAAGATCGCTTCTCCTCAAATAGTCCACAAATCAGATGCTGGCGGTGTCAAAGTAAATCTTTCAAGTGACAAGGAAGTTCGTGATGCATTCAAGGTAATTGTTGATAATGCAAAAAAATATGATAGTAAAGCCGAAATCAAAGGAGTTTTGATTGTTGAGATGGTTAAAGGTGGCAAGGAGATGATAATTGGCTCAAAACTTGAACCTGGTTTTGGTCCTGTTGTGATGTTAGGAATGGGCGGCATTTATGTTGAAATCTTAAAAGATGTAACGTTTCGACTAGCACCCTTCACTGATCAAGAGGCAAACGATATGATTTCTTCTATTAAAACTAAAAAATTGCTAGAGGGTGTGAGGGGTGAGAAGCCTTCTGATGTAGAAAAACTTTCTGAATGTATTCAAAGATTGTCACAGCTCGTCACTGATTTCAGGGAAATTAAGGAACTTGACATGAACCCGGTATTGGTAATGGAAAAAGGTGAAGGCTGTAAGATATTAGATGTGAGAATTGGCATCTAAATTAGCTAGAGCTATGACTGAAATATTTTTAGAATTTTTATAAGAGAATATGGTAGTATCCATATGCAAAAAACAGTTAGACCTATCAGAACTGGTGAAGAATATATTCAAAGCCTGAAAGGTCGTAATCTCAAAGTTTACTTGTTTGGTGAGCTGGTCAAGGAACCTGTTGATCATCCAATCATTCGTCCTTCAATAAATGCAGTTGCAAAAACTTATGATCTTGCTGTTGAAGAAGAAGATCTTGCATCAGCAAAGTCATCTATCACAGGAGAACGAGTCAATCGTTTCTTACACATTGCTGAAAGTGCACAAGACGTAGTTCTGCAAAACAAAATGCAAAGAAAGCTAGGTCAACTTACTGGAACTTGCTTCCAAAGATGTGTTGGCATGGATGCACTAAACTCACTTCATTCTACTACGTTTGAGATGGATGAAAAACATGGAACAAAATATCATCAAAGATTGTTAGAATTTATCAAGATTGTTCAGCACGAAAACCTGGTAATTGGTGGGGCCATGACTGATGTCAAGGGTGACAGAAGCAAGGGACCATCTGAGCAAGAAGATCCTGACATGTTTCTCCGCATTGTAGAAAGAGATGACAAGGGTGTTTACATTTCTGGCGCAAAGGCTCACCAGACTGGCTGTGTTAACTCTCATTGGATGATTGTAATGCCGGCCGTAAGATTGACTGAAGCCGATAAAGACTATGCAGTTGTTGGTGCCATCCCAGTAGATGCCCCAGGAATAACTTACATCTACGGCAGGCAGTCATGTGATACAAGAAGTATGGAACCTGGCGATATGGATCAAGGTAACTCTCAATTCTCTGGTCAGGAAGCAATGGTAATCTTTGACAAAGCTTTCATTCCAAATGAATTCATCTTCATGGACGGTGAGTACGAATTTGCATCTATGCTAATTGAGAGGTTTACCTGCTACCACAGACGAAGCTATGTTTGTAAGACTGGTGTAGGTGACGTTCTTATCGGTGCTGCGGCTTCTATAGCAGACTATAACGGTGTACCTAAAGTTTCTCACATAAAGGATAAACTAGTTGAAATGACTCATCTAAACGAGACAATCTATGGTACGGGAATTGCATCATCGTATCAATCTCAAAAGATGAAGTCTGGTGTTTGGCAAAACGACGAGATGTTAGCAAACGTGTGCAAGCACAACGTTACACGCTTCCCTTATCAAATAGGCAGATTTGCTCAAGACATTGCTGGTGGACTGATGGTTACACTGCCATCGGAGGCAGAATTTAGAAGTCCAGAAACAGGACCGTTACTCAAAAAATATCTGAAGGGACGAAAAGGCGTTGATGTTGAAAACAAAATGAGGATTTTACGTTTAATTGAAAACATGACCATGGGTAGAAACGCTGTAGGTTATCTTACAGAATCAATGCATGGAGCTGGCTCGCCACAAGCTCAAAGAATTCAGATTGCACGACAGATGCAACTTGGTTACAAGAAAAAACTTGCAAAAAATCTTGCAAAAGTTCAAGAGGAGGGTGAGGAAACCCTTGAAAATTCAGATTACTTTAACCGAGTTTTCAAACTAGACGATTCTAAAGAATAACATTATTCTTTACTTTTTTCTGATTCTTTTTCCTTATCTTGAAAAAATTCTGGTATGTTTTCTTCTGACTTGGTATTTTCTTTATCAAGTTCTTCGGCGTGTGCTTTCTCTCCACTAACAAAATCTTTAGATTGAACATATTCGTCATCGTTTGATAGATCATCTATTTTTTCATTTGGTGGCAGTTCATCAGAATCACTAAATGCAAGTTCTTTTTTATTTTTGTTTTTTAAGATTTGTTTAACCACCATGATTCCAACAATAACAACAATTATGATATAGTTTATCGGCGGCTGTAAAATTTTTGTAATATATCCTACTTGGGGTACGACGTGAATAACTGTTCCAGTATACTCTTTTTCAGTTATGGGAAAATCTGTTCCTGGTATTGATGACTGATTATTATCACCTTTTGTTCTCAATGTTTTCGGGTCATCATCAACTACTGCAACTACCCTATGTACGATTACCTTATTGTGATCCCTCGGTCTGTCAAACACAATAATATCTCCAACCTTAACGTCCTCAAATGGTTGATTTCCGGTAATAACTATAATATCGTACATCTTTAATTCTGGATACATACTTCCGCTGGAAACTACGTAGAATGGATTTGATGCACCAAAATAAACTTGAAGACCAATCCAAATTACAGCAACACCGACAGCTACAATTATGACGTCTCTTACTATACCTTTAATCGAGCCTGGAGCCAAGTCAAATTTTTTCCTTTATGATGATAAGATAAATCTTGCCTAAATTGCAGTACCACAACTTTCACAGAACTTGGAATCTGGTTTATTATCAAAATTACAGCTTGGGCATTTCAATCCTTGTTGCACGGATGTACTGCTTGCAGTAGGCGTAGAATCTCCAAGCAAAATAACCTCACCAACTTTTTTTATTCTCTGCCAACTGATACTTACATCATCGCCCTGATTATCAGTCATTACCAGAATAACTGTATTATTAGAATCAACACCAACTTGTTTTGCTATTCCTATTTTTTTTGCATTTTCATCATACACAGACATTCCTGGAATTGCACTAAATGTTGAGACAGTCGTTTGGGTTTCCTGCTGTATACTGGATCCTAATTCACTAAACAGATCATCACCCTGTTGTTCAGTGTCATGTGTTGCTTCCTCGATTATAGATCCCTTATCATCAAGCGGTTTTGCAAAACCAGCATCACCTAATTCATCTGACTTCTTGAATTCTCTATATTCTGCAATGATAGAACTACATGCTGTACAAAGATACTGGCCTCTTTCAACAAGAAACAAATTTTCAGACACCTGCTCGTTGGGATTCTCATACTCAATTTTTGGTGCACCCTCGTATTCCTGATCACATGTATTACAAGAATATTTTTTGATCTTTTCTGCATCCAGTCTACCAATAGGTGCTAAAAAAAGATCGGGGCCACCAAGGTTTCCTTTTCCTTGTTGCTCATCAGTTACTTGTGCCATTACAAAGCCGCCTGAACCTCTTAATTTTTTTATGCGAACGTCATCGCTCATATTCTGAAGATGCTTAAAATGTAATTTAAGTATATTTCATTAATTTGTAATCAGAATTTAACAATGGGTTCGCTACTTTTTGCACTCAACATATTTAGGTGTGATTTTTAGCTTGTTTGTTATGGCAATAAGTAAAGTTTCGGATATGAAAACTTGGGAAATTGATGTTGTTGGTTCTTCCGTTCCTGTTTTTGTCGATTTTTGGGCTGAATGGTGTGGACCATGTAGGATGGTTGGTCCTGTTGTAGAAGAGCTGGCAGGTGATTATGATGGCAAGGTTAAATTTGTCAAGGTAAACGTTGATGATGCTAACGCATTAGCATCAAAATACAATGTTTTCAGTATACCGACTTTGATGATATTTAACAAAGGTGAAATTGTTGCTCAACAAGTGGGTGCAGCATCTAAGGATTCATACAAAAATATGATTGACAAGGTATTAGGAAATCTCTAGCCTCAAATTATTTTTTTTATAGAATAAAGTAATTATAATTGTGTATACTGATCAAATTTTATGTCTCTAGGTGAAGTTGATACTCTTAATCTTTTGAGTGATAAATTAGATAATCTGTTTGAGGAATCTCAAGGTTATTACGAATCATTTCTTGATGCTAACAACTTATACAAAAATGGCAAATTAACGGAGAAGGAATTTTTCCAAAAATTAGGTGATTACGTTGTTGCGTACTCTGCATTAGAATTTCTTTCAATCAAAGTAATCTTTGAAATGAAAAAAGCTATTGACAAAATCTCTGGTGGAGCAACATCAGGCATGACACAATCTCCCGGTTTAATGCCGGGGATGGGTACACCTGGAATGATGGCAGGTGGTGTGGGCATGCAACAGGGACCACGTTCTGGAACAGCGCAAAATCCTGTTGGTGGTCCAGCATCTGTTGTCTCTGCTGGAAGCGGCTTTAGTGAAGCAGGAACATTACCAACTCCAGATCCATCATTAGTTCCACAACAATCCAATCTGGCAAAATGTTCAACATGTGGTTCTGATTTACGACGAAACGCAAAGTTTTGTACTAATTGCGGAAATAAAACTTAATCTTCAATTTTATTATTCTTGATTGGCGCCACATTCAGTACAAAATCTTGCAGAGGCAGAAATTTCTCCGCCACATTCTGAACAAAATTTTGTTTCATTTTCAGAATTAGTATTTGCACTTCCATAAAGTCCCGAGTTTAATACAGCACCAGACGGTTCATAGCTATCATCATCTATTACTTGAGTTGGCGCAAAGTCCTTTTCTTCAATATAGGTCATCAGTCTAGGTATTGTCTCTTCTTTGTTGTTTGGATCAGGAACTATATCTCCCAGCCAAAATGAGAATCGCTTAAGCGTCAAGTCAGGAGTTGAAAATGCTAAGGTGTGGCTTGCCATATAATCATCCGCAGCTCGTTTTCCATCGAAAACTTTCATAACGTATTTTTTTTTGATTTATGTATAATGTTTTCTAGTATAATGGACTGGGAGGGAATTGAACCCTCGACATCCGCGTTGCGAACGCGGCATTATACCACTAAACCACCAGCCCTGTAATATTCATGATAAAATCAGTTTTTATTCATTTACTCAACTAAAAATACTAGAAACTAGGAATAGACTTTGATGACATATGATACTGTAATTACAGGCTCGCACATTGCAACACCGACTGGGATTATTGATAAAAACCTAGTTTTAGATGAAGGCAAAATTGTAATGCTAACAAATGAGATACCATCATGCGATAATAAAATTAATGCGGACGGGTTGGTATCTATCCCAGGAATAATAGATCCGCATGTGCATTATGGAGTTTATTCTCCTATAGAGAAGGCTGCAAAATCAGAATCACATGCTGCTGCAATAGGAGGTGTGACCACCATGATGAGAATGCTTCGATTAGGAGATTCGTACAAAAAGTCATTGTTACCTCAATTGTATGCTAGTTCAAATTCTCATTACATAGATTATGCAATTCATGCATCAATTTTTACCTTGAATCAGGTAGATGAAATGCAGTTTTGTGTGGATAATGGGGTAACCTCTTTCAAATTATACATGAATCTTGGTGGAGAAGTTGGTCATGTATACATGGATATGCAACCGGAAAAAAATCTATTACAAGAAGAACATGTAGAAGTAAATTCTGAAATTGTTCAAAAAGTTGTTGAAAAAGCATCATCCCTTGGCTGTCCTGTTTTAGTCCACGCAGAAGATTTTGAACAATGTGGGTGTGGAATAAGAAAGTCTAAAGAAAAAAATCTAGATGGGCTTGCTGTATGGTCACAAAGCCGACCTTATGAGTCAGAATCAAAGTCAATCAAAACCATTTCAAAGTTTGCAAGAGATTCTAATTGTGTTTTATATTTTGCTCATATTGGCTCTCGCCGAGCTTTAGAACAAATTGATGAAGAAAGAAAAAATGGAACAAAAATCTTTGTAGAGACATGCCCTCATTACTTGACTCTGTCTCATGAAAAACAAGAAGGCTATCTAGCAAAAGTTATGCCGCCAATTAGAAGTGAAGATGATGTCTCGTCTGTTTGGAATGCAATTAGCCAAAATAAAATTGACACTATTGGAACAGATCACGTTGCAAATCAATTAAAGCTTAAGCTAGGCGGAAACACGGTCTGGGATGCACTTGCGGGATTTCCGGGGATTGGAACGTTTCTACCATTGTTACTCAGTGAAGGCGTTAACAAAAATAGGATTTCAATTTCTCAATTAGCTAATCTTACAAGTGTAAACACTGCAAAAATTTTTGGAATGTACCCTGTCAAGGGTTCTCTTGAGCCTAGTTCTGACGCAGATATTACGTTAATTGATCTAAAAAAGGAACAGAAAGTTACAAGTGATCTGTTTGGCGGATTTTCCGATTACCTTGTTTATGAAGACTGGAAGTTGAAGGGCTGGCCAGTTAAAACAATTATTCGTGGCGAGATTGTTTCTGAAGATTTTCAAGTTATAGGAAAGCAAGGTTTTGGCAAACTTGTGCCTAGAACTGTGAAGTCTATTTGATTATATCAAACTGGCCATTTGATTTGGCTTTGTAAATAATGTCAGGTTTTCTGGTGAAAATACCCACCTCTAAAACTCCAGCTATCTTCTCTATCTTTTCTCGTAATAATTTTGGTTTTTTTATCACACCAAAATTACAATCAAGAATAATGTTTCCATTTTCCGTAATGAATGGATAACCTCTTTCAAGTGTTCGAATGCGTGGTCTGCCACCAATTTTTAAAATAGATTTGAAGGCTGTATTTCTAGCTAATGGATGAATTTCAACTGGAACATCTCTGTTGAAATTTGTGACAAATTTTGAACTGTCTGCCATTATCACAACTTTTTTTGCTGCATTTATCAGAATGTTTTCTCTTAGCAGTGCACCACCACCTCCCTTTATCAAATTTTTTTCTTTGTCAATCTGATCCGCTCCGTCAAAAACTATATCGATTTTGTCTAGAACAGCTTCAATAAGATGCAATTTTCCTTTTTCTGCTTCTAATTTAATTTGTAAGGATGTAGGTACACACTTTATGTTTATTTTCTTTTTTTTTACAAGTAACGATAATGATTTTACAAATGCGGTAGCTGATCGTCCGCTGCCTAATCCTATTGTTTGGTTATTTTTTACTAGTTTAACTGCATCATTAGATAATGCCTTAACGGCATCATCATATGTCAATTATTCTACCTCTGCCTGATCTAGGTTTGCCAGCGATTTTTCTATTTTAGCTTTAAGGTCCTTAACGTCATCATCATTTTCCTCTAGATCATTATCTTGAGATAATTTGCTATTTTTCTTATCTTGGGCTAACTCTGATGATGACTCTTGTGCAGATAATTCCACTGGGTTTTCTTTTAGAATGTGCTGTTTAGTTTCAGGCTGTTCTAATCCCAAACTTGGAAGGCTTGCTTCATTTTTATTTTCGCTAGTTTCTTTTTCATATGAATCAGTATGTGCAGAACAATATTTGTTCGTAAACTTTGGATTAGTACAACCAGGGTTTATACAAACATTTGATTGTATTAGATTTTCTACAACCTTGGCTACATCAACTGTAGATTGTATATTTTCTACTTTTAATTTGGGCGGTTTGAAATTACTCTGGAAAAATTCTGGAATTTTGCTTGGAACTTCAGAGAGAGTAGTAATCTCAAGAGGTTTGTGTTTGTAAGAATCTAATTCCAAACCTAATGAATAAGCATTTTTTTCATCTTTTTGCCCTGAATACTCTTCTTTTCTCGACTTGGTCGATTTTTGCTTTGGGTGTTGTATCTGGCTGCTATTTTTGCTATCTAATGCGGCTTGTATTTTTTTATCCATATTGGAGAATTTTTGTTCTATAACTGAGACCAGCCTTTCTTCCAAAGTATTTGCGTCTTTATTTGTGATAATTTCTTCTAGTTTTTTTATCTTGGCTGTGATAATACCGAGCTGGTACTGATATCTTGTTAGAAGTTTGTCTCGCTGGATTTTAGTTAGGTGGGAGTCTTGCTGGTATAACCTAAAAATTGTTTTTGTTAGAATATCATGTTCTAAAACTAGCGTGTTAATCTCATTTTTAGCGCCATAATCAATTTCTTGCATTTACGTATACCATTTGATCCAAGAATATTTTCTTATTTTGGAATCAGGGAATCCACAACTGGCGCAAGTGTGGTGGCGCAAATGATACGAGTTTTTACCACATCGTCTACATCTGATGTGTACTTTTTTTCTAGTAAAACCACCCATGGATGTTGTGCCTTTTACCATAGTTACATCACCGTTATGCTGGAGGAGGAGAAATCATTACTACATTATCTCCTCTCACAACTATGGTCCCAAGACTCTTAGAATCGCCCTCAGAAGGGATCTCTTCTGATTGATCGAGTAGCAGGTTCATGTGCTGGTCAAAGCCTAGAAGGTTACCTCTAATGGTTTTGTTGCCTTTCAGCTTGATGAGTACCACTTTGTTAATACTCTCATCCAATATTTTTACTGCCATATCAACGGACATTTATTTCACTTATTGGAATTCTAATCTAGGGATTATATTAAACAATCACTGGTGAAATTTTCGGTTTTAGTCAGTAAGTCAAGTTTGACACTCTTTGGCAAGGTTCCTTACAATTTCAGCAAGAAATTTTTCTCCGTCCTTCTTTGTTGCGCCAGTTGGGTCACCCCACACTCCGTTCTTCGCAACCTTGGGAAATCCGCCTTGTTCTGTAGAAAGTTTGCTTATTCTTTCTTTTTCCTCCTTGCTTAAGCCCTTTGTTATCAATCCCTTTTTCGCCTTTTTCATCTTGACCTTGTCTGAAATAGCCAGCATTATCGAGGTCTCTACGAAGCCTGCATGGTCAAATTCATGCTTCATAAAATGCCAATAGGACAATACGCCCCAAGTGTCCTTCACACGTCCTAGAATCTGAGCATTTCCATGATGACCGTTTAAAATTATAATACTTGTGACACCATTTTCTACTAACGAAGTAACAATATTCGATATGATTATTCCTAAAGCAGTTGCTGTTACACTAGTATTGAACAAAGGCGAATGCTCAAATGAAATTCCATAATTAATGGTTGGAAAAACTATGAAACCACATTTTTTTGCCAAACGTGAAGCAATCTCTGTAATAATGTCAGAGTCAGTTGTTATCGGTAAATGAGCTCCATGTTGCT
>Ga0207966_1001923_pt1 | contig 10997 bp, 9 predicted proteins | sample Knorr_S23_td_NAD_FD_185611 | JGI IMG/M metagenome (GOLD analysis project Ga0207966, IMG submission 185611) | Marine microbial communities from Southern Atlantic Ocean transect - Knorr_S23_td_NADW_ad_2500m_LV_B (SPAdes) (version 2) | ecosystem: Environmental > Aquatic > Marine > Oceanic | place... | reverse complement strand
AAAGAACTTGAAATATATAAGCCCGTCCGCGGAGGTTGTCAATGAGGCGTGTGCACAGGGCAGCTTCCGAGGCCGCGTGAAATTGTCTACCAACCTCTGGCCGGGAGGCGAAGTAAAGGTTTGGGTTACCGGCGGGCATGGGGGGACTGATAATGAATGAGACTAGCGGCGGCGGTTCGGGCAGCGAGCGGAGGGGCGCGGAGATTGCCGCTAGCGTCCTCGATTTCTACAAGGAGCTCCCCTTCAATTACCGCCAATCCGCCGCCCAGCATGCCAAAACAATCCGCAGGACGACATCTATCCCATGTGGTAGGCGCGAGCCTCTAACCCGCGTCCCCGGGTCCGTTTCTGGCTAATCAGCGACATAGACAATGGCCCCCAGACCGTCCGGTCTCGGACTGAAAGCGGACAGGCACACTCCAATCCCTGTCCGTTGCCCGTTTAGGAGACCATGACCCGGTTCAGCCGCCGCTGAGGGTGGCTTGGCGGAACCTGAGCCGGCATTCGGCCGGGTCTAGGTTGCGGACGAAGGCCGTCGGCGGCCCGGCGGTCACCCGCAGCACCAAAAGCCTGGGCGCCGCCGCCTCGATGAGGAATTTCGCTCCCTCGGCCAAATCGTCGGCGGTATTGGCGGTCATGGTCGACGCCAGGCCGGCGCCTTTTGCCATCAGCGCCAGGTCGGTGTTCATCGCCGTGTGTCCGGGCTGGCCGCCGGTCTCGCCGTGACACCCGTTGTCGATGCAGACGATCGACAGGTTCTGGGGCGCCAGGGTCGCCACCGTGGCCAGCACGCCGACGTTCATCAGCATCTCGCCGTCGCCGGTAATCACCGCCACCCGGGCCTCGGGCGCCGACAGGGCGAGGCCGAGGCCCATCGGCACGGCGGCACCCATGGTGCCGGCCATGGCGAACAGGTTGGCCCCGTCGCCGGTCAATCCCGCGGTGTCGCGGGCCGAGCCGGCGAGCCCGGAGATGAACAAATAATCGTCGGGCTTCGGGAACAGCACCGCCAAGACGTCGCGGCGGTCGAGTGTCGGAATGGGGGTCGGCGCGGTCATGTCATTCGGCCCCTCATTGGGTCTTTGGGGCCGGGGCGGCTTTCGGGAACGGTTTGGCGCCGAGGAATTTCTGCGACAGGATTAAAGCCGCCCCGTGGCCGCCGCCAAACACCGCCGCCAGCGTCGCGTTGGTCGCCGGTTTCAGGTCGTCCGCGGTGTCGACCCGGAAGGTCAGCACCCCCATGGCATGCAGGATCGGCTCCACGGCCTGTCCCATGGGGTACTGCCACGGGTTCTGTTCGCCGTAATCGCCACGCATGGAAATCATCATCAGGACCGGGAACCGCCCGCCCTTGACCAACGACAGGAAATTAGGGCAGTTGCCGACGCCGGACGACTGCATGCACAAAATCGCCCGCTTGCCCACTAGGTCGGCGCCGGCGCAGATGGCGACGCCCTCCTCCTCGGAGGTCAAAAGCACTGTCTGGGCTTGGTTGTGGGAATTGGCGAGTTCGATCAGCTTGGCGTTGCCGGAGTCGGGGACGTGGGTGAACAGGGTCACGCCCCCTTCGATCAGGTCGTCGAAAAGCCGCGCCGGCCAGTCGTTCTTGTCGGGCTTGCTCATGCCGGGTGTTTAGATATGGACAGCCCGCCCGTCAACGGCCAAGGCCGCCTCCTTGACCGCTTCCGATAGCCCCGGGTGGCCGTGGCTGATGCGGGCGATGTCTTCGGCCGAGGCGCTCAACTCTATGGCGACGGCGACCTCCTGGATCAAATCCCCGGCCTCGGGGCCGATGATGTGGCAGCCGAGCACCGCGTCGGTCGTGGCGTCGGCGAGGATCTTGACGAAGCCGTCGGCGTCGGCGTTGCAGCGGGCCCGGGAATTGGCGGTGAACGGGAACTTGCCGACCCGGTAGTCGACGCCGGCTTCCTTCAGTTGCTCTTCGGTCTTGCCGAGGTTCGCTACCTCGGGCCAAGTGTAGACGACGCCGGGGATGGCGTCGTAGTCTATGTGCCCCGACTGGCCGGCCATGATCTCGACCGCCACCACGCCTTCGTCCTCGGCCTTGTGCGCCAGCATGGCGCCGCCGATGACGTCGCCGATGGCGAAGATGCCCTCGACGTTGGTCTGAAAGTCCTCGTCGACCTTGATGAAGCCGTGGTCGTCCATTTCGACGCCTGCCTTGTCGAGCCCCAGGCCCTCGATGTAGGGCCGCCGCCCGATGGCGACCAGCACCACGTCGGCCTTCAGCGCTTCCTTCTTTCCACCAGAAACGGGCTCGATGCTTAAGGTTGCCCCGGCCTTCGACGCCTTGGCGGCGGTGACCTTGGACGACAGTTTGAATTCCATGCCCTGCTTGGCGAGGATGCGCTGCATCTGCTTGGACACCTCGCCGTCCATGCCGGACAGGATGTGGTCGAGGAATTCGACCACCGTCACCTTGGCGCCCAGCCGCCCCCACACCGAGCCCAGTTCCAGCCCGATGACCCCGGCGCCGACGACGACCAGGGTCTGCGGTACTTTCTTGAGTTCAAGCGCGCCGGTGGAACTGACGATCCGCTTCTCGTCGATCGTGACCCCGGCAAGCGGCGTCACGTCCGACCCGGTGGCGATGATGGTGTTTTCGGTCTTGAGAACCTTTTTCTTGCCCCCTTTCTTGGCCGGCTTGACGGCGACTTCGCCGGGGGCGGCAATCTTTCCTTCGCCGACAACGTAATCGATCTTGTTCTTCTTGATCAGGAACTCGATGCCCTGGGTCAGCTCCTGGACCACCTTGTCCTTGCGCCCCATCATCGTCTTGAGGTCGAGGGTCAGCCCGGTGGTCTTGATGCCGTGGTGGGCGAACTCGTGGTTTGCTACCTCGAAATGGTGCGACGATTGCAACAGCGCCTTCGACGGGATGCAGCCGACGTTGAGGCACGTGCCGCCCAAGGTGCCATACTTTTCGACGATGGCCGTCTTCAGGCCCAGTTGCGCGGCGCGGATGGCAGCGACGTAGCCGCCGGGGCCGCCGCCGATAACGACGAGGTCGTATACGTCACTCATGATGCCGGTCCTTTCCTCAGAGCGTGAAGGGCGCTAAACGTCGACCAGGATGCGTTGTGGGTCCTCGATGCATTCCTTCATCCGCACCAGGAAGGACACCGCCTCGCGGCCGTCGACGATGCGGTGGTCGTAGCTCAGCGCCAGGTACATCATCGGTCGGATGACGACCTCGTCGCCGATGGCGACCGGGCGTTTGTCGATCTTGTGCATGCCCAGGACCGCCGACTGCGGCACGTTCAGGATCGGCATCGAATTCAACGACCCGAAGACGCCGCCGTTGGAGATGGTGAACGTGCCACCCGACATCTCGTCGATGCCGAGCTTGCCGTCCCGGGCCCGGAGGCCGAAGCCCCGGATCGTGCCTTCGATATCGGCGAAGCTCATCTTGTCGGCGTCGCGCAGCACAGGCACCACCAGGCCCTTGGACGAGCCGACGGCGACGCCGATGTTGTAGTAGTTCTTGTAGATGATCTCGTCGCCGTAGATTTCGCCGTTGACCGCCGGCCATTCCTTCAACCCGATGCAGGCGGCGCGGACGAAAAACGACATGAAGCCGAGCCGGGTGTCATGCTTCTTCTCGAAGGCGTCCTTGTAGGTGGCGCGCAAATCCATCACCGCGCCCATGTCGACCTCGTTCCAGGTCGTCAGCATGGCGGCGGTGTTCTGGGCCTCCTTCAAACGAGCGGTAATGATCTTGCGCAGCTTGGTCATCTTAACCCGTTCCTCGCGCGGGTCTTCGGGACGCGGTGGCAAGGGACCGGCCGGTGCGGCGGCGGGCGCGCCCCTGGGAGCAGCAGCAGGCGCGGCGGCGGCCCCGCCCTTGGCGATGAAGTCCTGAACGTCACCCTTGGTCAGGCGGCCGCCCTTGCCGGTCGCCGGGATCACCGAAGCGTCAAGATTGCTGTCATCGACCAGCTTGCGCACCGCCGGCGACAAGGGCTTGGTGGCCGGCGCAGCGGCGGCCGTGGCCGGGGCGGGAGCGGGAGCCGGAGCCGGTTCGGGGGCCGGAGTTGGCGCCGGCGCGGCCTCTTCCTTGGCTTCTTCTTTGGCTTCGGGGGCGGGGGCCTCTTCAATGGCGGCGGCACCTTCGTCGATGACCCCCAGCAACGCGTCGACCAGGACTTCCGCGCCTTCGGCCGCCGAGATGGTTTTCAGGGCGCCGGCGACCGGCGAGTTGACCTCGACCGTGACCTTGTCCGTCTCCAGTTCGACCAGGGCCTCGTCGACGGCAACGGCGTCGCCGGCGGCCTTGAACCACTTGGCGACGGTCGCTTCGGTCACCGATTCGCCTAGCGTAGGAACCTTGATTTCAACAGCCATGTTTTACCCTCAATCTCTTATGTTTTCTGCAACCGACGTCTACTGAATTTATCTCTGTCCGGGCCTCCGGCCCGTCCTCGCCTCTTTTATTTTTTCTCTTTTTTGGCTTTAGCCGTCTTTTTTTTCGGCGCCTTGTTGATGGTCAGGGCCTTGTCGACCAGTTTTTCCTGGCGAACGAGATGCCGTTTCATGGTCCCCGCCGCCGGCGCCGCTGCCGCCGCCCGCCCGGCATAGGCCGGCCGGGTCACGGGGGCGCCGATTTCAATGAGCGTCTCTTCCAGGGGCTCGAAAATGAAGCTCCACGATCCCATGTTGCGCGGTTCTTCCTGGCACCAGACGATTTCCTCGACGTTCTTGAAGCGGCTCATTTCCTCGCTCAACGCCTTCTTCGGGAACGGGAACAACTGTTCGACCCGAAGAATGTAGACGTCTTTCTGCTTGCGCTTCTCGCGTTCCTCCAAGAGGTCGAAATAGACTTTGCCGGAGCACAGCACCAATTTCCTGATCTTGTCGTCGGCCAGCACATCGCCGTCGTCCCAAAGCACCCGGTGAAAGGTGGTGCCCTCGGCCATGTCCTTGAGCTCGGAGACGCAGCCCTTGTGGCGAAGCAACGACTTCGGCGTCATCAACACCAGGGGCTTGCGGAAATCGCGGCGCATCTGGCGGCGAAGGACGTGGAAATAGTTGGACGGCGTGGTGCAGTTGCAGACCTGCATGTTGTCTTCGGCGCAGAGCTGCAGGTAGCGCTCAAGCCGCGCCGACGAGTGTTCCGGCCCCTGGCCTTCGAAGCCGTGCGGCAGCAGCATCACCAGGCCCGACATGCGCAGCCATTTGTGCTCGCCCGACGAAACGAACTGGTCGATCACCACCTGGGCGCCGTTGGCGAAGTCGCCGAATTGGGCCTCCCACAGGATCAGCATCTGCGGTTCGGACAGGCTGTAGCCGTACTCAAAACCGAGCACCCCGGCCTCGGAAAGCGGGCTGTCCAGGACCTCGAACGGCGATTGCCCGAAGCGCAGGTTGGAAAGCGGGATATAGCGTTCGTCGTTGGTTTGATCGACGAGCACCGAGTGGCGCTGTGAAAACGTGCCGCGGCCGGAATCCTGTCCGGACAGGCGTACCGGGTGGCCTTCGAGCAGCAGCGACCCGAAGGCCAGCGCCTCGGCCGTCGTCCAGTCGATGCCTTTCCCGGAATCGATCATCTTGCGCTTGGCTTCGAGCTGACGGACGATTTTCCGATTGAGATTGAAGTTATCGGGAACGCGGGTCAGCGCCTGGCCGATCTCTTTCAGGCGCTCCATGGAAACGCCGGTTTCGCCGCGCCGGGCGTCGCCGGACGCCACCGACAGCTTCTCCCAGGCGCCGTCCAGCCAGTCCGCCTTGTTGGCCTTGTAGCTGGCCGCCGCCTCGAAGGCCTCGTCCAGTTCCTTTTTGATATCTGCTTTCGCCTGTTCCAGGTCCTCTTGGGTAAGGACGCCTTCGGCGACCAGCTTGTTGGCGTAGATTTCGCAGGTCGTCGGGTGTTCGGCGATCTTCTTGTACATGGTCGGCTGGGTGAACATCGGCTCGTCGCCTTCGTTGTGACCGTGGCGGCGGTAGCAGATCATGTCGATGACCACGTCCTTCTTGAATTTCTGGCGATATTCGGTGGCCATGCGGGCGCAATGGACGACCGCCTCCGGGTCGTCGGCGTTGACGTGGAAAATGGGCGCGGAGACGATCTTGGCGACGTCGGTGCAATAGGTCGACGAGCGCGAATATTTGGGCGCCGTGGTGAAGCCGATCTGGTTGTTGATGACGATGTGAACGGTGCCGCCGGTCCGATAGCCGATCAGGTTCGACAAATCGAAGGCCTCCGGCACTAGGCCCTGGCCGGAAAAGGCGGCGTCGCCGTGCAGCAGCAGCGCCATCACTTGTTCCCTTTCGGCGTCGTTGCGTTGCTGTTGCTTGCCGCGCACCTTGCCGAGGCAGACGGTGTTGACGACCTCAAGGTGCGACGGGTTGGCGGTCAGCGACAGGTGCACGGTGCGGTTGTCGAACACCCGGTCCGCCGACGTGCCCAGGTGGTATTTGACGTCGCCCGATCCCAAAACGTCGTCGGGATGGAGGGTGCCGCCCTGGAACTCGGAAAAGATAGCCTGGAAAGGCTTGGCCATGACGTTGGCGAGAACGTTCAAACGTCCCCGATGGGACATGCCGAGGACGATTTCCTCGATCCCCAGTTGGCTGCCGCGCTTGAAGATCTGCTCCATGGCCGGGACCAGGCTTTCGCCGCCGTCGAGCCCGAAACGCTTGGTACCGGTGAATTTCTTGTCCAGGTACTGCTCGAAACCCTCGGTTTCGAGCAGCCGGTCGAGGATGGCGCGCTTGCCCCGGGCGGTGAAATGGGACTGGTTGTGGATGGATTCCATGCGCTCCTGGAGCCACGCCTTCTCGCCCGGGTCCTGGATGTGCATGAATTCGATGCCGATGTGGCCGCAATAGGTCTGATGCAGGATCGACATGATCTCTCGGATCGTCGCCGTTTCCAGCCCCAGCACGTAGTTGATGTAGATAACCCGGTCCATATCCCGATCCTGGAAGCCATAGGTGGCGGGGTTGAGCTCGGGATGGTCCTGGCGTTCTTCCAGCTCCAGGGGGTCGAGCTTAGCCAGCAGATGGCCGCGCACCCGGTAGGACCGGATCAGCATCAGGGCGCGGATCGAATCCAGCGTCGCCTCGCGGACCCCGCCGGCGCCCATGCGCGGCACCGCCTGGGGGGCCGCTTCGGCCGCCTCTTCGCCGGATGTTTGTCCCGACAGCAGGGCCAGATTGTCGCGGCCGGCGATGTGGGCGTCCGACGGTGCCCACGAAGCGCCCTTCTTTTCCTGCATGAGGTCGCGGGCTTCGTCGGCGAGGCCGGAAAAGAACGCCTGCCAATTGGGATCGACCGAACTCGGATCGTCCAAAAAGCGTTCGTACATCTCGGCGATGTAAATCTGATTGCCGGTATAAAGGAATTCGTTGGGGTCAAGTTCTGTCATGGTGTCTCGGCGCGCCCCGGAGGCGCGTCCTCCCTCGTTCAATCGGTCTGGGGTGCGTTCAAACGATAGATATTCATCCTATTAAGGCTTTGGTCATGGTGGTGCCGATGGTGGCGGGGCTGTCGGCGACATGGATGCCGGCGCTTTTCAAGGCCTCGATTTTGTCCTGGGCGCCGCCCTTGCCGCCGGAAATGATTGCCCCCGCGTGGCCCATACGCCGCCCTGGCGGCGCCGTCAGCCCGGCGATGAAACCGACGGTCGGCTTCTTGACCTTGGACGACTTGATGAGTTCAGCCGCGTCTTCTTCCGCAGATCCGCCGATCTCGCCGATCATGACGATGGCCTCCGTCTCGTCGTCACCTAAGAACATCTCGATGCAATCCACGAAGTTGGTGCCGTTGACCGGATCGCCGCCGATGCCGATGCAGGTGCTCTGTCCCAGGCACTCGGCCGTGGTTTGGCCCACCGCCTCGTAGGTCAGCGTGCCGGAGCGCGACACGATGCCGACCTTGCCGCGCTTGTGGATATGGCCGGGCATGATGCCGATTTTGCATTTGTCCGGCGTGATGATGCCGGGGCAGTTGGGGCCGATCAGGCGCGAGCCGGAACCGATGAGCGCGCGCTTGACCTTAACCATGTCGAGAACCGGGATTCCTTCGGTGATGCAGACGATCAGCGGCAGTTCGGCGTCGATGGCCTCCAGGATGGCGTCGCTGGCGAACGGCGGTGGAACGTAGATCACCGACGCATTGGCGCCGGTTTTTTCGACCGCCTCGGCGACGGTGTCGAAGACCGGCAGGTCCAGGTGCTTGGCGCCGCCCTTGCCCGGCGTCACCCCGCCGACCATGTTGGTGCCGTAGTCGATAGCCTGTTCGGAATGGAACGTGCCCTGGGCGCCGGTGAAGCCCTGGCAGATGACCTTGGTGTCGGCATTGATGAGAACAGCCATCACTGGGCCTCTTTCACGGCCTTGACCACCTTCCTGGCGGCGTCGCCCAGGTCATCGGCGGAAATGATCGGCAGGCCTGAATCGGCCAGGATTTGTATGCCCTTTTCGACGTTGGTGCCCTCCAGCCGTACCACCAGGGGGACGCTGAGGCTGACTTCCTTGGCCGCCGACACCACGCCTTCGGCGATCACGTCGCAGCGCATGATGCCGCCGAAGATGTTGACCAGGATGCCTTCGACGTTGTCGTCGGAAAGGATGATCTTGAACGCTTCGGTCACGCGCTCCGCGGTCGCGCCGCCGCCGACGTCGAGAAAGTTAGCCGGTGCGCTGCCGCAAAGCTTGATGATGTCCATGGTCGACATGGCCAGCCCGGCGCCGTTGACCATGCAGCCAATGGAACCGTCGAGCTTGATGTAGTTGAGCTCGTGCTTGGCGGCTTCCAATTCGGCCGGGTCTTCCTCGTCCTCGTCGCGGAGCTCGGAAATTTTTTTATGGCGGTAAAGGGCGTTGTCGTCGAAGTTCATCTTGGCGTCCAGCGCCATGATCCCGCCGTCGCCGGTGACCACCAGCGGATTGATCTCGACGATGGAGGCGTCCAGTTCGATGAAGACGTTGTACATGGCGAGCATGAACTTGACCGCCGAGCCGACCTGCTTGCCTTCGAGCTCGAGCCCGAAGGCCAGCTTGCGGGCGTGATAGGGCAGCATCCCGGTGGCCGGGTCGATGGAGACTTTGAAGATCTTTTCCGGGGTCCTGGCCGCGACTTCCTCGATCTCCATGCCGCCCTCGGCGGACGCCATCATGGTCAGGCGCGAGGTTTCCCGGTCGAGCAGCATGCCGAGGTAAAGCTCGCGGGCGATGTCGCAGCCTTCCTCGATATAGACCCTTTTCACCTCCTTGCCGGCCGGCCCGGTCTGCTTGGTGACCAGCACTTGACCGAGCATTTCGCGGACGCTCTCGCGGACTTCCTCGACCGACTTGACGATGCGCACGCCGCCCTTGCCGTCGGGGTTGTTCTTGAACCTTCCGGCGCCGCGGCCGCCGGCGTGGATCTGCGATTTGACGACGTAAACCGGCCCGCCCAGCTCCTGGGCCTGGGTCGCGGCCTCTTCGACCGTAAAGGCGACACCGCCACGGGGCACGGCGACCCCGTACTCGCGAAGCAACTGCTTCGCCTGATATTCGTGAATGTTCATGGAGCCCTTATTACCCTTCGCCCATGTCCTTAAGTCTTGGCGATGTTCCCTGAATGGATTGACGCGTTCGCCGTTTCGACGCGATTTTTTTCTTGGCCGCCCGTCTGGTCGCGGGTTTCTTCTTGGCGGCTGTCTTCTTCGCCGCTTTCTTCACCGCCTTCTTTTTCGCCGGCCTTTTGGCGGCTGCTTTTTTTACGGCACGCTTTTTCGCCGCCGCCTTCCTGACGGTGCGTTTTTTCGCCGTCGCTTTCCTTGTCTTGGCCTTGGCTTTGGCTTTCTTGGCCTTGCCCATCATTCTTAGCGTCAACCGGACCAGGCCCCGTACGGCGCGGACGGATTGAGTGAACATCGCCCTTTCGTCGGGGGTGAGCTTGATCTCGACCACCCTTTCGACGCCGCGCGCGCCGATGATGCAGGGCACGCCGACGTAGAGGCCATTGATCCCGTATTCGCCGCGCAAATAGGCGGCGCAGGGAAGCACCCGGCGCTTGTCCTTCAAATAGGCTTCGGCCATCTGAATGGCGGAACTGGCGGGCGCATAGAAGGCCGAGCCGGTTTTCAACAGCGCCACGATCTCGCCGCCGCCCATGCGGGTGCGCTGAACGATGGCGTCGAGGCGTTTGCTCGTCGTCCAGCGCATGCGCACCAGGTCGGGAAGCGGAATACCGGCAACGGTGGAATAGCGGACCAGGGGCACCATGGTGTCGCCGTGGCCGCCAAGCACGAAGGCGGTGACGTCCTCGACCGAAACCTTGAATTCCTCGGCCAGGAAATAGCGGAAGCGGGCCGAATCCAAAACACCCGCCATGCCGACGACGCGGTTGTGCGGAAGCCCGCAGGCGTCGCGGAGCACCATGACCATGGCGTCCAAGGGGTTGGTGATGCAGATGACGAAGGCGCCGGGGCAGTTGGCCTTGATCCCGGCGCCGACCGACTGCATGACCTGGGTGTTGATGCCGATCAGGTCGTCGCGGCTCATGCCCGGCCGGCGGGCGACGCCGGCGGTGACGATAACTACGTCGGCGCCCTTGATGGCGCCATAGCCCCTCGACCCCCGGATGCGGGCGTCAAACCCTTCGATCGGGGAAGATTCGGCGATATCGAGCGATTTGCCTTGCGGAATGCCGGTGATGATATCGAACAGCACGACATCACCCAGTTCCTTCAATCCGGCTAAATGGGCCAGTGTGCCGCCGATGTTACCGGCGCCAATAAGCGCGATCTTGTTTCGGGCCATGAATCCTGTCCCCGGTTGAAATGCGTCTTGAAAATGGCGGTTATTAGCGCCGATCCGCCTTATATGCCTTTTGTCGTACCCGGATTCGGAGTCGGGGGCAAGGGGAATGGATATTTATTAGGCTTTTTTAGGACCGAACGGTCCAAAACCATGACGGACCCGGGTAACATAAAATGGCATTGTTCTTTTAATCCCCGGCCAAATCGAGGCCGATATCGACGGCCGGG
>Ga0207966_1001921_pt1 | contig 10998 bp, 8 predicted proteins | sample Knorr_S23_td_NAD_FD_185611 | JGI IMG/M metagenome (GOLD analysis project Ga0207966, IMG submission 185611) | Marine microbial communities from Southern Atlantic Ocean transect - Knorr_S23_td_NADW_ad_2500m_LV_B (SPAdes) (version 2) | ecosystem: Environmental > Aquatic > Marine > Oceanic | place... | reverse complement strand
CAAATCATCGGAAGTTAAAGGAAGTCTACCTTGCCTTGTACAGCAGTTTGAACAGTCTGGCCAATAACATTTCCAAAGAATAAATTTTTTTATTTTAGTTAAAAATGGGATATGAAACACAACATCACCTATTTTTATAGAATTTTCAGAAACATCATCACGTTTTCCTAAATGAAAATCTTTTATTATTGGCTCTATATCCCAGTCCTTTTCTAAAAGTTCTAATGATTCTGCAATCTCATTATGGGACACGAATTATAACAGTCTAAAATCATGTATTAATGTTGAGTAAAAAAGGCAAGTATGCTACAGCGACACAACATAGAAGAACAGTTTGGGAAAAAATTATTTGGCCATTAATTTTAGAAATTGATGACGTAACATTCAGTGTAAAACAGTATCAAAAAAAACGTGATGAAATGATACAAAAAAACAACTTTAAAATTTCAGAAATGTCAAGAGGGCTAGCATCGTTATTGCAGAAAGGAATTATTATCAAAGAGAATGATATGTATTCAATTCATTACAGATTAATCGCATATATGAGAGTAAAAGCAGATTGTGATTATCCTACTGCCATTAATGAGTCAAGAATGATATAATTATATTCTAATTTTTTTTACTTGTGTTTGAAGCCCGGTAGTGTAGTGGCAAGCATAGGGGCCCCTGGAGCCTTTGACCTCGGTTCGAGTCCGGGCCGGGCTAAATTATCTGGATGCTTGAGCTATTCGCTCCAATTCATTTTTTTTCTTAACAGAAGGAGCAGCAGGATCATTATTAGCTGAAAGAATTAGATGTTCAGCCAAAAATTCCTCGATTGCTTTTGGATTAGAAAATGTGGATTCCTTTACTCCATCAGCAATAAATCTCAATGCTAGATCAACTCTTCTAATTGGTGACACATCAACAGATACATGATAAACCGTTCCACCATATACAATTCTGGTAGTATCTTCGTTTGGTGCAGAGTTTTCAACAGCACGAACTAAAATTTCAATTGGGTTTTTTCCTGTTTTTTGATAAATTATTTCAAAGGCTGCCTTTGCAACATTGTAACCATGAATTTTTTTTCCTGCCATTCTACCAGTGTTTTTAGCATATTTTTTGCCAAAGTGCATCATTTTATTTACTAATCGTTCAACAATGTTAACATCAGCTTTATTGAATCGTTTCAGTGCTGAACGTCCAAAATCCATTGGGTATATTGTTTCTTTTAGAGATATGGATGTTTTAAGACCAGGATCTTTTATTTCGATTTGAGATATATCCCATTTTCTAAAGAGCAAAACGTTTTGTGCTGTCATTTTTCTATCTTCTTGGTTTTTCTTTCTTACCTGTTACTAATTCATGTAATGATGTTCCGTTTACTTTGTAAACCTTGTATCGTACCCCAGGAATATCTCCCATGGCACCACCTTGAGTAGCACCCATCCCCTCAATATGCACTTCGTCGTGTTCATCGATAAAATTCATTGCACCGTCTCGTGGTAAAAATGCAGTTACAGTTTTTCCATTCTTAATTAATTGAACACGTACACATTTTCTAACGGCAGAGTTTGGTTGTTTTGCCTCAACGCCAGTTTTTTCCAAAACAATTCCTCTTCCTTGAGGAGCACCTCCTAATGGATTAGATTTTTTATTCAAGCCCAATTCTCTTCGCTTATATGTTGATATTGACCACCGCTGACGCTTCTTCTTCATCTTCAAAATTCTTCCCGCAAACAAACCTAGTGGTGATTTTGCCATGTCTTAGATCTCCAATTGCGTCATTTCTGGACTATTTATTAGAACATTTGAAATATTGAAATATCTTTTAGCGAACAGTCTAGCCTTCTCAGCATTACGTCCCTCACGACCAACAACTAGACCTTTCTTACCATGATCAACAATTACAATTGCATGTGATGACCCATCTGCCTTTGTATCAATTTTCACTTCTTTGACAAATTTAGGATTTAAAATATTTTTCAAAAATTTTATTGGATCATCAAAGTGTTCTACCAATTCAACATTACGTTTTAAAATATTTTGTAAGGACTTTATGTTAGAACCACCCTTACCAATAGCAAGACCCATTTTACCTTCATTTACCACAAAAATTATTCTGTCTTGCTTCTCATCTTCTAAACAGTCACGAGCAGTTGCCTTCGTAACATTTTGAAAAAGTGACATCAAACGCATTTGATCTGTTGATAATTTTATTGATTGTGTCATGGTGTTGTATTAGCCAAACTATTTTTCTGTCTCATTTAAACTTAGATAGATTATTTTTTTTGAAATCATTTTGTTTCATATTCTTTTAAAATGGCTTGTATGTTTGTATTAGATAATGAATTGATTGAAATTGCTGATACACGAAATTGTAACCCACAAAGTTTTCCTAGTATTACAGATGTATCATTAAAGTGCAACAAAGGCACATTATCATTTTGCGCACTTTCCTCTATTTTTTTAGCTGTTTCACTAGGGACTGATTGAGAAATTACAACTAATTTGCTGTTTTTCATGGAAGAGATGATTTGCTTTGTACCAAGAGTACGTTTTCTTTCTTTAATTGCATCCGTTAATGCTTTTTCTAATTGTTTTACCATATCAGATCATTTTTTTGTATTGGATTTCATAAATATATCGACTGTTCCGCTGCCAATTGGTATTTGGCTTCCAACTATTACATTCTCAGTAATTCCTTTTAATTCTTCAATTTCTCCTAGTTTTGCAGCATTTGCAATTGTAGGCACAGTTATTTCAAAAGCTGCCCTTGCAAGAACACTATTTTTTTTGCCTGCAATACCATGACGACCAATTTGTTGAAGGTTACCCTTGTGGCACATTAAATCAGCCACTAACATAAGATATCGCATGTCAACTTCTAATCCTTGGTTTTCTAGCGTTCCTTTAAGTTCATTAATCAAAGCATTTCTTGCTGCCTCTATTCCTAAGGTTTCGCCAATTTCAAACACATTATTTGTTCTAACATTGTTCTTCTCAACTCCTTTAACAGAAAGTACCTTGGCTAGATTTGATCCAGTTGTTTGAATTAACCACTCACCATTTTCTTCCTTGAGTGTTAGACGTTCTATAGTTGGTACACCTTTTATTGTGGTTTTGAGTACCTTATTTCGTAAAGCAACTACAGTAGCAGTATCAGATTCAGCTACTAGTTGTAAAGTAATTGTATTATTATCATGTTTTAGTTTGAATTTTTTGTTTGATTCTAAAACAGATGTTACATCTTCTAATGTACATCCTCGAGTTTTTAGTTTAGCACTATCAACGTTAAGTATTATTTTAGTTTGATAATCGGTTTCTACTGGATGAATTATCAAATCCTTAACTGCTGTTTCTAAGATTTCTTTAGCTGTTTGAATTGCCTTTTCTTTAGAAGATTTTGAATCCTTGTCAAGATAGATATCCATTGAAGGAGTGGATGGGTTTTTACGTGCGTCAACCAATTCGATAATTCTTGGGAGACCAAGAGTTACGTTTTTCTCAGCAATTCCAGCAGTATGAAAAGTTCTAAGTGTCATTTGGGTGCCAGGCTCTCCAATAGATTGCGCGGTAACAATACCAACAGCCTGTCCAGGTTCAACTTGGGATTTATCATATAATTCAAGACCCTTTTTACAAACATTTTCCAATCCTGCTTTGGATAGTTTAGATGCATGTAATGCATCAGTTACCATTGAAGTCAATCTTGGATTAAACGTCTTTGTATATTTTTTAGATATAGTATTTATCTCATCCTTGGTTGCTTTGCTGCCAGTATCTATGATTGATTCAGATTCAACTAGTCGAATAATGTTAAAAGCTTCTCCATGATCACTTTTTGCTACATCTATTCCATCTTCACCATACAAAAATTGTATAATGTGACCATGAGGATCTCTGACTGTTCCATCGTATTCTAATCTAATATGCTCAAGTGCATTGATCAGTCTTCGCTGCATATATCCACTTTGTTGTGTTCTAACTGCAGTATCAACTAACCCCTCTCTTCCACCCATAGCATGGAAGAAAAATTCTAAGACAGAAAGACCATCACGAAAGTTAGATTTTACAAATCCATGGGAATCAGGGTTATCATCATATTGTTCAAAGTGAGCAAGAGTACGATTATCATAACCTGTATGCAATCTTTTTCCCCGTCTAGATTGTTGACCCAATGCTCCAGCCATTTGACCAACATTCAAGGCAGACCCTCTAGCACCAGTGGTTGCCATGATTTTGCCTGCGTTATCATCTGCAAGATTTGAATTTGCAGTAATGCCTGCTCTATCTCTAGCTTTGCCAAGTTCGTATGTGATTAATGCTTCTGCTGTTTCAGCAATAGTCATTCCTCGTATTGATGTTAGTGTTCCTTTATTTTTTTGTGCTATAATATCGCCAACCTTATCATATGTTTCTTTTAAATCGGTAAGAATTGCTCCCCTATCTTTCTCGGAAAGTTCCAAGTCAGAATAACCATAACTAAATCCATAATCTGTGATAAACTGTTTTATTATGATAAGAACGGAGTTTAGGAATTTCTTTGCTTTTTCATTCCCATAATCTTTTGCAATTCTATGCAAAACACTTTCTGGTTCTTCTGCACCAATAGATGCTTTATCTATCACGCCACTAATCAATTCGCCGTTTTTAATCACTATATCTTTTGTTGTGCCACTTGTTCCCTTTGACCATTTAGAAGTCAATATCAAACTAAAATCAGAGGGAAGGAAAAGAGAAAATAACTGCTTTCCTGTATAAAGTGAGCCATTTTTATTTTTGACTTTTGGTTCAGGTAGTTTTCCATCATAGCTACCTAGCATTGCATAATTAGCAAATTCTTGTTTTGTTAATGTAGTATCATCTTTAGTAAGAAGATACGCGCCTGTGATGAAATCACGAAGACCACCAATGATTGGTCCGCCAAATCTTGGAGAAATCAACTGTTCTTGCACCCGCATTAACAGTATCGCCTCAGCCCTAGCCTCTTCACTTTGTGGTACGTGTAGATTCATTTCATCACCATCAAAATCAGCGTTGTATGGTGGACAGACAGAAGGATGTAATCGAAAAGTTTTCCCAGGCAGCACACGAACGTGGTGAGCCATTATAGACATTTGGTGAAGTGATGGTTGTCTATTAAACAATACAACATCGCCATGATTCAGATGTCTTTCCACCAAGTATCCAATCTCAAGAGAATCTGCAATGATTGAACGGTCTTCTACAAAATCTAGTCTGATTTTAACTCCATCAGGTCTTACAATATAATTAACACCAGGCCACGTATTAGGTCCATTGATAACTAATTTTTTTAGTTTTTCAATGTTCCATTCAGTAACAATTTCAGGAATTGTGAGTTTAGTTGCAACAGCTTCAGGAACACCAACTTCGCCCAAATCTAAGTTAGGATCAGGAGAAATTACAGTTCGGCTGGAAAAATCAACTCGTTTTCCAGACAGTGATCCTCTGAAACGACCCTCTTTACCTTTCAATCTTTGTGTTAATGTTTTCAGGGGTCTGCCAGAACGGTGATGAGCCTGTGGAATACCTGAAACCTCATTATCAAAATAAGTTGTAGTATGATACTGAAGTAGATCAACAAGGTCTTGAACTATTAGTGGAGGCGTTCCAGCCTCTTTGCTTTCTTTAAGTCGTTGATTTACTCTAATAATATCTACCATTTTATGAGTTAGATCATCCTCAGATCTTATTCCAGTTTCAAGTATGATAGAAGGTCTAACAGTAACAGGAGGTACGGGCATTGTTTGTAAAATAAACCATTCAGGTCTTGCCGTTGCAGTGTTATAATTTAACAGATCAAGATCCGCATCAGTAATTTGAGTAAATCGTTCTCTGATTGTAACTGGTAGTAATCTGTTTTCTCCAAGTTCAGTTTTTTCTATGAATATTGTTGGCTTTGTGAAAATAAGTTCGTATTGTGATTTTCCACAATGCGGACATTCTTTCGCTTTTTTTGCTTTTTCAAGTATTTGTTCCGGAATACGTTTCTGTGATACCACAGTATATGATGCACTATTTGTTTTAATTTTTAAGAATCTATCAAGATCTTCCTGAGGAACTTTTATTCTTGAACAAGATCTGCATGTAGCAACCAACAGCTTGTGAATGTTATCAATAAATGCAATATGTAATATAGGTTCTGCAAGTTCTATATGTCCAAAATGACCTGGACATCTAGCAGAAGTATTGCCACAAGTCAGACATTTTTGTCCGGGTTCTAAGGTTCCAAGACGTCCATCCATCAATCCACCCTGTACTGCCATACCATCTTCATCATAAGTCTCAGGTGCAGTGATTTCAGCAACTGAATATTTTCTAACCTCATTTGGTGACCAAACACAAAATTTAATCCCTGCAATAGTTTTTACTGTTTGAATAGACATTACACTTTCTCCTTGATCAATAAGCGTGGTGCAATATTGAGACTGGACATTTCCTGTAATAACAGTTTGAATGCATATGCTACAGATACAGAACTGACTTTTCCCTTATCACCACAAATTCTACACCAATATCTTCTTTGCTTAACATCATGATATGCTACAACACCACATCGTTCGCATACAAATATGTCAGATTTATCAGATTCGTCAAGCAATCTATCTTTGAGAATCATAGAAGCACCATAGGCGATTAGACAATCTCTCTCCATTTCTCCAAATCTTAAACCACCGCCACGTGCTCTACCTTCAGTAGGCTGTTTAGTTAACATCTGCACTTGTCCACGTGCACGTGCATGTATCTTATCTGCAACCATATGATGTAATTTTTGATAATAAACCACCCCAAGAAACACCTCGACTGGGAACTGTTTGCCTGTTCTGCCATCATACATTATTTCCTTACCAGAATACTTGAATCCTGCATCCTCCATCACATCCTTTACATCTTCCATCTTCTCACCAACAAAAGCAGATGCATCAACCTTTTTGCCTCGTATTGCAGCTGCCTTTCCAGTTATTGATTCCATCATCATGCCAACCGTCATTCTTGATGGAAATGCATGAGGGTTAATCAGAACGTCAGGTGATATTCCATCAGCAGTGTATGGCAAGTCTTCAGCTTTAGCTAGTAAACCTACCACACCTTTCTGACCATGTCGTGAAGCAAATTTATCTCCTATTTCGGGAAGACGCATATCTCTAATTCTAACTTTGAACATTTTTCCACCTTCAGTTGATTGAGTTAAAACAGTGGTATCAACAACTCCTGATTCAGAAGGTCGTACTCCTATAGAGGTATCTCTTCTGTATGGTCCTCTAGATTCTTGATCGCGGTATTCTTCCATAAATCTAGGTGGGCTAGTTTTACCTATGAGAATATCACCACCAGATACACGAGATTCTGTTGCAACAATACCATCATCTTCCAACAAACGATACGATTTTTCACCTTTGTATCCACGAAGATTGTCATCAGCGTTTGGAATCTCAAAATTATCGCGCATTCCGCCAGGATATTGTTTTGATTCTGATTCATAAATTCTGTAAAAAAACGTACGTCCTAACCCTCTATCTACTGATGATTTACTCAAAACAATAGCATCCTCAATATTGTATCCGTCAAAAGGTAACACTGCAACCACACAATTTTGTCCTGCAGGTCTTTTCTCGAGACCTAGAAGTCCCATAGCCTTTGTGGTAACAATAGGAGTTTGAGGATAGAGCATGGAGTGCTGTCTCACATAAGTACTAGTATTCATCATTGGTGTTGAAAAACCAAGACTTTGTTTGGCCATTGCAGACTCGTATGTATTACGTGGAGATTGATTATGTTCAGGATATGGTATTATTGATGCACCAGCTCCTAAAATTGCTGAAGGGAAAATTTCAAGATGAGTATGCTTCTTAGCATGTTTTTCCTCAAATGTTATATAGCAATTCTCTTCTTCATTTGCATCTACAAGTTCAAGTACGCCCATACGAATTAAATCAGTCCACGAAACAAGCTTCTTTGTTATTTTATCAAGAAGATCTGGCGAAAATGTTGACTTGCCATCTTTTATTATAATAAGTGGACGCAAAACACGTCCAGCGTTACAGTTCACATATAGTCTTTTTGTGGCATTTTCTTCTTCTGGTTGATGTATAGATATCCCAATATGTGGATGAATTTTCGAGGATCTGCGTAGTTCACGTAAAGAATATGCCAATTTTTCTCCATCTTTATGAAAACCAATTAATTTTCCATCAACAAAAATTCTAGTACCGTCCTTTTTTACCGAGTCTTTAACTTCTGAGAAATGAGCTGTTCCAATCTCATACAGTTTTTCAACAACTTCTTCTGAAGATACACTTACAGAAATTATTGCAGATAAAGCCAAATTCTTAACTAGACCACAATTAGATCCTTCTGGTGTCTCACTGGGGCAAAGTCTTCCAAAATGTGTAGAATGCAAATCTCTTGCTTCGAAATTGGGTTGAGTTCTGCTTAATGGTGACTGCACACGTCGTAGATGACTTATGGTAGACAAGTAATTTGTTCTGTCAAGTAATTGTGTAACTCCAACTCTTCCACGTCCCCAATTTCCTGTTGCAATAGCATTGTTTAGCTTATCAGTTATTATGCCAGGACGAATTGCTGCACTAACAGCGTTGATTCCTCTTTTCTGACCAGAACGTTCAAGTTGATATTTCATATCCCGGACTAGATTCCTAAATGCAGTTCTAAATAAATCAGCCAACATCTGTCCTGCAAATTTGACAACCTTGTTACCGTAATGATCCTTATCATCTGGTTGTATCCAACCTAGCTTTAATTCTAGTAATTTACAAACAGCCTCACCCAAAAACTGTGTTTTCTCTTTTCTGTTTTCTGGTTGTTTACCTAAATGTGGAAGTAAGCCCCAATCCAGAAGTGTTTCCGCTCGCTTGATTTGAAATTCTTCTAACATACCAGGTGCTATTCTTTTACTGATGTATACAATAGAATCTTTTGATGTTGTAACATCTGTTTTTTCAAAAGAACCCTCTAATTCATTTTGTATTTCATCTACCATAGATACTGCTGATGCAATTTCTTTATCTGATTCTAGTCCAAGAGCACGCATTAACGTAACTACTGGAATATCAACAGGTGAACCTGGTATTCTTGCAACAACAAGTCCATCCTCTTTTAGTACTAATTCCAATTTTGCACGATAACCAACAATAGAAGAATACACTTTTGCCTTGAATACTTTTTTTCCACCTACTTTTTCAGCATCTACAATAATTTTATTGTATGACAAATCTTCTAATCCAACTATCACACGTTCAGAACCGTTTATGATGAAGTAGCCTCCAGGATCAAATGGATCTTCTGCATGATCAATTAGTTTTTGTTCTGAGAAATTTCGTAAAATACAAGCATCTGATTTTACCATTACCGGTATATCACCAATGTGAATGAATCTAGTTTCAAGAGTTTTTCCATCTTCAATAACATTTGCTTCCAGCATCAAAGGTGCAATATACGAAACATTGCGCATGCGTGCTTCTGCAGGAGTGATATGTGTAACAGAACCATCAAGCTCCATCATTCTTGGCTGCTTGAATTGAATTCTGCCTAATTGAATCTTGTATGGATATTCAGCGTTTTCAATATCTATATGATTAATCTCATCAATAATTTCCTGTAACCCTTTTTTTAAAAATTCGTCAAATGATGTAAGATGTTGTTTAGCAACACCATCCCTAGTTAGAATATCATTAATTATAACCCAACGCTTGTTTGTAGAATCAGTCATACCTCAATCACATATCTATAATAGAAACTCTCTCCGGCAGTTGCACTTTTCCTGGTAATTTTTATCATATCACCAGGTTTTACACCAAGTCCAACAATAGCTGGATCATTAACAAAAATTAATGGTAATTCAATTGCTTTACAATGATATTTTTCTAACACTTGTTTAGCTTCTTCTATTGTCATTATCTCATGTTTTGGGACTAGTATATGATGAGGTGCTAAATTCATCTCCTTTCTAGTTACCATTCTAAATCTCCGAACATAATGTCAATTGGGAATGAAAATAAACAACACAAACAGCAAAAACTGGCTTTGGGTTAATATATATTTACTCGGAATTTTTTGGAAAAATTATCAGTTTTTTGATTTACTCCGATCCATTTTTGGACATAATTGAATTTCCGGAAATGAGATTTATGAAAAAACCATGTGATTACGACTTTGCCAGTTTCATTGTTTGGAATAAACTCATGAATAAAGAAACATAAATAGGACTCATTATAAGGCTAGAATAATGAATTCTCGTAGACATACGATCACATCACTTTCGATCGTACTTCTTGCAGTAACTATTATGTCTGTTTCTGCCATAGGTCAAAATGCCTATGCTGGTGGATCTGGCATGTCATTGTCTGCAGATTGTTCTGGTTCAACTTGTGCCATAAGTGGCGACACTGACAGAAGTGACCAAGACGCAACAATGGTTGTAACAGCATCTAATGGCAACATAGTCACCGTTGGTCAATTAGGTACATCAGGTGGTATCTTCTCTGGATCACTCAATGTAAGCGGACTAGATGATGGTAGTTATACAATTGCAGTAAACCAAGGATCATCTTCAAAGTACAACCTATCAGTTAGCGTTGATGTTTCAGGTGGAAGTTCAGATTCATCTGTATCAATAAGCAATGTGGTTGCTACATCAGAAGAAGAAGCAGGAGCAGCAGAAGAAGCTTCAGCAAGTGGATTACAGCTAACAGCTGGTGGAATGGAAGGTTCTACTACAATTGATGTAAGCGGAACAACTGACAGAAGTGGAGACATTACACTTACAGTTACAGCACCAAATGGAAATATTGTAACAGTATCTCAGATATCTCCTTCAGGTGATAGCTTTGCAACAACAATTGAAACAGGTGGACCACTATGGAGCCAAGATGGAATGTATACAATCAAAGCAGTTCAAGGAGCCGCTTCAAATTATCAGGTATCTGCTGAAGTTGAAGTTATAGACGGTCATGTAATTCCAGAATTTGGTGT
>Ga0207966_1001916_pt1 | contig 11015 bp, 5 predicted proteins | sample Knorr_S23_td_NAD_FD_185611 | JGI IMG/M metagenome (GOLD analysis project Ga0207966, IMG submission 185611) | Marine microbial communities from Southern Atlantic Ocean transect - Knorr_S23_td_NADW_ad_2500m_LV_B (SPAdes) (version 2) | ecosystem: Environmental > Aquatic > Marine > Oceanic | place... | reverse complement strand
GAAGTAGAGTTTCTGAAAAAATAAATCATCAAATCCCCATTCAGTATTCTGGATGGGGATTTTTTTTGAATAGTAAATGGTTTATAATTTCAGCTATCAGCTATCAGCTATCAGCTCTTGGTTGTTGGTCAATTTTAAATTATCGCTCTGAGCCTATCGAAGAGCAATTTAAAAACCCACTCACAATCGACCGTATTACTGCACGACTAACTATATAGTCTTCGTTTTAGTCTTGGTCTTGGTCATTGACCGCATGATAATTTTTATTTTCACCTAATACCCACTTCCTGCTACCAATTTCCTACCGTTAACTCAAAACGCCTTGATTCTTATCTAGTCAAACCATTTCTTAGACCTGTTTTTAAAAATAATTCATTTGTCATGTTAACGTTTTACCTTTTTTCTACATTAAGGTATAAAGATGAACATATAAACCTATACGCTACCCCAGGTTTCCTGCATGGCGTTTAGGGCTATTTTTAACAAATGCCTATAGCTATGAAAAACCTACTCTACATTTTACTAATACTTCCTCTGTTCTTTATTTCTTCTTGTGAGGAAGAAACTCCACCAAATGAAGAAATTCAAGGGAACTCATCTTTATACATAGGTATGGAGGCTTTTGGAGGGATGACTTTCTACATAGACGAAACAGGCGAGCACGGCTTAGTTGCAGCACTTGAAGATATAGGCCAATTTGAATGGGGTTGTTATGGAACAGAAATATCAGGAGCAGATGGGCATGCTATCGGTACAGGTTATCAAAACACCTTAGATATAGTAGCAGGATGTTCAGAAACACCCATAGCAGCAAGTGAGGCATTAGCTTACGAATCAGAAGGCTACAGCGACTGGTACTTACCTTCAAGATATGAACTAATAGAAATGTATAATACCATAGGAAACGGAGGTTCTGAGAGCAATATAGGCGGCTTTATCAATAATTGGTATTGGTCTTCCTCGGAGGACGGTGGTAACGGCGCGTGGTTCGTCGATTTCGGTAATGGTTGCGTGGGCTACTGCAATCTGACCAATCCAGGCAGGGTTCGTGTTGTTCGCGCTTTTTAACTATTTAACTCTTTACCTATTTAACGAATTCCCCGAAGGGGTCGATTACATAAAAAGAAAAGGCTACTCTTATGAGTGGCTTTTTTCTATCCCTAGACTTTAACTCCCATTTAGACTACTCCATTAAATGCTTTTTCATAAATGCATTAGAGAATTTAATCGATGCATTTCTTGCTTCAATATTTCCGCCATACATAGGGCCCCTTTTAGCACAAAAAGCTAAGCTGATTTTTTGCATTAATGGGCTTCGTATTGGAAAATTTAATCTTTTAGTTAATATCGTTCCATCATTTTTGATTTTATAACTACAATTTGTTAATATATACCCCTTAGGGTCAATGATGGGTTCTGATTCTATGTCAAAAGAATGGTACGAATTATCGTATACTGTAATATTTACATCAGCCCCTGAATTATACAATTTATTTACTAATTCAAGACACTTATCTGCAGGAGTCCAATTATCTAATTCTCCAATTAGAATATGAATTGGAGAAGAGGTGAAATTTAAATTTAAAGGTTCAACAATACAGGGAGGGTAAAATGATAAATGAGCGACAAAAGAATGGGTTGGGTTTATAGCTTTTCTTAAGGGTTCCCATCCCGCATATAATGCCACTCCTCCGCCTAAACTCCATCCAGTGATTGCAATTTTATTTGAATTAACATTTGGATGTTTACTTAGCGCTTCTAGAGCTTTATAACTATCTAATATCATCATTGCAGTGGTCACAGTAATTTGGCTCCCCACTGTAGAGGTGACGTTTCTGCTTTTAAAACTATTGATCTCAAATGTAGCAATCCCCATTTCATTATACATTTCTAGGTATTTATAATGATGGTCTGCCCAACCTTTACTACCTGCAAGTGCAATAATCAAAGGAAATTTTTTGTTCTCATCATTTGTTTTTGGCAATTTTAGGGTTCCAAATACCTCTTGTGATTCTTGCTTCTCAAGATGAACGATAATATCTCTAAAATTAAATGGATTAGCACTGATAAATTCTATCTTTTCTTGCGCAAGAAGAGGTTGAGTGATAAGGAAGATTAATATTTTAGACAACGCAGTTGTACAAATCTTTTTCATTTTAGTAGATTTTATTCAAATATAAAAGTATTAGCTCAATAACCGCTATGCAGTTAGTTATTAGACTGATTCTGGTGGTATTGGAAGAAGTTCTCTATTAAAGGTCCGCCCATCCACTCCTTCTAAGTGTAGTTGAATAACTTTAAATCATACCTAATGGAATTTATTGTAGAATGGGAAGGCATATCAGGAGTAATTAAGATTATCCTATTGGTAAGCGCCATCTTTTTTGTTGGCTATTTAGTCGGAAGAAATAGGGCAAATCAGGCTTAAAGTTAAGTTATACATTAAGCCTTATGAGTTGAGGTGTTGCTTCTACTGAAAACAAGTCCATAGATTAAAATGTGCATTATCACTAATGCACTATTCTGATTTGATATGGGCTTCTGTATTGCTTCAATTAATATTTCACATCTACATTGAAGCCTAATCCAATACCTTTTACATGATTCCAATTACCCTGGCTGGTTTGCCGACTTATAACAGGTTGGTTAAACAGGCCTGCAGAAAAGAATAAACTTTTATTCCCCAGGTCTTGGATCCATTCCAGGCCGATGTAAAAATCATCTTCTACCCAAATGTTGTATTTACTCAGGTCAATTTTCATAATCCCGGTTTCCTTTGATGTACTAACGATGATATTTTCATACACTAGGGATTTATCCGGTAATCCGTTTTTTAGAGAATAGATGTTCACCCTGAAAATAAGTGGATTGTATTGGTTTTCATTGATATGAAAGTTAAAACACTCTAAAACTGTAGGAGATTCTTTTATCGAAATAATAACACCAATTTCATTTCCTAATTCGTTATTTGTGAAGCCCGCCGATATAGATTTAGATTTGGTTTTACTCCCAAGAGTTTTATAGGTCCATTTTCTATCGGAAAGTATGATTTCAGAAAGCGTAAAAACTTCAGATTTTAGTAGGATTGTATCCCCGGTTTTATATTCATTAGCAAAAGAACTTATTGATTGAGTAAGATTTCTGTAGCCAATCATCGAGAATCTGATATTTTCTTTTCTTAGCGATTCGTTTAGAGAAAGGCTAAAAAATCCATCCAGGTCTGAAACCGTACCAATACTTTTATTTACAACTCCAATATTTACAAAAGCTAAAGGTTCTTTTGTCTCTAAATCGGCAACAATTCCCTGGAAATTATTTTGAGCAAATAGGTTGCCAATTGTTATAAATAGGGGGGCTATGTATTTTAATTTCATGTAATTAGTTGAAATTTTTAGTAATCTTTTCGCTTAAGGGATTACTGACAGAAATAGTCAACAAATTCACCTTCGAGATCCACTAAGTATTTTTGGAAATTCCATTTTACAGCACTGGAAAATCCCCATTTGACTTTTGTCTGTTAACCACTTATAAATTTCGTGTGGCTTCTTTCCTTTGACCCCTTATTCACTAAATAGCGGAAGTCATACCATAACACAATTCTAATACCTAGTAAAATTTATTATTCCCATCGTGCTTAGGTTAGGAAAAACCCTGATTAGTTGAACTTCTGCGTTTAACCAAATCACAGGTTTTTTTATATAGTGTATAGGGAGGCTAAGAAAGCATAATAATAGTTCACTATAGGATGTTACCGAAATCCTATAATGTCTTTCTACATCTACTCAAATAGGCCTACACCTTCATCTTAGTTATTTTCAGTGCCATTAAATGCAAATTATTGCATATATACATTCCCACTATTATCCTTTACTGTTATAACTTTATCTACTACAGACTCAAAAGCTTCCACAACATCAATGGGCTCAAAGCAAATATATCCAAAAATACTCAAGCCTTCAGGGACTATATTGTAGTTGGAGAAATTATGAGACTTCCGCGATAAAATTCTGTGGAGATAGATGTGCTAATTCTTTGACTACACTTACAACATCATTTTATTCACTGATAAGATCTCCCTGCCCTTTTGTTGGGAGGTTGCTACTTCCCATAAGGAAAAGATCAACGCATCTGGCAGCTTCTCTACCTTCAGAAATTGCCCAAACGATAAGAGACTGTCCTCTGCGCATATCACCTGCGGTAAATACTTTAGGATTGTTCGTTTGGTAACTCTCGTTGGCTACGTAGTTGGTTCTTTGATCGACTTCCAGTCCCATCTGAGAGCTTATCGTTTGATCAGCACCCGTAAACCCTAAGGCTAAGAGAACCAGATCACAGTCCCATGTTTTTTCAGAATTTGGTTTTTCAACCAATTGTGGACGCTCACCGGTTTTCAAAACCCATTCCACTTCTATCGTTTTTAATGCAATTAATTCGCCTTTATCGTTCGTTACAAACTCTTTGGTATTGATCAACCAATTCCGGTCACAACCTTCTTCGTGAGAAGAAGTTGTTTTTAACTGCAAAGGCCAAAAAGGCCAAGGAGTTTTTTCACTTCTTTCAATAGGGGGTTTCGGCATAATTTCAAAATTAGTTACCGATTTTGCGCCATGACGATTGGAGGTTCCAACACAGTCAGATCCTGTATCACCACCACCAATAACAATAACATTTTTGTCTTTGGCGGTAATCAATTCACCCTCTATTTTTTTGTTGAATAATTGTTTGGTTTTCTGTGTCAGGAAATCCATCGCCTGAACAACCCCTTTGTTGTCAATTCCTTTTACAGGAAGACTTCTTCGGATGGTTGCTCCACCACATAAAACTACAGCATCAAACTTGTCAAGTTCTGAAACCGCATAATTCACACCCACATTGGTGTTGGTCTTAAAGCTAATGCCTTCTGCTTCTAAAATATCAACTCTGCGATCGATGATCTCTTTTTCCAGCTTAAAATTCGGTATCCCGTAACGTAATAAGCCACCGATCTCATCATCTCTTTCCATCACCGTAACGGTATGACCGGCTCTGTTTAATTGCTGTGCTGCAGCCAATCCGGCAGGACCGGAGCCCACAACCGCAATTGTTTTTCCGGTTCTTGTCTTTGGTGGTTGCGGAACAACCCATCCTTCTTTAAAACCTCTGTCTATAATAGATTTTTCGATTTCCTCTATGGAAACCGGTTCATCTATGATCCCCAGAACACAAGCTTGTTCACAGGGTGCCGGACACAGTCTTCCGGTAAATTCCGGGAAGTTGTTGGTGGCATGTAAAATTTCCAAAGCCTTTTTCCATTCCCCTTTGTTAACCATGTCGTTGAAATCCGGAATTAAATTTCCGAGAGGACAACCGCTATGGCAAAATGGAATACCACAATCCATACAACGAGATCCCTGATCCTGTTGCTTTTCTTTTTCTAACGGAATGGTAAATTCGTTGTAATTCTTTACACGTTTGTTAACAGCTTTATTACCCTCGTCCTGTCTCTTGTACGTTTTAAAACCTCCTATCTGTCCCATATCCTAAGCTGTTTTCTGTGCTAATTCTTTTTCTTTTTGTAATCTTACCAGGGCTTTTTTATAATCCTTTGGGAAGACTTTTACAAAATGTTGAATTTCATTTTGCCAGTTTGCCAGAAGTTTTGTTGCCAAAGCACTGTCCGTATATTTTTGATGGTTTTCGATCAACTGCTTTAATTCTGATCTGTCATCACTTGTTAATTCGTCCAGATCAACCATCTCAGTATTGCAGGAATTCTCAGTAAAATTTTTGTCTTTGTCGTAGATGTATGCAATTCCGCCACTCATCCCGGCAGCAAAATTACGTCCTGTTTTCCCTAAAATAACGACTTTACCACCGGTCATGTATTCACAACCGTGATCTCCAACACCTTCAACAACAGTAATCACACCAGAGTTTCGTACTGCAAAACGTTCGCCTGCAATACCATTAATATACGCCTCTCCAGAAATCCCGCCGTAAAAACTTACATTACCTGTAATGATATTTTCTTCTGCAAGGAAGTCTGCCTTCTTTGGTTTTTTAATGATGATTTTACCACCCGACAAGCCTTTTCCTAGATAGTCATTAGTCTCCCCTTCAACAGTCATTGTAATTCCTTTCGTGGTAAATGCCCCGAAACTTTGCCCTGCAGAACCCTTAAAGTTTAATTGAAGTGTGTTTTCAGGTAATCCCTCTTTTCCGTGAATTTTAGAAATTTCATTCGAGGTTATTGCTCCCACAGCTCTATCCGTATTTTTAATAGAATAGTTTAATGTTGTTTGTGTTTTGTTTTGAATTGCAGCTATCGCATCATTTTTAATTTTCATGTCCAAAACATTGTCTAGATGATGCTCTTGTTTTTTAGTGTTGTGTAGAGCAGCACTGCCTTCACATTTAGGCTGATATAATATTGCAGAAACATCAATTCCTTTTACTTTATAATGACTTATAGCTTCCTTGGCGTTTATTTTATGTACTTGCCCTATCATTTCTTTTATCGTTCTGAACCCTAATTGTGCCATAATTTGACGTAGTTCTTCAGCAACGAAATACATGAAGTTGATGACGTGTTCTGGTTTTCCTTTAAAGTTTTTACGCAATTCGGGGTCTTGTGTTGCAATACCCACCGGGCATGTGTTGAGGTGGCAAGCTCTCATCATAATACATCCTGAGGCTACTAGGGGAGCGGTAGCAAAACCAAATTCTTCTGCTCCTAACAATGCTGCAATAGCAACATCTCGTCCTGTTTTTAGTTGCCCATCACATTCCAATACCACACGTTCTCTTAAGTTGTTTAAGACTAAAGTTTGTTGTGCTTCGGCAATTCCTAGTTCCCATGGTAAGCCCGTATGTTTTAATGAGGTTAGGGGGGAAGCTCCTGTGCCTCCGTCATAACCTGAGATTAAGATGACATCTGCTTTGGCTTTGACAACCCCTGCTGCTATGGTCCCTACACCTACTTTAGAAACTAGTTTTACATTGATTCTAGCTTCTCTATTCGCATTTTTTAAATCAAAAATTAGCTGAGCTAAATCCTCAATGGAATATATATCGTGATGGGGTGGTGGTGATATTAAACCCACATAAGGAGTAGAATTTCGAACTTCAGCTATCCACGGCAATACTTTTTCTCCGGGTAATTGTCCCCCTTCGCCAGGCTTTGCTCCCTGCGCCATTTTAATTTGTATTTCTTTAGCACTTGTTAAATAATGACTGCTGACCCCAAATCTACCGGAGGCCACTTGTTTGATAGCGCTATTCTTCCAATCTCCATTGGCTTGTTTTGTAAATCGATTTGGGTTTTCCCCACCTTCACCAGAATTACTTTTCCCACCAATTCTATTCATGGCTATGGCCAAATTTTCGTGTGCTTCTTGGCTGATGGACCCGTAAGACATAGCACCTGTTTTAAAGCGTTTTACAATCTCTGTCCAAGGTTCTACTTCATCAATAGAAATAGGGTTTAAATTATCGAATTCAAACAAACCCCTTAAGGTCATGAAACTTTTGTTTTGTTCGTTGATGGTGTCGGCATACACCTGGTAACTTTGTTTGTTTTTTGTTCTTACTGCCTGTTGCAATTTTGAAACTGTAGTGGGGTTGAATTGATGTTTTTCACCATTCCTTCTCCAACGAAAATCACCTCCTGTTGGTAGTTGTAATGTCTGATTAATTTCAGAAACCGAAAAGGCCTTTTCATGTCGCTTGATGATGTCTTTTTCTAATACATACAATCCTATACCACCAATCCTTGAGGGAGTATATGGGAAGTACTTTGATGCAAAGGATTTTTTTAAGCCCAGAATTTCAAAAATTTGCGAACCTCTATAGGAATGTAATGTAGAGATTCCTATTTTATTCATAATTTTTAGGATCCCCTTTCCAATAGCTTTGTTGAAATTCTGTACCGCAACTTCTGTTTCAATACCGGTAATTACGTTTTCTTTTACCAGTGTTCTGATAATTTCATTTGCTAAATAAGGGTTGACTGCACTTGCACCATAACCAATCAGTGTTGCAAAATGATGTGGTTCCCTTGCTTCTGCAGTTTCTATAACAATGCCAAATTTAGATCGCTTCCCTTTTTTGTTTAAAGCGTGATGTAGGTAAGAACATGCCAATAAAGCAGGGATTGGAGCATTCTTCTGATCCACACCTCTGTCAGAAAGAATAATAATGTTTACCTGATTATATGCGGCTTCTGCCTTAGCTATAATATCCTCCAACGCTTTTTCTAAGCCGTTCATCCCTTTTTCTACTTCGTATAACATGGGAATAGAAATCGCTTTGAAATCGGGATGATCAATATTTTTAATTTTTTTTAAATCTTCATTTGAAATTACAGGATTTTGAATGCGCAATTTTTTTGCTTGCTCAGGAATACTATCAAATATGTTTCTGTCTTCACCAATGGCTAAACTAATGTCGGTTATAATTTCTTCTCGAATTCCATCTAATGGAGGGTTGGTTACTTGTGCAAATAATTGTTTAAAATAGTTGTAGAGTAACTGTGGCTCGTCCGATAAAACGGCCAGGGGAGCATCATATCCCATAGAACCAATAGCTTCTTTAGCATTAACGACCATTGGGGTGATAATGGTAGCAATGTCTTCTGTAGTGTAACCAAATAATCGAAGCCTAGTTTTGTAATCGGTAATTTCAATGGGACACTGATTGTTTGTGTACGGTACTTTAGATAATGGGAGCGTGTGTTGTGAAACCCAATCTTTATATGGGTGTTTAAAAACGATTTCATCTTTTATTTCTTGATCTTCTATAATTCTACCAGCATTCATATCCACCAAAAACATTTTTCCTGGCTCTAATCTACCGTGTTTTACTACATTCTCTGGAGCCACTTCAATCACACCAATTTCTGAAGACATAATAACATAGCCATCTTTGGTAACTGTATAGCGCGATGGACGTAATCCATTTCTATCTAAAAGCGCTCCGATATAATTCCCATCGGTAAATGGTACGGATGCTGGACCGTCCCATGGTTCCATAATACAGGAATTGTATTCGTAGAAAGCTCTTTTTTCGGGTGACATGGTTGTGTCTTTCTCCCAGGCTTCAGGAACCATCATCATCATGACTTCTGGTAAGGGTCTACCTGTCATCACTAATAATTCTACCACCATATCCATAGAAGCTGAATCTGACTTCCCATCAAAGATAATCGGGAAGAGTTCATTTATATCATCACCAAACAAATCACTCTTCATTAATTCTTCTCGAGTACGCATTCTATTTACGTTACCTCTCAGGGTATTGATTTCACCATTATGACACATGTATCTAAAAGGTTGTGCCAATTCCCAAGATGGAAAAGTGTTGGTAGAAAAACGTTGGTGTACTAGTGCTAAACGGGTAACCACATCGGATTCTTTTAAATCGGTGTAATAACGCCCGATGTCTTCAGGAATTAGTAATCCTTTATAAATGATAGTGGTTGTTGAAAAACTAGAAACGTAGAAGAAATTTCGTTCCGCCAATTTTGATTTTTCAATCAAGTGTTCTGTAATTTTTCTCGCTGCAAATAATTTGGCCTTGAATTCAAATTCTGTAAGTTCTGCAGTTTTTTTACCAATGAATATTTGGTGAATTCTAGGCTCTGTTTTAGCCGCAATTTCACCCAGATTAGAGGTGTCTACAGGGACTTTCCTCCATCCTAAAATTACTAATCCTTGACGTATTAATTGGGTTTCAAAAATTTCAGCACACATTTTGTACTGGTTTAAGCTTTTAGGTAAAAAGACCATTCCAACAGCATATTCTTTTGGGGCTGGCAGTGCAAATTCACAAACTCTATTGAAGAATTCATGAGGTATATCTATTAGGATGCCGGCTCCATCGCCCGTTTTTCCGTCGGAGCTAATGGCTCCTCTATGCTCTAATTTAACTAGTATCTCTAAAGCATTGTGAATGATAGTATTCGATTTTTCACCATGTAAATTGCATATAAATCCTGCACCACAATTATCTCTTTCAAACTCACTTAAATACAATCCTTGGTCTTTCATACTAATAATTTTTTTGGTTAAACGATTTAGACAATGTTTGAACTACTTAAATGAAATCATTAATGTTCATTTAGTCTAAAATCTTGATAAGCATTCATGCCATGTTCATGTAGATCTAAGCCTTCTAATTCTTCTTTTTCGCTTACGCGTATTCCTACTGTATTCTTTAATGAATAGAAGATGATAAATGAAGATGGTATGCATATTGCTGCATAAGAAGCTACACCAATTAGTTGCTTTGTAAATTGTTCCCAGCCGGCGAGGTTCCCAAAGACACCCACAGCTAGAGTACCCCAAATCCCGCAAACTAGATGAACAGCTATTGCTCCCACGGGGTCGTCTAATTTCCGTTTGTCAATAAATGAAATACTAAGCACGATAATTAAACCAGCAACGAGTCCAATAAGGATAGCATCTGTAGGACTCATTTGATCTGCCCCAGCAGTAATTCCAACCAACCCACCTAAAATACCATTTAAGAACATGGTTAAATCGTAATTTTTGTAGAGGGCTGTAGAGAATGAAAATGAGGCCAAGCCTCCAGCTGCAGCAGCTAAACACGTGTTAACTAAAGTTAATGAAGTCACCTCTGGGTCTGCAGAGAGTACAGAGCCTCCATTAAACCCAAACCATCCTAACCACAGTATTAACACTCCTGCTGTAGATAAGGGAATATTATGCCCAAGGATAGCCAAAGACTTTCCTTGCCCGTCAAATTTCCCAATACGAGCCCCTAGTAGAGTAACTGCTACCAATGCAGCCCATCCGCCCACAGAGTGAACCAATGTTGATCCTGCAAAGTCGTAAAATCCTAGCTCATCTAAGAAACCACCACCCCATTTCCATGATCCGGCGATTGGATAGATTAATGCAACGTAAATAACTGTAAAAATCATAAATGGTCCCAGTTTAATACGTTCGGCAACTGCTCCTGAAACAATGGTTGCAGCTGTTGCAGCAAACATTCCCTGGAATAGGAAGTCTGTCCAG
>Ga0207966_1001913_pt1 | contig 11030 bp, 9 predicted proteins | sample Knorr_S23_td_NAD_FD_185611 | JGI IMG/M metagenome (GOLD analysis project Ga0207966, IMG submission 185611) | Marine microbial communities from Southern Atlantic Ocean transect - Knorr_S23_td_NADW_ad_2500m_LV_B (SPAdes) (version 2) | ecosystem: Environmental > Aquatic > Marine > Oceanic | place... | reverse complement strand
CTCTTCCATCAATTCTTTTTTTACTTTTAAGTATCTTTGTTCTTACTATATCTTTTTCTAAATTTTTTAATTGTAAGGATATTTCAAGCTCCGAATAAGTATCATCTCCTTCGAATAAGGATTTACATTTTTCGGACGCTAAATTAACTAATTCTGATCTTTTCTTTTTGTCTTTTTCAGAAAAAGCTTTTTCTAAATCTTTTGTTAGTTCTTTTGAAATTTTATTTTTTAATTTGCTATAATCTTTTTCTTCTATCTTCCACGCTTCGTTTGAACTTTTTTTAGCTAGAGATTCTATCGCTTTTATTACTGGAATAAATTTTTCGTGTCCAAATTTAATTGCATCTAACATCTGTTTTTCGGTTAAACTTGATGCTTCAGATTCAACCATTAATACTGCATCTTTTGTGCCAGCAACAACTAAATCTAATTTGGACTCTTTTAACTCTTCTTTAGATGGATTTAATACATAATTGTTATTTATGTAACCTACTCTTGAAGCAGCTATAGGTCCTTGAAAAGGTAAGCCCGAAATTGCTAAAGCAGCTGACGATGCGATAATTGACAATATATCTGCCTCGTTTTCATTATCGTACGAAAGTACTGTTGGTAAAATTTGTACTTCATTTCTAAAATTTTCTGGAAATAATGGACGAATCGGTCGATCAATTAATCTTGAAATCAAAGTTTCAGATTCAGTTGGCCTTGCTTCTCTCTTAAAATAACCTCCTGGTATTTTGCCAGCTGCATAATATTTTTCTTGATAATTTACTTGTAGTGGAAAATAATCAGTTTCTGGATCAACTTTTTTTGCACCCACAACCGTTGAAATAACAACGGTTTCTCCACAAGTTGCAATTATGGCCCCGTCTGCTTGACGGGCTATCTTGCCAGTTTCCAAAGTTAATTTTTTTCTACCTAGTTCTATTTCTTCTTTAAATACTTTAAACATTTATTTTCTTAGTTTTAATTTTGTTAATATATTTTTATATGACTCAGAGTTGTTGCTTTTGAGATATTCTAATAGGCGCTTTCTTCGGTTGACTGCATATAATAAGCCCCTCGTCGAATGTTTATCATTTTTATTTTTTTTAAAATGATTAGTTAAATCATTTATTTTTTCACTTAATAAACCAATTTGAACTTCGGATGAACCTACATCTTTTGAATTAAGTTTCAAAGAGTCAATTATCTTTTTATTTTTTTTCTGCATAATTATTTATTTTTTTGTATTAATTTTTCTATTTTTTCAGCATAATCAAACGATTTATCACCAACAAAAGAAACTTTTGGCAAAAACTTCATATCAATCTTTTTTGACAGAGCTTTTCTAATAAGATGGGAACATTCAGTTAATATGTTAACTGCATGTTCTGTATCTTTTCCGCCCAATGGTATGACATACACTCTAGCATTTTTAAGATCTGGACTCATCCTGACTTCAGTAACCGTAATACTTTTTGTTTCTAAAATTGGTACTTTTGCCTCATCTTTTAAAAAAATTTGTCCCAAGGACTGTTTTATTAATTCTCCTACTCTTAATTGTCTTTGTGAAAAGGGAGCATTATCGTTTCGCCTAATCATTAAATTCTTCTTTCTGTCTCTATAATCTTATAAACTTCGATTACATCTTTTTCTTTAAAATCGGCAAAATTTTTGAGGGTTATACCACATTCAAGACCTGCCGTTACTTGTTTTGCGGCATTTTGTTCTCTAAAAATACTATTTATTGCACCTGTATATAATACATTTCCATCTCTTATCAACCTGGCATTTAAATTATTTACTATTTCTCCTTCTATAACTTTTGATCCGGCTACTTTGCCAACTTTCGAAACCGTAAAAATTGTCTGCACTTCTGCAGAACCTACCGCTTGTTCTTTTACATCTGGTTTTAGTAAACCTGATAATGAGTCATTTATAAAATCTAAAACCTCATAAATTATATTAAAAAATTTTATTGTTATTTTATGAGTTTCAGCCAATTTCTTTGCTTCTTTATTTGGTCTCACATTAAAACCTATAAGAATAGCATTAGAAGCTCTTGCAAGAGTTACATCTGTTTCAGTAATTACACCAATATTAGATAAAATTATTTTTGGAGTAACTTCTGGATGCTTGATTTTCTCAATGGCATTTTTTAGTGCTTCGCTAGAACCATGTACATCAGATTTAATAATTATAGACAGTTCTTCAGGTGTAGCGGTGTCGTCAAATGCAGATTCTTTATTTGCTGAAATTAGTGGTGCCTGTTTTGATTTCAAGTCTTTAATTCTATATTCATTTATTTTCTTTGCTTTCTCCTCAGAATCCACCACTATAAAATCATCACCAGCAAATGCAGAATTATTCATACCCAAAATCTCTACTGGAGTTGATGGTAATGCTGAATCAATATTTTGTCCTTGATCATTTATCATTGCCCTTATTTTTCCCCAAGTGTTTCCGCTAACAAAATAATTCCCTTTCTCTAAATTGCCACTTATTATCAAAACTGTAGACACTGATCCTTTACCTTTATCTATTCTAGATTCTAGTATAACCCCTGTTGCAGAGCCTTCGAAACTTGCTGTTAGATCAAGAAGGTCTGATTGAAGAGTAATATTTTCCTTAAGTTTATCTAAATTTTTTTTTGTAATCGCTGAAACCTCAGCAAACAATGTGTCTCCACTTAATTCTTCTGCAATTAACTCATATTGCAAAAGTTCATTTTTTATTTTTTGTGGATCAGCTGCAGGTAAATCACATTTGTTTATTGCAACAATAATTGGCACTTTTGCCGCTTTTGCGTGTTTTATTGCTTCTATTGTTTGAGGTTTAACTCCATCATCAGCTGCCACAACAAGAACAACGATGTCTGTCACTTTTGATCCTCTTGCTCTCATTTCAGTAAAAGCTGCATGGCCTGGTGTATCAATAAATGTAATACTTTTTCCTTTTTCTGTTTTTACTCTATAAGCCCCTATGTGTTGAGTTATTCCTCCATGTTCCTGTGCAACAATGTTCGTGTTTCTTAAAGCGTCCAGTAATGATGTTTTTCCATGATCAACATGACCCATAACAGTTACAATTGGAGGTCTTGATTTTAAATTTTTGTTATCTTTTTTTTCGGGTTTTAAAATATTTAAATCTGGTTTTTTTTCCCTAATAGGTATATTTCCAAATTCTTTTACAAGATATTCCGCTGTATCAGCATCAATAGTATGATTTATAGTTGCAACAACACCCATACCCAAAAGATGTTTGATTATATTACTAGCCTGCATAGCCATTCTATTTGAAAGTTCTTGTATAGTAATCTTGCCAGGAATATTGACTTCATGAACAATTTTTTTAGTTTCAATCTTTGCTTTTTCAGAATCTTGGTTTTTCTTTTCTTTAAGTCTGGCACGTCTTACCGATGCTAAACTTCTCTCTCTTCCATCCAAAACTTCATCATCTAAAGCTTTTGATAAAGTAAGTTTTTGTTCTCTTTTTGAAGTAAACCCTTTGTCTTTTCCTAAACTGCTCTTTTTTGGTTGTAAACTATCTTCTTTTAAATTTTTAAATCTATTCGTGGCTCTTTCTTCAGCCATCTTTCTAATATCAACATTGCTGTTTATTCGTGTTTTTTTTGGAATGAAATTAGCAGTTGATTTAGATTTGTTAAAGTTATTATCTCGCGATTGAAATTTCTTTTCTCCCCATCTTCTTGGAGCTTTTTTTTCTATAAGAACCGATGTTTTTTGCCTACTTTTTACATAATTCGGAACATTATGTAGTGTTTTTGATGAAACACTTAAAGTAAGTTTTTTTTTCTTTATTTTTTTTTCTTCCATAAAAAAGATTTTCTTTATTTAAATACAATATTTCTAGCGTTAATAATTAAATTATCCGCTTCATTATTCGTCAAAGCAAACTCCTCAAGATATCCTTCAATTTTATATCTGATGCCTTTTTTTTCATCATAACCACCTATCAATTCATCAGTAGAAAGGTCTGCAAAATCCTTCAAAGTTTTAATTTTTTTTTCACCTAATGTTAATAACATTCCTGGTGTAAGCCCCTTGTGATTTATCAAATCATCATTAACGCCAAGATCTTTTAATTTTTTTTCAATATTTTCTTTTTCTTTAACAAGATATTCCGCTGCTCTTTCTTTTAATTCATTGGCTGTGTTTTTGTCTATACCTTCAATTTTTATAATCTCATCTAGAGATGCTTGAGAAATTTCTTTAACTGAAGAAAATCCTTCGGCAACCAAAAGTTGTCCTAAAGTTTCATCTACCTCTAAATTTTTTACAAAAATTTCAGTTTTTTCTTTGAATTCTAATTGTCTTTTATCAGACTCTTCCTTTTCAGTTAATATATCTATTTCGAAATCAATTAATTTTGATGCCAATCTAACATTTTGTCCTCTTCTTCCTATTGCTTTACTTAAATTTTCTTCAGTTAAAATAACTTCTATTTTTCTATTTTGATCGTCAATTATTACTTTTTGAATTTCAGCAGGCGCCAAAGCACTTACAACAAGAGATGCCACATCTTCTGACCAATGAACTATATCTATTTTTTCTCCTGAAAGCTCGTTCACTACCGATTGGACTCTACTTCCCCTCATACCAACGCATGCTCCAACGGGATCAATAGAAGAATCTTTTGAGTGAACGCAAATTTTTGCTCTACTGCCTGGGTCTCTAGCGGACGATTTAATTTCGATGATTCCATCATAAATTTCAGGAACTTCTTGAAAAAATAATTTTTCCATAAATTTTGGACTAGCTCTAGATAAAAATATTTGTTGGCCCTTATTTTCTCTAATTACGTCATAACAATAAGCTTTGATTCTATCTCCAGTCTTTAGAACTTCTCTAGGTATAAGCTCTTCTTTTTTAATAATAGATTCAGCTCTATTTAGATCTACAATTACATTTCCATATTCTAATCTTTTTACCATACCACTTAAAATTTCATCCTTTTTACCAATAAAGTCATTATATTGCCTTTCTTTTTCAGCAGAGCGCACACTTTGAGTTATCACCTGCCTGGCTGTTTGAGCAGCAATTCTTCCTAAATCTATAGGGGGTAATTGTTCAAATATTTCATCTCCGACTTTAATGTTTTCTTTATTTTGTATTTTTTTTGCATGCTCCAATGAAATTTCAGTATCCAAATTTTCTGGTGACTCCACAATTGTTAATACCTTGTGCAAACTTATATTCCCATTTTCTCTGTCGATTTTAGCTCGTATGTCATTTTCTGATCCAAACTTTGTTTTAGCTGCCTTTTGTATTGCTAACTCCATTGAGCTTAGTATAATTTCTGCATCAATAGATTTTTCTGCGGCAACAGCTTCAGCTATTCTTAAAAGTTCTACTTTATCAGATCTTTGGTTCAACATAATTGAATTCCGTTTCCTCTAAAAAAAAATGGGCAAAAGCCCATTTTGGATTTTCCAGGTAACTTAAGGTTTATTTAATTTATATTTTAACTTTTTTCAAGGCCTACTTTTTGAAAATTGTAGTTTTATCAATTTTTTCCCAAGAAAAGGAACCATTTAATCCTGGTTTTCTACCAAAATGACCGTAGGTTGCAGTACATTCATATATAGGTTTATTTAAAGACAACATTTCTCTTATACCTCTAGGGCTTAAATCAAAATTATCTTTTATTAAATTTGTCACATGTTTTGACTTTTCATCATCACCGTCAAAAAGATCAACATAGATTGATAAAGGTTTAGAAACACCAATAGCATAAGCTAATTGAATTAAACATTTGTTTGCAATTTTTGAGGCAACTACATTTTTTGCAATATATCTTGCGGCATAAGCAGCTGATCTATCAACTTTACTTGGATCCTTGCCAGAAAAGGCTCCTCCTCCATGAGGCGCGGCTCCACCGTAAGTATCAACAACAATCTTTCTTCCCGTTAAACCTGAGTCCCCATCGGGTCCTCCAATTATAAACTGACCTGTCGGATTCACATAAAACTCCTCTTCCTTTAATCCTGATAGCAATTCTTTTGGAATTGATTTTTCTAAATATGGACGGACTATTTCTTTTACTTGAGATTGATTAACTTCCGGTGAATGCTGAGTAGAAATTACAACAGACGTTACTTTTGTTGGTATTCCATTTTCATACATCATTGTAACTTGACTTTTTGAATCTGGTTCTAACTTATCTGCCTTACCATTTTTTCTATCTGCAGCCATTAATTTTAATATTTTGTGAGAATAATAAATTGGTGCTGGCATTAAAACTTCAGTTTCATCACATGCGTAGCCAAACATCATTCCTTGATCACCGGCCCCCTCATCTTTTTTATTACCTTTCGAATCCACCCCCATGGCAATATCTGTAGATTGAGAGTGCAAATGAACATCTATACTACAATTTTTCCAGTGAAATCCTTTTTGTTCATATCCTATATCTTTAATACAATTACGAACTTTATTTATTAAATCATCTCTCCTAATTGCTGGCCCCCTTGTTTCTCCAACCAAAATAACTTTGTTTGTAGTTGTTAAAGTTTCACATGCTACTCTGGAAAAAGGTTCTTTTGCTAGATAGGTATCCACAACCATGTCTGATATACGGTCACAAATCTTATCTGGATGACCTTCTGAAACAGATTCGCTAGTAAATAAATATGATTTTTTACTCATTAGATTTTAAGTTTTTTACAAATTAAAGTTAGAAATATATACAATAAAATTATTAAAAAAAATATTTTATTTCCATGATTGGAAAATAAAGTAGGTTGATTAAAGTAGGGGAAATTTAATTCAATATTACCTGACTCTCCCGTATTAAGTGATTTAAGCACTTTACCATTTGGATTAATAAAAGCAGAAATTCCCTTATTGGCAGATCTTGCAATAAAAACTCCTTCTTCGATTGATCGATAAATTGCTTTTGTAAAGTGTTGCTGTGGACCTATTGATTGACCAAACCAAGCATCTTCGGAAATATTAACTACTAGATCAGGAAGTTGATTTGCTTTTTTTATTTTAGCTGGATAAATTATTTCATAACAAATTAGTGGAAGAATCAATTTTTCATTAAACTGACTACCAAGATTTATCATCATTCTTTCGTCTCCGGAAGAAAATGAACTATATCCTGGAGTTATTTTTTTTAATCCAAATTTAGATAAAGTTTTTTCAAAAGGTAAAAATTCACCAAAAGGAACAAGATTAATTTTATTATATAATGATAAAATTTCTAATTTATAGTTTAAGACCGCTAAACTGTTAAAATATTTTTGATCATCTATGTTATTAATGCTAGTAAAATTATTTATTCCTAAAATTATTAAATGATTTTCAGAAAATTTATCTTTAAATAAATTTCGATACTTTTTTATATCTTCTAAATAAGATTGATAAAATATCCCTTCTGGCCAAATAAACAAAGTTTTTTTATCTTTCTTCGGATCACTAATTTTAATAAGTCGTTTAATTTGAAATTCTTCACTTTGATTATTATAATCTTTAAGTGAAAAATTAGGTGAAATTATCTTAACATTGATTTCTTTATCAAATTTATAATTGCTGTTGTTAAGTTTAAACTTTCCGTATGAATAATTTCCAATAAAAATTATTAAACAAAACAAAACAAAAAAAATATTTTTTAAAACAAACTCTTTTTTAAAAAAAAGAAAAGGAATGCAAAAAAAAGTAATCGAAATCAAACTTAATGAATATGCACCTATTAATGATAGTATTTGTACAATTTCTGTTGACCATGACCAAGTATATGAAATTAAATTCCATGGGAACCCAGTAAATAAATTTCCTCTTAAAAATTCAAATATAGAAAAAACTAAAGAAAAAAATAAAATAAAAGAAATATCTTTCTCTACAAAGGTCCCTACTAGTAAAATTGCTAGCCCAAAAAATAAAGATAAGAATAGAGGAATCAATATAAGAGCAAAAGGAATTAAACCTTTGAACATTTCATCGTGAGTTAAAGATATAGTAATCCAATAATTGCCTAATAAAAAAAAGCCAAACCCAAAAGAACATCCTAAATAAAAAAAATACCGATTAGACTTTTTATTCCTATATTTAGATTGTGTACTTTTTTTAACTTTTGAAATTAAAAATAATAAAATTGAAAATGTAAAAAAATTTATAAATGTTAAATTATATGGAGCAAAACCGAGGATCGTTATTGCACCAAGTAAAAAGGGGGCAAAAAATATAACGAATAATTTATTATTAAGTTTAGCAATCAAATTAAAATCCTTATTATTAATTAATTGAATTTAAAATTCTCTTTTCAATTTTATTCATCTTGGAATAATCTTGATTTTTAATGTGATTATAACCTATCAGATGTAAAAGGCCGTGAACCCAAGCTTTATCAAATTCTAAAAGGAAATTATTTTTTTTTGTTCGAGAATTAATAATTTCATAAGATGTAGCCATATCTCCTATATAAAGTTTTTTTTGTTTAATAAATTTTAAATTATTTGAAGACAAAAAAGGAAATGATAAAACGTCAGTTGATTTGTTTTGATTTCTGAATTTTTTATTAAGTCTTTTCATATTTAAGGAACTGGTTAATAAAATAGTAAAAGTGATATTTTTTCCTTTAAAAAATTTAACAATTTTTGAAATTTTTTTTAATTTTTTACTAAAATACTTTTTAGGATTTTTAATTTTTTTATGCCAAGATTTACTATTTACCTCAACATTAACCTTTATCATCGGTATTCTTTTGATAGGCTTCTACAATTTTTGTTACCAATGGATGTCTCATTACATCTTGATGGTCAAAATTTATAACTGATATTTCTTTAATACCTTTTAATATAGCTTGTGATTTTATTAAACCTGATTGATTTTTATTTGGTAAATCAACTTGCGACGGATCTCCATTTACAACTAGTTTTGATTTTTCCCCTATTCTAGTTAAAAACATTTTAATTTGTGTTTCAGTTGCGTTTTGGGCTTCATCAAGAATAGCAAATGAATTTTTTAAAGTACGTCCTCTCATAAAAGCAAGCGGTGCTATTTCAATGGAGCCAGATTCAATTTTTCTTTGAATTTTATCGTAGTCCAATAAGTCATAAAGAGAATCATATAAGGGTCTTAAATAAGGATCTATTTTTTCTTTCATATCACCAGGTAAAAAACCTAACCTTTCCCCAGCTTCAACTGCTGGTCTCGATAAAATTATTCTTTCAACTTTTTTCTCCAACAGCATAGATAAAGCTACAGCTACGGCCAAATAGGTTTTGCCTGTCCCTGCTGGACCTAGTGACATTACTATTTGGTTAGTCCTAAGTGATCTTACATATTCTTTTTGTTTTAATGATCTGGGTATAACAGACCTTTTTGGAGTTTTAATTACATCTCCTAGGGGCTGCACAGTTGATTGGTTTTTTGTGTCTAGTACCATGTCTTTATTTAATGATGTAGTTACATCATTTCCATCTATTTTTTTATCAGATATAAAGCGTTTAATTAAGTACTCAATTGCATCTTTAACTTTTTCATTTGCATGTTTATCACCCTTAATTGCAATTGAATTACCTCTAAAATAAATCTTTGAACCGCTAATTTTTTCTAATTCTTTAAGATTATTATCAAAAGATCCTACGATTCCCATCAAAATTTGATTATTAAATATACGAACGTTAATTGAGTCATCTACTCCACGTGTTATTGCAACTTCCTTATCACTATTATTTTGTTTATTTATTTTCACAAAAATTATGCTGCTTTTACTTTATTGGTTTCGTAAATACCAAATAAATTCTTTTGATTAAAAGATGTAATTTTTATATTTGCTAACTCTCCAACTTTACAATTGTTTGCCTTAAATATAACTGGAGTCATATATCTTGTTCTGCCAAAATATTCTTCTTGATTATCTAATTTGTTTTCAATTAACACTTCACAATGCTGTTGTAGATATTCTTTGTTATTTCTATGTTGAAAATTTTCTAATTTATTTTGTAATTTTTTGAGTCTTATTTTACTTTCCACTAAATTATTCAACTTTTTTGTCGCTGATGGTGTTCCAGGTCTTGGACTAAAAATAAACGAATAAGAATTAACAAAACCTACTTTTTTTACAAGTTCCATTGTGTCCTCAAAATCCTCGTCGGTCTCTCCGGGATATCCAACAATAAAATCACTTGAAATTTTAGTATTTTTATTAACTTTGTTCAGTTTTTCGATTACAGACATATAATATTCTCGATTATGTTTTCTGTTCATTGATTTAAGAATTTTGTTGGATCCACTTTGAATAGGAAGATGCAAAAGTGGCATAAGTTTTTCACAATCTTTATAACAATCAATTAAATCCTCTGTCATGTCTTTTGGATGCGAAGTTGTGAATCTAATTCTTTTTAAATTTTTAATATTATTTAACGTTCTTATTAACGAGGAAAGTCTGTACTTTTTATTGTAGTTGTAAGCATTAACGTTTTGACCAAGTAAAATAATTTCTCTAGCCCCATTACTAACTAAATTTTGTGCCTCATCAATAATCTGTTCAAAAGGTCTTGAGTACTCAGGTCCTCTTGTATATGGAACAACACAAAAATGGCAAAATTTATCACATCCCTCTTGGATAGTTAAATAAGAAGAAATTTTATTTTGTGAATTAGAAATTTTTTTCAGTTCATCAAATTTTCCTACTACATCAAATTTAGTTTCGTTAATTTTTTCTTTTTTTCTTTCATAATTCAAAATTAAATCCCCAATTTTATGGTAAGATTGAGGTCCAATTACCATATCAATATATGGCTCTCTTTTTATCATTTCTTCTGACTCAGCTTGAGCAACACACCCAGAAACAACAACTAATGGTTTTTTTAAATTTTTAAAATCTTTTTTAACTCTACCAATTTCATCATAAACCTTTTCAGTTGCTTTTTTACGGATATGGCAAGTATTCAAAACAAAGCAATCAGCTTCTTTTTTTATATGAGTTTTACTATAACCAATTATTGAAGTTAAATCGTAAATACGATTTGAATCGTACTCATTCATTTGACATCCGAAGGTTTTGATAAATATTTTTTT
>Ga0207966_1001911_pt1 | contig 11040 bp, 10 predicted proteins | sample Knorr_S23_td_NAD_FD_185611 | JGI IMG/M metagenome (GOLD analysis project Ga0207966, IMG submission 185611) | Marine microbial communities from Southern Atlantic Ocean transect - Knorr_S23_td_NADW_ad_2500m_LV_B (SPAdes) (version 2) | ecosystem: Environmental > Aquatic > Marine > Oceanic | place... | reverse complement strand
CACTGGTAATAGAAAATTCACCAAAACCAGTTATCGCTGCTGTGAATGGTTTTGCCTTGGGCGGAGGATGTGAAATATCTTTGGCATGTCACATTCGTGTGGCCAGTGACAATGCTGTTTTTGGACAACCAGAAGTAATGCTGGGATTGATTCCCGGCTGGGGTGGAACTCAGCGCCTACCGAAAATTGTGGGCACTGGAATTGCTAACGAACTAATTACAACAGGAAAACAGATTGCAGCAAATGAAGCTCATCAAATTGGATTGGCTAATCATGTTGTTCCACAGGATGAATTAATGGACACATGCAAAAAGATCGCGCAGCAAATACTTAAGAATGGTCCCAATGCAATCGCTCAATCCTTATCGTGTATTTACGCAGGTTATGGAAAATCCATCTCTGAAGGTATGGAAAAAGAAATAGATGCCTTTGCCAATCTGTTTAAAACAGATGAGACTAAAGAAGGATTGACTGCATTTGTTGAAAAACGGAAAGCCAATTTCCGTTCATAAACTATATCTTTTAAAAATATGAAATTAAGTTTTACCCGTTATCATTTACACTGTTTCCATCCCTTTGGGATTTCACGAAATACACATGAATCATATACTGAAATTTTCGTTTATTTAGAGCAAGAAGGCATTCTTGGACGGGGAGAAGCATCACCATCAGAACGATACGGCGAATCAGCTGATCTAATTCTGTCTAAATTGGAAAAGGGAATTAACTTTCCAGAAGTTCCCTTGTCTCCCGAAAAATTTGAAGCAAAGGTTTTACCTCAGTGCAATGGTATCAAAGCACTGGAAATGGCTTTCAGTATGGCCTATCTGGATTGGTGGACACAAAGAGAGGGTATGGCTATGAAAAACTTTTTTGGATTCGATGATAAAAAGGGGCTCTATACTTCATTTACAATTGCCATTGGAAATATAAATCTCATTCCGCAAAAGGTAAAAGAAGCCGAACCGTACAACATTCTTAAAGTGAAGTTGGGAACTGATCATGATTATGAAATAATTAATGCTATTCGAGCAGAAACAGATAAAGTTATTCGTGTGGATGCAAACGAAGGCTGGAATTTAGAAACTGCCGTAGAAATGTGTAAATGGCTGGCGGATAAGAATGTAGAATATGTGGAACAACCTTTACCGGCTGAAAATGTGGCTGAAACGGCTGAATTAAAAAATAAGTCACCAATACCCTTATTTGCCGATGAAAACTGCATTATACCGGAAAATATCCCGGAAATTGCCCATGCGTTTGATGGAATTAACATAAAGCTCATGAAATGCGGTAGTATGCTGAAAGCAAAAGAGATGATCGTAATGGCCCGTGAACTGGATTTATCTATTATGCTCGGTTGTATGATAGAGTCATCAATTGGAATCACTGCGGCAGCCCATTTATCTCCATTAGTGGATCATGCTGATCTGGATGGGCATTTATTGATTGATAACGATCCTTATATTGGAGTCCGGATTGAAGATGGACGGGTTGTGATTCCAGATGGACTTGGATTGGGTATTGAATTAGATTCAAATCAACCAGGACTAAAATAGATGAAGATCAAAGGAATAGAACATATTGGTATTGCGGTGGAATCATTGGCTAAAGATTCTCCATTCTGGAAGCATATCTTAAACCTTGAACAAAAAGGAACAGAAACAGTCGCAAGTGAAGGTGTAATAACGGATATTTATGAGACTGGCAGGGGAAAGATAGAACTTTTAGAAGCAATTGGAAAAGATTCAACGATTGCCAGGTATCTTGAAAAACGAGGAGCAGGGGTGCATCATGTTTGTTTTGAAGTTGAAGATATTCAACTCTCAATAGAGGAATTAATTGATAAAGGAATTGATGTTATCTATAAAAAGCCCAAGGTAGGAGCAGAGGGATTTTTAGTTACATTTATCCATCCCAAAAGCACCGGGGGTGTGCTTGTAGAATTAGCGCAGCAAAAAATCTAACCGCGACAGTAATTTTTCAAATAACCAGGAATGGTGATACCCTCTTGTAAAATAGGATCGGATTCTGGTTCACCATATGTTTGATTAATGGGTATAACACCTGCCCAATAGTCCAAAGCATAATCTTCATCTTCATCATCTGGAGGCCCTACACTTATTTTTGCTGATGCTTCGTCAATGGGCATTCTTACTACAGATGTTTGTTTCAATTCTGAATTATTGGGCTGCCTGGCATCATCCCATCGTCCGGGAGCAATATGATCGGTGATTGACTTGAATGCAGCCATGCGTTCATTATGATCTTTAATAATTTCACCTTTTCCAAAAATAACAGCTGAACGATAATTCATGGAAGAATTAAATAACGAACGGGCCATAACAAGTCCGTCCAAAAGTGTAATTGTTACACATATTTCATTATTATTTGATATTTTCAATAATCGACTGGCATTTGATCCATGAAATACAATATGATCACCCATACGTGCGTGAATAGTAGGTATGACTACAGGTTTTCCATCATGAATAATTCCGAGATGACAGAATAGTGCTTCATCAATGATTGCGTGAACCGTTTCCTTGCTGTAATCCGACTTGTTTGAAATACGTTTTACTCTATTGCGATTTGAAATAGGATATGTTTTCATTATGACCTCTGATTTGATTTTGAAATTACTATTAAAAATATATTCAGGCGGTGTTTTCCGAGAGTATTCTTATTAATTTCATCTTCTAATGTCCACCAAAAAATCTGAGCGCAAACGACTTTTTCTCATCGACGGCTATGCATTGCTGTTCAGAGCTCATTATGCTATGATACGCAATCCGCTCATTACAACCATGGGCCAACATACCAGCGCACTCTTTGGTTTTATCAACATGATTTTTCGACTCATCCGTCAAGAAAAACCCGATTACATCGCCGCAGCATTTGACCGCAAGGAAAAGACCTTCCGTCATAAAAAATATCCGGAATACAAAGCTAACCGCGAAGAAATGCCCCAGGAATTACAAGATCAATTAGATCACCTTTGGAAATTGTTAGAAGCGTTGAATTTACCAAATATCAGCAAAGCAGGTTTTGAGGCGGATGATGTGATCGGTACTCTTGCCAAAGAGGGTGAAGCCGAAGGACTGGATGTTTTTATATTCAGCGGCGATAAAGATTTCGCACAATTAATCACGGAACACGTATTTCTTTATTCACCTATTAACAGGTCAAGAGAGATCAATATTATTGACCCGGAGGGTGTTCAGGAAAAATGGGGAGTACCCCCAGAGAAGTTTATCGACTTCTTGGGACTGATGGGGGATACTTCAGATAATATTCCCGGCGTCATGGGTGTGGGTAAGAAAACTGCTGCCAAATTGATACAGGATTACGGTTCTCTTGAAGGAGCACTGGAAAATGCTGAAAATGTCAGGAATAAGAGGGTAAGAGAAGGCCTGATTAACGGTATAGAAAATGCCCGATTGAGCAAAGAATTAGTTACCATCATAACGGATATGGACCTGGATTGTGATATATTAAAGTTTGATCGCAAGGAATTTGATATAGATGCGTTAACGGACCTGTTTGTTGAACTGGAATTTAATGCTCTTATTAGTCAATTAGATGAGTTTGGAGATAGCCCAGCCATAGAAGAAAAGAAAGATTATAAAAATTATAATACAATAACTAACATTGATGACTTAAAGTTATACTTTAATGAATTAACAAAGCAGAAACTCATTTCTCTCGATCTTGAAACGGACTCTGTTTCACCCATGCAAACAACCTTGGTAGGCATGAGCTTTTCAACAGCAAAAGATGAGGGTGCATATATACCGATTCAATATGGTGATAAATCTAAAAACAACTTTGGGAAAGATGACCTTAAGAAAGTATTGGAATTAGCAAAACCCATACTTGAAAATCCTGAGATTAAGAAAACAGGGCAAAATATAAAGTTTGATGCACTGGTTATGAAAAATCATGGTGTAAATGTAGAAGGTATCGAATTCGATACCATGCTGGCAGCTCACCTTATCAAGCCAGAGGGGCGTTCGTATAAAATGGACAACTTGAGCCTTGAGTATTTGAATTACCATCGGGAACCCATTGAAGAACTTATTGGTAAAGGGAAAAACCAGATAACCATGAGCGATGTGGAATTGGAAAAGGCATCTTTCTATGCCGCTGAAGACGCTGATATTGTCTTACAGCTCACTAAAATATTCCAGGAAAAATTGGATGAAGTCAAACTTACAAAATTTTATAATACAGTTGAGATACCATTAATACCCGTATTGGTATCTATGGAATACGATGGTGTATATGTTGATAAAAAGCAGCTGCTGGACAAATCTGTAGAATTTGGTAAAAAATTGGATGGATTGTCAGCTGATATTCTAAAGCACGCCGGGACAGAATTCAATATCAATTCCACCCAGCAATTGGCCAATATCTTATTTGATAATCTGGGACTTCCACAGATCAAAAAACGTTCTACTGCAGAAGATGTATTGGAAAGGCTGCGGGAAGAACATCCGTTACCTGGATTAATATTGAAATACAGGAAATTGAATAAACTGAAGAACACCTATCTCGATTCTATCCCGCAACATATTCATCCGGTGACTAAACGGATCCACAGTTCATTCAGTCAGACCGTGGCAGCCACAGGACGGCTCTCTTCCAGCAATCCCAATTTTCAGAATATCCCCATTCGCACGGAAGAAGGTCGTGAGATCCGCAAGGCCTTTGCAGCGCAGGAAAAGAATAATATCATTTTTTCAGCGGATTATTCCCAGATCGAACTGCGTGTCATGGCTCACTTAAGTGGCGACAAAGGATTGCAAACTGCTTTTGCCAATGGTGAGGATATTCACGCCCGTACAGCAAGCGATATTTATGGTGTTCCCATTGATGATGTACTACCGGAAATGCGCCGTGTGGCCAAGATCGTTAATTTTGGGATCATGTACGGAGCCGGACCTTTTCGCATGAGCCAGGAGCTAGGCATTCCGCGGGCCGAGTCCCAATTGATCATTGACCGTTATTTCGAGCGTTTTGCAGGAATACGTGATTATATTGATGCAACTATCACAAAAGCAGAATCAGATCAATATGTAGAAACAATGCTGGGTAGACGCCGCCCTGTGTGGAATATCAACAGTGCTAATCATATGCATCGCGAAGCCGCAAAAAGAATGGCCATCAATATGCCCATTCAGGGTACAGCAGCTGAAATGATCAAACTGGCCATGATCCATATCCACAAGCTCATGAAAAATGAAAAAATGAAATCGAAATTAGTTTTACAAATTCATGATGAATTATTATTTGAAGTCCCAAAAGCAGAATTGGATGATTTACAATCTATAGTGATTGAGAAAATGGAAGGAGCGCTTAAACTGGATGTGCCAGTTATAGTTGATTCTGGTGTAGGGGATTCGTGGTTTGAAGCGCATTAATTTTGGTAAATAGTAAATGGTGAAATGGTAATTGGTGAATTGTGATTGGTAAAGTAGTAAGTTTTTAATGTAAAAATTCCATACTGATTTGCAAATACATTTAATTAAAATTTCTCTTTACTCAGTGGTTTAAAATGGAAGCAAGTATAACACTTAAAAAAGTTGGTAAACTGGTTGGAGATAAAACCATCCTGGCTGGTCTGACTTTTGGCATTGAAAAAGGAACGATTGTTGCCATAGTCGGCGATAATGATGCCGGAAAATCCACAATGCTGCGTTTGCTGGCTGGCTTGGAAAATCCCAATTACGGTTCAGTTTTTCTTCATGGGCTGGATACGGATAAACGCCGTTTGGAAACTCGCCAAACGGTTGGCTACGTTCCCCATGATATTGACCTGGATCCTTGGCTCACGTTGGAACAGAATATCCATTTTGATGCACTTTTATATGGCACACATATGGAAAAAATTCAATCTCGAATTCATGAATACAGCCAGGCATTAGCAGTAGGTGATTTTTTGTATTCTATGGCGGGCCGTGTTCCGCAGGGCATTCAGAAAATAGCCATGATTATTCGTGCATTGGCCCATGACCCAACGATTTTAATTATGGATGAACCTACGGCATTTATGGACGCAGAATCACGACGGCTTACCTGGAACCTCATGCGCGAATTTCACGGAGATAGGACGATTGTTTATTCCAGTCAATTCTTGCCGGAAGTAGAAGCAGCCAATGACCGTATTATGGTTATTCATGAAGGCAGTGTCCTTTTGGATGGAAGTCTGGACAAACTGCTGGAGAGCACTCTTGAATACCATCAATTTGCCATAGAATTTGAAGAATTGACCGATGAGCTGTTTGATTCTCTTAGTGGAGTTACAACTGTGGTTAATCCCACAAAAATGGGAAATACATTTCATTTTTATGGACGTTCAAGAAAAGTATTTTTTGAAGTATTAAATGCCTGCTCCGGAGCATTAATGAAAGATCTGTCTATTGAAAAACTATCGTTGCAGGATCTTTTAGATTCAGCATTTGCCCAAAAGGGGTTGGACGGATGAGCGCTTTTATTATTCGCCGCTGGTGGTTGATTCGCAATCGTTTTATTTCGTCCATTGCGCTGGCTTTCATTGTACCGAGCATTTTATCGATTGTTACTGTTTTTGGTACAAAAAACATTGTTGTCCGCAGCATTAATGGCCAGCCTTATGAAATATGGGTACTGCCTGGATTAATGATGTTTTTGGCGGCTGTTTTGATCACTCCATTGGTCTACAGGGATTTCTTTGATCTCCGCATTCATAACAAATCGTTGATTTCCATGACGTTAGCTCCCATTCGCAAGTCATCAATCATATTAGGCATATTGGTCAGCGCGCTATTGGAAGTGCTATTTATCATTTCAATTGGTATGGGTGTATACAGTATCATTTTTCCTCATACTGTCATGTTAGATCGTGCCGGGTATATTTTATTGTATTCGGTCATATTCGCGCTTCTTTACGGAAATATTATCATTATGCTTTCACTATTAACAGAACGTATTTCTGTGTTTATGTCAGCGCTGTTAACGACATTAATTACCATCATGTTCGCATGTGGCTTATTTATTGAATTCGATTTCTTTCCATTAACAATGAGTACTGTTTTTCAATATTTCCCATTAAGTATGTTAAGCACTGCCTGCCGCTCAATTATTTTCATCAATACATTCGATATGATCAACACTGTAACCCCGATTGTTATTACTATCTTGTTGATTGTTTTTAACAGTTTTTTATTGAAACGAAAAATGAAACAATGATTGCTTATTTAAGCGGTGCTATGGAGCATGTCGCTGATGAAGGTGCCGGCTGGCGTTCAGACATGGCCCAATGGCTTAAATCCGAGCTAGGTCACGATGTGATCGATCCTGTAATTACTTCACAGGCATTGGTAGAAAAAAATAATGCACAGGATTATCGTGATTGGAAGACATCTGATCCAATCCGGTTTGTGGAATTTGTTCGCAAAGCCATAAACTTGGATCTGGCAAATGTGATGGAAAAGGCAGATTATGTTATTTGTCTCTGGAATGAAAATGTTTTCAAAGGTGGCGGTTCCCACGGAGAGGTGACGATGGCTTATTACTCAGGTAAACCCGTCTATCTCATTAGTGAACTTGCTAATGATGATTTGAGTGGTTGGATCATGTCATGTTCTACAAGCATTTTTACTGAAATAACTGAATTAAAATCCTTTTTAAAAGAAACTTATTCAAACGGGTAACGTTGGCGAAAAAATGGTTGGACCAAAAGTATATATTCATCTAGACCGCTTAATTCATAATTACCACGTAATTCGTGATCGAATTGGTGGAAGTCCCATTATGGGTGTAGTTAAAGCCAACGGTTATGGGCACGGCGCAATCGAATGTTCAAAAGCGCTGGTGCAAGAAGGCTGTGAATTTTTAGCAGTATTCACCTTTGATGAAGCCATGGAATTGCGTGAGGCGGATATCGAAACTAACATTATGATATTTTCACGTATGCAAAGGGAATTTATTTCAGATGCAGTAGAATACAATATTACATTGAATTTGTCCGGAACTGATGATGTAAAACATCTAGAAGAGTTTGCGGAACAATCCGGTTTATGTCCGAAGTTTCATCTCAAAGTAGATACAGGAATGAACAGGCTAGGTGTTCCTTTTGATGAAGCCGCTATTGTTTTGAAAAAAATTAGTACAAAACTTCATCTTCATTGCGAAGGGATTTACAGTCATTATGCCACTGCTGATGAAGGTGATTTGACATATGCAGAATGGCAGTTGGAACAATTTAAACTGGTTCTTTCATTGGCTGAGGAAATGGGTCTGCGATTCAAGTATCGCCATTTTTCCAACAGTGGCACTGTATTAAATATGCCGCAAACCAATTTTGATATTGTCCGTGTAGGTATGCTACTATATGGAGCCTTTCCATCCGATGAAGTGCCCACAGACTTGGACATTAAACCGGTGATGGAATTTCGCGGGCCTATTGTCAGTTTGCGCCGAATAAAAGCTGGGACAAAAGTTTCATACGGTGGTGTTTGGGAAGGAAAAAAGGATACAACCATCGGCGTGATTCAAACGGGGTTTGCGGATGGCTTTCCCAGATCCTGGTACGATGGTGGCTATATAATATATAAAGGCAAATCCTATCCAATTGCCGGCCGGGTGTGTATGGACCAGATGATGATAGACTTTGGCGATGATGAGCCAAGGATTGATGAAGAAGTACTATTATTTGGAGAAAATGGGAACGATTCGCTGCATATGGAAGAGATCGCCCAGCAGATCAATACCACACCTTACGTTTTGTCCACTGGTATACACGGCAGAACAGAACACATTTATTTACCCTAAATTTCAATCGGATCGCTATCAGCACTCCATTCGGAATAATGTGGAAGCCCATCATCCATTTTTACCCAATGGATCCGTTTCCTATCCCAGATGTGCTTTGATGGATTAACAGCATTGGGGTCATCCATAGTTCCAACAGTGATATCTATTGCATCATCGCCACGTTGAAAATAACTGATGGATGAACCGCATTCATTGCAGAAACCACGCTCAACTTTATTATCGGTTACATGAATTGCTGGTTGTTCACCGACATGTTTTAAGTCATACAGGGGAATGACCGCCCAAGAGACAAAAGGGCCGCCAACTGAGCGTTTGCAATTATCGCAATGACAATGGACCACTAAGGGTTCCGTAGCCATTTCATAACGGATCCGACCGCAGTAACAGCTGCCAGTGAGCATTATTCGGAATCTTTTTCAGGGTTACGCACCCAGGAACGCCGTTCACTGAACACCCTCTTTTTCAGGTCTGCCCATTCATTGATAATGTATTTTAAGTGAATCCCATCATCAGGGTCAGCATCCAATTTTGTATCGATTAACAGATTCATTTCGTCCCGGGTTACATCAATATCACTATGGCTTTTTATTTCTTCTTTTGACCATAAATCCTTTTCGGATTTCAATCCTTCTTTATCCAATTCTGCTTGAGACACTTGTTCTTTTCGTCCCAAGAGAAACACAAGCAGAAATAAGATTAAAATAATGATAGTTATCAATAATTCATTCATAAAAACCTCATTCCAGGAAAACGGGAATTCTTAATATTCCCGCCCAATATAACGAAACCATGGCAGCCATTACGGCCAAAGCTATAGGCCATGCGAACATGGCCAAGCGGATAAAATCCTTGGCTTCCAGCATGCCTGCTGCATAAACAATTGAACTGGCGGGAGTTCCGATCACAAGCCAGAAAGCGAGAGATGTGGCAATGGCCAATCCAATGCCTACCAATAAAGGATTCGTTCCGGAACTTTGGGCCATATCAAGTACTACAGGACCCATCACCGCAACCGTAGCCCCAGCGCTCATCAGGTTTGTGAGGCTGGCTCCAATGGCGACAACCAGCAGGATCAATGCAATTCCCGAATCAATTCCCAAGGGAGCTAACAAAGCTATAATACTATCTGCCAGCCATCCCGCTGCGCCAGACGCTCTAAATACAGTGCCAAGACTGATGGCGCCGGCATAAAGGATAATCACTCCCCAACTAACATTTTCTTCATAATCCCTCCAGGATGTCAAACCCAAGAGCATATAGAGTACCGCGCCGGAAATGGCTACACCTCCAAGACCCAATGAAAAGCCAAGTATATTTTTGGTGATGGATTTATCAGTGATCCACATGAAGACAACCAGCAGCATTATTCCGGCTACGAGGTATTGTTTGGCGTTCATTTTGCCGTGTTTTTCCAAATCAGATTTTAATGTAGACACTGCTTCTGATAGATCACTGACTTCCGGTTTAAAAACCAATGGCAGTATAAAGGACATCAATATCGACATGGCAAACGTGTAGAAAACACCCATGGACATCCATTGGAAAAAGGAAACTTCCACTCCGATATTGGATAAAAAGCCAATCATAATGGCATTGCGGGCGCCGCCGGAGGGACTCATGGGCGCGCCGATCATACAGCCCACTGCGATGGACATCATGAGCAGTTTTCCCAGGTTTGGCGCCGGGATAGTTTTATTGGTGAGCGTATACAACGCAAGAGCGATGGGGACGTACATAGGGGCAATGGAAGCTTCATTAATAAAGGCGGATGGGATGGCCGTCCCGAGTAAAAGTCCAATAACAATCATGCGTGTTTTGGAACCGGACATTTTCATCACCAGCATACCAATGCGTTTGTCCAGTCCATATTTTACCAGTGTAGCGCCGATGGCCATCGATCCTGCAATAAACCAAACGGCATCATGGGCATACGTGAAAACAATGTGCGACGGTGCTGTGATTCCAAAAAATAATTGTACTAGACCGATAAGCAGTGCCACTGCCGGCATGGGAATAGCTTCCGTCGCAAAGAAGATTGTACACGCCGCCAGCAAAGCGATAATTATCTGAATATTCGTTGCCTTGATGGCAACGTCTGCGTCTGATAAACCGGAGAAAACAGACGCCGCCTTTTCGGACATGGACGCGGGTAGGGGCATGACAAAGCCGATGAGAATGAAGAGCGCCAGGCCCACGGCCAACCATTTGAAATTAGTCGTTTTG
>Ga0207966_1001907_pt1 | contig 11055 bp, 9 predicted proteins | sample Knorr_S23_td_NAD_FD_185611 | JGI IMG/M metagenome (GOLD analysis project Ga0207966, IMG submission 185611) | Marine microbial communities from Southern Atlantic Ocean transect - Knorr_S23_td_NADW_ad_2500m_LV_B (SPAdes) (version 2) | ecosystem: Environmental > Aquatic > Marine > Oceanic | place... | reverse complement strand
GTTGTGGATACGCGCGAGCGGCTCCAGGGATATCTCAAGGCGGATCTGCAGGAACTCACGCGAGTAGATCGCTCGCTAATGCCGCAATTCGGCTCAGACCGTCTCAGCGACAGCGATCTCGACGACCTGCTGCGATATCTCGGTACGCTGCGAGACGCTGACTCAAATGGCCGGTAGAGAGGTGCAATCAATGCTGCTCGGAAGATTTGTCAGAGGACTGGCCAGAAGCCTGACATGCGCCGCTGCCATGATCGCGCTGACAGGCCTCGGCACTTCGAGTCTGGTCGCACAGGACGGCGACCCCGGCGTCACCTATGCCGACATTCTCCAAGGATTCTCCGACCCCTCGAGCTGGCTGACTTTCTCCGGCGATTACAGCGGCCGACGCCACAGCCCGCTCACCCAGGTCACGCCCGAAAACGTGCACCGCCTCACACCGATTTGGACCTTCCAAACCGGTACGACGACCCGAGGCCGAGGCTTCGAGACCACCCCACTCGTATTGGACGGCGTGCTCTACGTCACCGGGTCGAACAACTTGGCGTGGGCGCTCGACGCCCGGACCGGACGCCAGTTCTGGCAGTATCGGCGCAACCTGCCGAACGATCTCACCTATGGCGCGAGCGCGCCCGTCAATCGTGGGTTCGGTATGCTCGGCGAGAGCCTCTTCATGGTGACGCTCGATGCGCACCTCGTGTCGCTCGACAGAAAGACCGGGAGCGTGCTCTGGGATATCGAGCTCGCGGACTACCACGTCGGTTATGCCGCGACCATGGCGCCGCTGGTCATCGACGGAAAAGTGATTGTCGGGATCTCGGGCGGCGAGTATGCGACGCGCGGCTTCGTCGACGCGTACGATCCGGAGACGGGCGAACGCATCTGGCGGTTCCACACGATCCCTGGGCCTGGCGAGCCCGGCAGTGAGACTTGGCCGCAGGACGCGGAAATCTTGGCCCGAGGCGGCGGTGGCACCTGGATGACTGGGAGCTACGATCCGGAGCTCGATCTCATCTATTGGGGCACCGGAAATCCGAATCCCGACTACTACGGCGACGACCGGCTGGGGGACAACCTCTATACGAACTCGCTCGTGGCGCTCGACGCCCAAACGGGCACACTGCGTTGGCATTACCAGTTCACGCCGCACGACCTGCACGACTGGGACTCCAACCATGTGCCTGTGCAGGCGGACATCATGTTTGGTGGCGAGCAGCGCAAGGTGGTCATGGTGGCCAACCGGAACGGGTTCTTCTATGTGCTCGACCGCACGACGGGTGAGCTTTTGCTCGGCAAGCCGTTCACGGAAACGACCTGGGCGCGCGAGATCGGGCCCGATGGGCGGCCCATAATCCTCAACGACGGTAGTGAAGGGTGTCTGCCGGACCCCTGGGGCAGCACCAACTTCATGCCGCCGTCGTTCAATCCCGATCTCGGCCTCTTCTTCGTCACCGCGCGCGAGACCTGCGCCACCTTCGCGCCTCAGGAGCCCGAGTTCGTCGAGGGTCGCAGCTCGTTCGGCGGCGTCGTCTGGATCGACCGCGACCATTGGTACAGCGCTCTGCGCGCGATCGACGTACAGACCGGCGAGCGTAAGTGGGAGTTCCGCTACCCGTCCGCCACCATGGCGGGGGTGATGAGCACGGCGTCCGGGCTCGTCTTCGCGGGTGACCACGAGGGAAATTTCATGGCGTTCGAGGCCAGCACCGGCCAGAACCTGTGGCATTACCAGACCGGCTCCCGCATCTGGGGCGCCGCGGCGATGACCCACATGCTCGATGGACGGCAGCACGTGCTGATTCCTTCAGGGACGACGCTGGTGGCTTTTGCGCTTCCGGAGAGCCGGCCGTAGCAGTTCCGCAGTTATGATTTATGGTTGAGACGCTTGCGATGAGCACGCGACTGCCTCATCGTAGCTCAAGGCTTGTGCACGTTGCCAAGGGGAGTGTTCGATGAATGCCAGACGGTTCGCTTTTTCGGTCTTAGCCCTTCTTGCGTTGCCGGTCGCGGTGAGCGCTCAATCGCACGATGCGAGTGTCGCTAACCACGAGCTGCATCTGTACGCTGCAGCCGACTTCGGCATCAATCCGGCCACGGTCACGTACTCGCGAGACATCGCGCCCATCCTCGAGCGCAGTTGCGTAAGCTGCCACCGCGCAGGTGGTGGCGCACCCATGTCGCTCAGGAGCTACGACGAAGTACGGCCAATGGCCCGGAGGATTCGGAACCGCACCGCCATCAGGGATCGCATGGGCGCGATGCCCCCGTGGTTCGTGGAGAAGGACATCGGCATCCACTCCGCCTTCAAGGACGACTATTCGCTCAGCAGCGAAGAGCTGGCCAAGATTCAGGCATGGGCGGACAACGGAGCTCCTGAAGGCAACCGGGCGGACATGCCAGCGCCGCGGGATTTTGCCGATTCCGGAGCATGGACGATCGGAACGCCAGATCTCGTCCTGCGCTCGGTTGACAAGACGATGCCGCCCGTGGGACCCGATCGCTGGGGAGATATCGGCCTGGTGCCGACGGGACTGACCGAAGACCGTTACGTCATGGCCGTGGAGGTCCGCGAAGTCAACGACATCCCGGCGGAGAACGAGAGCAGCACCGTCGGTGGCCGCTACGTCTTCCACCACATGACCTATACGAGTGGCGTGCTGAGTGAGGACGGCACCGAGGTGGTCGGTCAAAGGACGAGCTGGCCCATCCACGAGGTCGGGCGCAATGCGGACGTGTTCCCGGACAAGGCTGGCAGGCTGCTGCGCGCGGGTTCGGCGCTACACCTCGGTGCGTCGCATCTGCACGCGAACGGCCGTGAGACGATCGGGCACCTCGAGTTCGGCTTCAAGTTCTTCCCGCCGGACTACGAGCCCGAGTACATGAACCGGGGCCCGCGTCTTGGCAACGGCGTCGACATCGACGTGGCGCCGAACAAAGCGAACCAGGAATTCCATTCCTACCAGGTACTGCAGCAGCACACCAAGATCGTCGCATTCGAACCGCATCTACATGCACCGGGTGTACGGATGTGCATGGAGGCGATCTGGGGCCACAACCAGTTCACGCTCAGCTGCGTTGGCTACTCTCACAATTGGGTCAAGCAGTACGTCTTCGAGGACGACGCCGCGCCGTTGTTGCCCAAAGGCACGATCCTGCACGTCATCGGCTTCCTCGACACCACGGAAGGCAATCCGAACGTCGCGGACTCGAGAAACTGGGCTGGAGGCGGTCGGCGCTCGGTCTCCAACATGTTCATCGACCTCGGCTACTCGGTCACGCTCACCGAAGAGCAGTTCCAGGCGGAAATGGCGGCTCGACGCGCGATGATGAAGGACAGGAACGACTACGACGTCGGGTGTCCGCTGTGTTGGGCTCCCGTCGTGACCGACATGGAGGAGGGACCGACGGGAGGAAGGGAGAACCAGTGATACGCGGCAGCGCTCTGTCGTCTACTGCCCGGGGGCTGTTGTTAGCGCTGCTTTCGGTCCTTTTCCTGGTTCCGGCGGCTGAAGGTCAGACGCGGTTTATGCACCTGACCGACCAGACCGTGGCGCCTGCCTTCGAGGGCTGGTGGCCTAACGACGACGGGACGTACACGCTGTTCATGGGGTACATGAACTCCAATTGGGAGCAGGAATTCGATATCCCGGTTGGTCCGGACAACTACTTTACGTTTACAGAGGCCGCGGGGCTGGACGATCTCGAGCGGGAGGCGTACGACGCTTCCTCCGCCGACCAGGGCCAGCCGACGCATTTCTATCCGCGACGGAACCCCTTCCTGTTCACCATTCGCGTGCCCGGGGACTTCGGCTCCACGGAGCTCGTCTGGACGCTCAACACGCGAGGGATGACACTGCGCGCGTTTGCCTCGCTGGCACCGGACTACCGGATCGACCCGCAGGTGATCTCCACTGAAGTTGGGGGGAATTTCGGAAGCCTCAGCGACGCGCTCCGCACCAACATTCCTCCTGAGCTCGAGATCCAGGGGAATGACCATGTCAGCATCGGAGTCGGTCAGGCGCTGACCGTGGTCGCGAAGGCTCACGACCCCGACAACCTCCCCGCCAGACGCAATCGAGGCGGACCGCCATCGACTCTGGCCCAACTGTACCGGCCTCCTTCGTCCATCGTAGTGCTCAGTGGACCGGGCATGCGGCTGTCGTGGATCGTGTACCGCGGTAATGCCGAACAAGTGACTTTTTCGCCAACGCAGATGAAGACGTGGACGGACTCACGGGTGTGGGGCAACTCTCCGTGGTCGCCGCCCTGGATCATCCCCGAGCCGCCTGAGGATGGCAGGTGGGTCGCCGAAGCGACCTTCACGGAGCCGGGCAACTACGTGCTGCGCGCGGTCGCCAGCGACGGCTCGATGTTCACGTACAAGGACCTCATGGTCACGGTGACCCCGATCTCAGACTTGGACCAAGGGAAGTGACATGAAAGCATGGAACGGAAAGTCGATACACATCGTGCTCGCGCTGGCGCTCATCGGGGTGGGAGTCTTCGGGTTCTCGTTGCTCACGAACCCTACTGAGTCGATGGCGCAGCAGCAGAGCCGTTTCATGGGTGGCAACCCGTCCGTGGTGGACAGTGAAGATGTGAACACGCTGCGTCTGCTCTTCCCGGCCGGCAGCCGCTCGAACTGGCACTCGCATTCCTGGGGCCAGCTCTTGATGGTGGAGGAAGGCGGAGGCCGGACGCAGGTGCGTGGGCAGTCGCTAGAGATCATGGAGCCGGGCCAGCCGTGGTGGACGGACGCGGGCGTCGAGCACTGGCACGGCGCCGGGCTCGATGAAGACGCGCTTCAAATGACGATCTACAGCGGCACCGTGGATTGGTTGGAGCCCGTGAGCGACGACGTGTACCGGGCGGCTCCCGGCAGGTAGGTCAGTTCTCGAAGAACCTCCTCAGGTTCTCGTCGGTGAGGGCCGGGACGAACTTCTCACGGTCGGCCCAGATCTGCTTCAGGGTGATGTCGATTCCTGCCGAAGCCGTGTAGGCCGCAGCCAGTGCCACGGTGCGTTCGGTCGGGATCGGCGCTGCCGAAGCGTACTCCGCGAGGTCATCGTAGCCGGCGTTCTCCGACGCGATCCACAGGGCGAGCTGCTCGACGGTCGGCGCGATCTGTGGGTGAAGGCCCGTCCCTTGGAACAGCCACGTCACGTTCCGAGTGGCGCGGTGCTCGTCGGCCGATCGGATTTCCAGTCGATCTCCCGCCTCAGGTACGGGTAGGGTGCGATGCGCCTTGCGCACCATGACCGACCAGGACTGGGGACCGTCCTCGGTGAGGAGGATGACTCCGTCTCTGCTCGCCACCATGTCACTGCTGCCACCGGCGGATTCGAAGTATGTGCCGACTGGGAACGTGATCACCATCGATTCGGACCGGGTCCGGTTGATCGTCAGGCTGAGCGTCTCCGGCCCCTGACCTGACGTGCTGACTTCGATATGGCCGCCGCGGATCGCATCGAGCACGTCATAGTCCGCGATCACCGTTCGGGGCTCGATGCCTGGGGCGCCGTCCCAGTCGGTGGACTGAAAGATGAACATGTGCTGACCGGGCAGGAACTCGTGCAGCTCGACGAGCTCGAATCCTGCCGGATTCCACTCGCTCAGAACCTGTCGGACCGACATTCGGTGGTCGGCTTTGATGTGGTCGCCCGTCCCGTCCTCAACACGATATTCGACTAGTGCCACGCGCCCGTCGGGCTTGAGCGACTGCCGCAGCTTGGTGAGCACGGTCACGGGGTCGGAGAGCTCGTGATACACGTCGACGATCAGGATCCAGTCGATCTCACCCTCGGGCAGCTTCGGGTCGTCGGGTTCGCTCAGCACGGGAACGATGCCGGTGAGTCCTTCGCGTTCGATGTGACCTCGCAGGATGTCCAGCATTTCGGACTGGATGTCCACGCCGTAGACCGTCCCGGTCGGAGCCACGAGCCTGGCCATCCTACGCGCGTGGTATCCGGATCCGACTCCCAGGTCCGCAACCACGTCTCCGTCTCCGAGGCCCATCGCCGCCAGCATGTCGTCGGGCATTTCCTCCGCGACGCGCTCAGGACGCTCGAGCCACGGTGCCCCCAGGTACGACATGAACTGTGCCGGGACGCGCTCGGGAAGCTCTAGAGGCAGCTCCTGTGTGGAGGCTGAACTCGGCGCGAGGCCGAGCAGGAGGCCTACACATCCGCATACTGCGGTCTTCATTCTTAGCATTGCCAGCTCCGGTGACGCATGGCTCGTGGAGGGACGATGATATCGCCACAACGTGGACCTGCGCCAAGGCGGACGAGTACGGGCGTTGCGCCCGGTCCTCCCCGTGTCCCATCCTGAAGCACCAGGTCGCCCGAGCGTGGGCCACCCTGGTGACCCAGGTGTATTACACGTTCCGACCGATCGGGAGGGCCAATTCGATGTCCACCAGACTTTCGAGTTTTGTCGTCGCAGCGACACTGATCGGCGTTCCGTCCGCCGCTCAGGAGCTGCCACCGGGCTACCTCGACCCTGCTCCAGTATTGCAGGCTGCCGCCGAGGCGATCGGCGTCGCCAACCTTCGCTGCGTGACGATCTCGGGCAGTGCCTATGCGGGCATGGTGGGCCAGCAGCGGCTGAACGGCTACGAAGTGGATTGGCCGCGCGGCGAACGGCTGACCAATTTCCGCCGCACGATGAACTGGGAGGCCGGCACGTCGGTGGAAGCGTTCGATCGTGAACCTGGCCTCAATCCAGCGTCGTGGAAGTGGGGGCTCGGGTGGCGAGGCGGAACACCGCTGCAGCGCAACAGTCGCCAACTCTTCGCGGTAAACGGCACGCACGCATGGCACGTGGACGGGCAGGGTAGCGCGCCCGTGGCGGCGCCGCCCGAGGACGCCGAACGCTGGCAGCTCGACATGTGGCTCAATCCGCACGGCTTCCTCAAGGCGGCCATGATGCCGGGCGCCGACCCGCGCGCCACCTGGCGCTGGGAGCTCGGCGAGATGGGTCGGGACGGCGCGACGGTATCGCCCGAAAAAATGACGATCGTGTCGATCACCGTGCTGGGGAAGTACAGGGTGGACGCCACCATCAACAGTGAGAATCTGCTGCAGCGCATCCACACCTGGGTGCCCGATCCCGTGCTTGGAGACATGAACTACGAGCATGAATTCACCAACGCGAGCTATGTGGATCTAGGCGACGGCATTCGTTTTCCCGCCGGCTGGCATCACCATCAGGGCTGGGACGACAACTACCAGGCGCAGAGCGTCAACGCCGGCCACAATGCGTTCGGCGGAACGCTTGCGGACATCCGAGCCAACGACTGCGACGACCCCGTCACGGTTCCCGACGTGGTTCTGCGGGCCGACTTCCCGGTCGAGGTCACGACGCTCGAGGTAGCCGACGGCGTGTGGCTGCTCGGCGGGTCGTCTCACAACAGCGTGGCCATCGAGTTCGACGACTACATCACGGTCGTGGAGGCCCCTCTCGACGAGCGGCGTAGCCTCGCGGTCATCGATGAGATCGTTCGGCTCGTGCCTGACAAGCCGATCCGCTTCCTCATCAACACGCACCAGCACCACGATCACATCGGCGGGCTGCGCACGTATATGCATGTCGGCGCCACCATCGTCACGCATTGGAAGAACTACGAGTTCTACACACGCGACGTGCTCAATTACGCGCCCCGTACGCTGGCCCCGGACATGCTGGCGCTATGGCCGCCGACGGAGCTCGCTGAGGGCTACCAGTACGAGACGGTGCGTGAGAACTACTGGCTGAGCGGAGGGGAGCGTTCGATGCACGTCTCCTATGTACACCCGCTGCCCCATGTCGAGGGAATGCTGGTCGCCTATCTGCCGAACGAGAAGATCCTGATCGAGGCTGACCTTTCGGATAGCCGGACCCTATTGGGCCACGTGCAACGACTCGGGCTGGACGTCGAGACGATCGTGCCGATCCACGGGCTACCCGTTGCGTGGTCGGACTTCGTGGAACAGCTCGATTCCGGACGATAGCTTAACCGGAGACGGGGAAGTCGAGGCGTCGGGCCCACGAACTGCCAAATGGGAGAGCAACACAATGCAGCATGCCCAGCGAACAAGCGTGAGCACCCTTGTCGGTTTGGTGTTGTTGGGTGTCGCTTGGGGCGGGACATTGACCGCCCAGACGTCCACGACCAACCCGTACCGCGCCACCTTTGGCTGGGAGAAGCTGCCCGAAGGAAGAAGCCTTGGGGTCATCAGCGGGGTCATCCCCGACCCCGACGGAGTGCACCTGTGGATTCTGGACCGGTGCGGCGGCAATGGGTGCGCCGGCACCGACCTGGACCCGATCCTGAAGTTCGACCTCGACGGCAACCTGGTGGACAGCTTCGGGGCCGGCATGTTTGCCTTTCCGCACGGCTTCGCTCTGGACCGCGATGGCTTTCTGTGGGTCACCGAAGGCGGCTCGCACGGCGACGCTCGAGCCACGCTGGGTGAGAGCATGGGCATCGGGCATCAGGTCCTGAAGCTCACCAAGCAGGGAGAGGTGGTGATGCGGTTGGGTGAAGCCGCAGTCTGGGGGGACGACGAAAATCACTTCAATGGCCCGTCGGGCGTCGCGATCGCTGCCAACGGTGACATCTGGGTCTCGGATGGGCACAGGGGTGGGAACAACCGCATCGTCAAGTTCACTCGCGACGGGATGTTCGTGCTCGCGGTGGGGGGCGGTGTCGGATCGGAGAGCCGGGAGCCGAGTCGGTTCAGTGACGCCCACGACATCAAGATCGATTCCCAGGACCGCGTTCTGGTCGCTGATCGCGGCAACAGCCGCATCCAGGTCTTCGATCAGGACGGCGAGCTGCTCTATATCTGGACGCACTACGGCAAGCCGAGCGGGCTCTTCATCGATCGCAACGACATTCTTTATGCGGGCGATGGCCTCTCGGGCCAGCTACGGACCGGGCCGCCCGACCCGTGGCGCAGCAACTTCGGCTGGGAGAAGGGCATCCGGATCGGGGACTTGAAGACCGAACAGGCGTGGGTCACACACTTCATTCCCCAACACGACGTGGACGTCGGCGCCGGTATCGAGTTCCTCGGTGTGGACTTCGACGGAAACATCTACGCGGGTGAGGTCACGCGCGCGCGGCTGGTGAGGTACGTGCCCTTCAGGCCGCCGGAGATCCGGTGAGGAATGGTGCTGTGTGATTCGATACCGAGGCGGGAGTGACTCGGTCGTGAGGCCCTGGAGCAGGCTCCGCTGGCTGGTCCCGGCATTCTGGCTGACCACCACGCTTGTCGCGTGTGACGCCTCGACGCCGACCGACCCGGCATCCCCGACCGGCACCGAGCCATCGGTCGACCTGGGTGTCGAGCTTCATGAGCCGGAGTCGGTTGGCATGTCCACTGCGGGCCTTGCGCGGCTGAAGGGCGGCATGCAGGAGCTGATCAATCAGGGACGCTTGGCTGGCATGACCACGATGTTGGCGCGACACGGCAAGATCGTGCATTTCGCGACCTACGGCGCGCGAGACCGCGAGGCCGGACGCGCGATGCCGCCGGACGCCATCTTCCGCATCTACTCGATGACCAAGCCCATCATCGGCGTGGGCCTGATGACGCTCTACGAGGAGGGCAGGTTCCAGCTCTCCGATCCCGTGGCGATGTATATCCCGGAGTTCGCCGACCTCGAGGTCGCATCAGGCGTGGGTGCCAGCGGCCCGCTCGTCGAGGAAGCCGACCACCTCATGACGATCCGGGAATTGATGACCCACACGGCGGGCCTCACCTACGGCGTCTTCTCGAATTCCCAGGTCGACGCGATCTATCGCGACGTCGACGTGCTCGACCGCGGTGGCACCCTCTCGGACATGATCACGAAGCTCTCGCACATCCCGTTGTGGGGGCAGCCCGGGGCTCAGTGGCACTACAGCGTCGCTGTGGACGTGCAGGGGTATCTGATCGAAGTGCTCTCGGGTCAGCCGCTCGACACCTTCCTACAGGATCGCGTCCTGGGCCCCCTCGGCATGGTGGACAGCGGCTTCCATGTGCATGCGGACAAGGCGGACCGCTTCACGCAGGTATACACCTACGACCTGCTGGGCAATCTCACCGTGGGTGAGACCGCCTCGAGGGCCAGCGAGTGGAAGCAACCGGCGACATTCTTCTCAGGCGGTGGGGGATTCGTCTCCACGACGCTGGACTACATGCGCTTCTGTCTCATGCTGCTCAACGATGGAGAGCTGGACGGCGTGAGGGTCCTCTCGCAGGAGACCGTCTCGCTCATGCGCAGCGACCATCTTCCGGCGGGGGTCAGTTTCTCAGGTGGCCGGGAGGGGTTCGGTTTGGACTTCGCGGTCGTTTTGGATCCGTCACAGGGCGACGGCGTCTCCGCGGGAACCTACTACTGGGGTGGAGCCGCCGGCACGTGGTTCTGGATCGATCCGAAGGAAGACCTGGCCTTCGTAGGCATGATCCAGCAATTCGGCAATCGGCCTGATGTGCGCGGGTCTTCGCGACAGTACGTGTACGACGCGATTACTGTGCGCGCGAACTGAGTGGAGCGTGAGCATTTGCTGGAGACGGCTCCGATCCCGGGCGGCAGTAGCGGGCTCGGACTCTACCAGCGCGGCTCAGACTATCTGATCAAGATCGTGGGCGGCCAGGGCCTCATGAGCGCCCGCGCACATGGATCAGAGGAGGCTCTGGGCGAAATCTCGTGCGCCGAGTTCGCTCAGCGGGAAGGCGCCCGGATACTGATCGGCGGCCTGGGCGTGGGCTTCACGTTGTCCTCTGCACTGAGGCAACTCGGGCCCGACACCGAGGTCATCGTGGCCGAATTGGTGCCGGCGGTCGTCGCATGGAACCGGGGTCGTCTGGGTGAATTCGCGGGTCACCCGCTGCGGGACGATCGTGTGCGTGTACGCGAAGGCGACGTCTCGCTAATCCTCGGGGAAGCGGCCTCGGTGCTCGACGCCATCGTTTTGGACGTGGACAACGGCCCGGAGGGACTGACGCGCAAGGCCGACTGGAGTTGACCTGGTTTGGTGGACACCTGATCTCTCAAGGAGAAAGGGGTCCAAATACCAAGAACGAGACC
>Ga0207966_1001900_pt1 | contig 11078 bp, 8 predicted proteins | sample Knorr_S23_td_NAD_FD_185611 | JGI IMG/M metagenome (GOLD analysis project Ga0207966, IMG submission 185611) | Marine microbial communities from Southern Atlantic Ocean transect - Knorr_S23_td_NADW_ad_2500m_LV_B (SPAdes) (version 2) | ecosystem: Environmental > Aquatic > Marine > Oceanic | place... | reverse complement strand
GATGACGATGGCTTCCACCGAGTGGCTGCCGGTGTGATTCAGCATTCCCTCGATACAGCGCTTGACGTCGCTGGGATATCCGTAGGCGTTCAATACAAAGGTGAAGTCAAGCTCAGCGGGCTGGTCGAGATATGACTCGACTTCTCTGGATGAAGAAACAGAGGCCCACTTCTCCTGCCGAAGTTCTAGTGGAGTCTTCGGCCGCGCCCGCGTCCCGGCGGCCGTGTCCAGCACGATGTAGCCGTCCGAGGCTAATTGGCCCCGCATCTCATCGGCGGCGGCATAGTCGGATTGCTCCCGGTGTCCACCCCGGACCTCTAGAGTCTTGGTGATTCCGCTGGCTACCGCGTTTTCGGCTGCGGACTTATCCAGGTCCAGTCCGAATATCTCGTCGAATTCCAGCAGCAGGTCCATTTTGGCGCGGCCCGGCAGTTCTGACCGGACCATCTCCCAAGTCAGAGCCAACGCGCGCGGCAGGTCCAAGTCCGATTCGACGGCATCCCAGAACCTTTGCCGGTATTCATGGGTCTGCGCCGTGTGTCCATTGGTTTCCGGCTCCTGACTCCATAGCCAGATCCTCTCCCGCAAGCCGGTGAGGGCCTTCTCCGCGGCCTTCAGAGATGTGAACGTGAAGTTCATGCGGTGGCGGTAAAGGATCGTCATGCAGAGGTACCGGAAGGAAAGGGGCGAGAACCCCCGTTCGATCAGCTCTTCGATGAGGAAGACGTTGCCGGCGGATTTGGCCATCTTGGCGCCGTCGGCCAGTAGATGCTGGGCGTGGATCCAGTAATTAACGTGTCGGTGGCCGAAGGCGGCCTCGCTCTGGGCGATCTCGTCTTCGTGGTGCGGAAAGACGTTATCAACACCGCCGGTATGGATGTCGAAACTTTCCCCAAGATACTTGGAGGCCATGGCGGAACATTCAATGTGCCAGCCAGGGAAGCCGGCCCCCCAGGGGCTGTCCCATTTCACGTCCCGGCCCGGCTCGGCGGCCTTCCAGAGGGTGAAATCCCTGGGGTCGCGCTTCAGCGGGTCAACCTCGGAACGGACGCCTTCCAACAGGTCGCCGCCGACATTGTTGGAGAGCTTGCCGTAGCCTTCAAAAGAGGGAACATCAAAATACAGGTTGCCGCCCTTCTCGTAGGCATGCCCGTTGGCAACCAAGGCTTCATTGATCGCGATCATCTCTGGGATATGGTGGCTAGCCCAGGGAAATACGGTCGCTTCCATGATGTTTAGGCGGGCTTCGTCGCGGAAGAAACGCCCGGCGTACACATCGGCGATCTCCTGGATCGTTTTGCCCTCGGCCAGCGCGGCATTTATCATCTTGTCGCCGCCGGTCTCGGCCAATTCCTGGCGCATGTGACCGACGTCGGTGATGTTCTTGATGTGAGTTACCTGCATACCGCTGTGTATCAAAGAACGGCGGACCCAATCGGCCATGAGGTATGTGCGTAGGTTCCCGATATGGGCGTCGCGATACACGGTGGGACCGCAGGTGTACATTTGGATGACCCCTGGCGTGGTCGGCTGAATCTTTTCAACCCGTTTTGCCAAGGTGTTGTAGATGCGGAGCAAAGGGACCTCTTCTACCTGAGGCTACGCTTCAAAGCGTTGCGCCAGTTTAGCACGTTCCAGCGGCGGCTGCCATACGGAATCTCGGTTATCTTCCCCCCGATCATCAGATATACCAATGAAACCGGACTTCCTACGCGGAAATCTCGGCAGGTTTCACGCCTGCGAAGTCGCTTAGCTTCAGCCATCGAGGAAAGGCGTCAACGTGGGAGGTTAGGCCGTCCAATTCGATTCGGCTGTCATCCAGGCATTCCGCCAAAGACGCCATTCCCATCCAAACTTTGTGGATGGCGATGACTGGAGCGCCGGTTCCTCGACATCCAAGCCGCCCGCTACCACCCCATCCAGGAGCCCAAGCAGCACCGGCTCAGCGGCCGGACCCCATAGCTATGTGGTGCAAGCGGTCGAAATATGGGTTATTCGCATCAACCAATCCCCTTCCGCCGGCCATCCGTAGGGGCAGGTTTCTAACCTGCCCTGGTTTATACCCAGATTCTCTTTGAAAGGCACTGTATTTCAGGCATGCCAAGAAAGCGCTGGGTCCTAAGGTGTTGGAACTAAGGAGCGTTTTGGACCACAGTCAGGGTGGGTTGGAAACCCACCCCTACGGGTTCGGTATGTACTACCGGAGAAACCTGGAACGTGGCATGGCGCGTGCCCACTCACGTGAGTTCAGGAATTTGGGGATTGTCGCGCTTAATCGTCCGTATTCCTGGCCGGGGCGAACAGATAGAGGATCGCTAGCATCAGCGCCGTGCCGCCGATGGAGGCGATGTAGAGGCCGGAACCCACCGCCATCCCGATGGCAGCGGTAGCCCAGATGGTCGCGGCGGTGGTTAGCCCCGAGATGCTCGTGCCGCTGCGCAGGATGGTGCCGGCGCCCAGGAATCCTACGCCGGTGACGATCTGGGCGGCGACCCTGGACTGGTCCGCAGTCTCGAATCCGAAAGCGGAAATGATCGTGAATAGCGCGGAGCCACCGGCCACCAGAGACAACGTCCGCAGCCCCGCGGGTTTGTCGGAGCTGCGCCGCTCGTAGCCCACTGCAGCGCCAAAGACAGCCGCCAAGACCAGCCTGATGGCTATCTCGAGCTCCTCGCGCGCGGTTGAGTGTAAAGATATCTTCCAATTGGATATCCCTAGGCTTGGTGCTGGACCACTGCTCCGGACAGTTTCATGGACTCGATCTCCTCGCCCGTATACCCGGCCTCGCTGAGGATCTCGTCGGTCTCCGCTCCCAACAAGGGCGTGGGTCTTCCGACTCGCATGGGAGTTTCGGAGAGTTTGGCCACGCTGCCCAGGTGATCGGCCTGGCCGTATCCGGGATGGTCCCGGCTCACGATGAGGCCCGCCTTACGGATATCAGCGTCGTCTCGGAAGTCGGCCACCTGACGGTTAGCCATCACGCTCACCCCGATGGGACTAATTATTTCCGCCCATTCCGCCCAAGGTTTTCCCACTAGGACTTTGGCCAGCGACTGGGTTAGGGCTTCGTCGTCGCCTTCCGCCAATTCGGAGAACCCGGGAAGAGCGGTGAGCCGCCCCCAGGCTTCGTCGTCGGGACAGTGGAGGTACATCCAGCCGTCGGCGGCTTCATAGAGGCGGGACTTGGCAGAGAACCCGCGAACGCCCAAACCCTCGGGTTCATCCCGCTGGTAGCCTTCGTAGTCCAGGAAGTAGGGCGTCTGAAGGAGTCCTGCAGTGAGAGCCAGGCCGCTGTTCACCGATTGGCCCTTTCCGGTGCGGTTGCGCTCGTGCACGGCCAGGGCCACAGCGTAAGCACCCATCAATCCAGTGCCATAGTCGTTCATGGGGTATGGGAGCAGTTTTGGGGTCCCATCACGGCCGCCGCGCCTTACCTGGATGCCGCTGGTCGCTTGGGCCAATTGTTCCCAGCCAGCCCGCTCGGCCCAGGGGCCGTCGTATCCGAAGGCGTTCAACGACGCGTGGATGATGTCCGGCTTGTGTTTTCTCATCTGGTCGTAGCTGATGCCCAAGCGGGCCAGAGTGGAGGCACGGCTGTTCTCCACCACCACATCGGCGGTTTCGAGTAGCTTGTAGAAGACAGCCAGCCCCTCTGGCGTTTTGAGATTGATATTTATGCTGCGTTTTCCGCGGTTGACGTCAGTGTTTCCGGCGATGTCGTAAGGACGCGACGGGTCGTCGATCTTGATGACCTCGGCGCCAAATTCGCCCAGGGTGCGGCCGCAGGTCGGTCCGGCCAAAACGATGCACAGGTCCAGCACCCGGATGCCCTCCAGAGCGCCCATGATATTTTCGCTGGCATCGGGGAATGTCACTTCCCGTCCCGGCCCATTCGCTTCGGCCAAGATCTCTGACGTGTGTTCTCCCAGGGTGGGGGCGCGGCCCTGAATGGCGCCGGGCGTCCCCCTCAGGCGCACCTGGAGTCCCGGTTGCTTCATCCGGCCGTGTTCGGCGTCGTCGATCTCCGTGACCATCTTGCTCTCGATGGCGTGTTCATGGACCAGCCATTCATCGATGGTCTTGCAGACGGTGCCTACGCCTCTAGCGGCGGCGATGTCGTCCTCCCATTGGAATGCTGACCGTTCGAGGAACATCTTTTCGAACCGGTCTTTCCACAAGGCGATGGTCTCTGGCGAGACCTCCACGCCGTAAAGACTCTGCAGTTCTTCGACCCACTCGGGCCGCCCGGCAGCGGCCATCAATGAGCCAACGAACACCTGGTACATCCCCTGCGATTGGATGTAGCGGCCGTCGGCGCACTCGTATTGGTGGGCCATGATGTTACGCGGCCAGGCGAAGAGGTCTGGCGGGTCGATGTCGTATAGCTTGACCAGGTGCCGGCCAATGGCCGAGAACATGGCGCTGTGCATGGGAACTTCGATGCGCTGGCCTTTGCCGTTGCGGTCCCGGGCCACCAGGGCCATGGTCACAGAGACCGAGGCCACGATGGCGGCGAAGGTGCTGGCCGTGGGCAGGGGCAGAAACAGCGGTTCCTCGGTGTCGTCATACGGCTGGTAGGTGCCGGTGGTGGCGGAGACGATGCCCTCCCAGCCGCGTTCGTTGCGGTGGGGGCTGTCTTCGCCGAATCCGGGGATGGAGACATACAGCAACCGTGGATTGTCTTTGGTCAGGGTCTCGTAGCCGATGCCGAGGCGGTCGGCCACTCCGGGCCGGTAATTCTCGATGACGATGTCGGCTTTCTTGGCCAGTGCCTGGGCGGTAGCCTGGCCCTCTGGCGTTTTCAGGTCCAAGACCACCGAGCGCTTGCCCCGGTTCCAGGTGGCGAAGGCCGGTTCGCTGCGGGCCGGGTCGCCGCCGGGCCGCTCAACCTTTATCACGTCGGCCCCTTGGTCGCTCAGCAGCATGCCCAACATCGGTCCGGGGATGTATTGCCCGAAGTCCAATACCTGCACGCCGCGTAACGCGCCTTGCGCCTGGGCCCGCTCTGTGGTCGTCATATCAACTGTCCTTATTTTCTTCGCTGTAGTAGGCGTGGGAATCGTAGCAATGGGCTTGCCGACCGTCAACCTCCGGTCAACGGTAAGCTTAATTCACTGCCCGGTGCTCAATCTTAACTATCCGGCCGGTCTTCGCTGACTGGATGACAGATGAGTTGATCTCGGTCGATCTCAGGCCGTCTTCCCCGGTGGCGGCGGGCTCCCGGTCCTCTTTTAACGCGGCGTGGAAATCGGTCAACTCGGCTACGAAGTTGGCCAGGTAGTCGTACTCATAGCTTTCGGTCTGATTGACGGTCTCGCTGACCACCTCCACCGCGCCCATTTGGGCCTCCCAGACGGTGGCCGTGCCGGTGAAGCGGCCGTCGGTCCCATAGATGGTGAAATTGTTCAAAGTGTCTGGGAGCATCCGGCCGCAACTGATGTTGGCGATGGTCCCGTCTTCCAAACGCAGAGACATGCTGGCGATGTGCTCCAACGGTTGAGTGTCGGTCTGGCCGTCGGTCATGGCAGTGACTTCGGTGATCTCCTGGCCCATCACGAAACGGACCAAGTCGAACAGGTGGACACCCAGGCCCATGATCACCGAGCCGCCGCCCATGGCTTCTGGGTCTTCCCACCAGCCGCGCAGGCCGGACCGGGGCAGGTGCTCGGGTTCGCCGCGTTCGCCCCGGCCCCAATGCCCCTGGAGCAGCCGGACGCGGCCTAGTTTGCCGTGGGATACCAGGTCCTTGGCCAGTGAGTGGGCCGGATGGAACCGCAGTTCGAACCCCAGACCCAGCTTCACTCCGTTGGCCTGGCAGACTTGGACCATGGCCAGGGCGTCGTCCACCGAGGTGGCCATCGGCTTCTCGGAAAGCACGTGTTTCCCGGCTTTGGCGGCCTGAACGGTGTGTCCCAGGTGGGCGGCGTTGGGCGAGGCCACGAAGACAGCGTCGATGCGGGAGTCGGCCAGCAGGTCGTCCATGTTGGAATACCCCGCTTCCGCCCCGTGGGTCTCGGCGAAGGCATTGGCCCGACCCTGGTCCCGGCTCAAAACTGCTATCAGCTCGGCGTCTGGGGTTAGTCCGATGGCCGGAGCGAGTTTCTGGTGTGGATGCATGCCCGCGCCGATGATTGCCCAACCTAATGCCAAACCTAACCTCCAATGAGAATTCAAATTTGTGTAAAGCTGGAAGGCCACTATAATACCGCCAACGCAAAACGGATTACAGTAGAACATCCGGCGGCCACTTAGGAGAGGAACACATGGGTTCGGTCTTGGAAAAAGTCCAGTTGGTAAAAGATGAATCGGCGAGGATCGGGGCATACCTGAAAACCCTGAAGCCCGAAGCCTGGTCGACGAAGAGCGCCTGCGATGCCTGGGAAGTCCAGGATGTCGTGGCCCATCTTACCGGCGCGGTCGAGCGGTTCGGCCCTAATATCGTGCGTGGCGCTGAGGGAGACAGTTCAGCTCCCGATGGCATGCCCCAGGCCGGGGTCGGCGACATGGCCGCGCGCCTCCGGGCCAACGCTCAGGTCGCCATCGACTACAGAGAGAGTCTCGGAAGCGGATTGCTAGCCACCTACAACGACGGAAGGTTGAAGTTCGACGAATTTCTGTCCGGACTGCAAGACGCGGACCGGGACAAACCCTGCTACCACCCCGCGGGGACGATATCGGTGGAAACCTACCTGAACCTGCGGCTAACCGAGTTGATCGTCCACGAATGGGACATACGCTCCAGTCTGGAACGGGAGCCGGTGATGTCGGCGGAGAGTCTGCCGGCGATCATCGAGATGTTTCCTGTTTTCGTGGTTGGACGGTTATTCGATCCTGGAGCCAACATGACGGCGACCGCACGGTTCAGGTTCGAACTGACAGGAAGCGTCGCAGGCAGTTACGACATCGTCGCCGGCGGCGGCCAGAAGGCGATCATGGAGTCAGCCAGCGACAAACGCCCCGACGCCATCTTCGGTTGCGACACACAGACCTTCGTCCTGCTTGTTTACGGCCGTCTCAGTCTTGAAAAAGCGATGGCTGACGACCTGATCATCGTTACCGGAGACACCAGCCTGACCGCTGGGTTTGGGAGCTAGGCAGCCTCGACGAGACCCAATGTTTTTTCCGCTCTTCCTGAGCCTGTCGAAGGATGCGCATAAGTCATGCTTGTGACGGACAACCAGGTTTAGCTCAGGCAGTGGTTCGACAAGCTCACCATGAGCGGACGGACGGATGAACGGGCGTTCTTCGCCGTCGATCCAGCGCTGATCACTCCAGCGGTGTTGCGAACCGCTCCGGTGAGAAGCGCTGAATCGAGAGCGCGGTCTCGCCGTTGGTCATCAGGTCGGCTATCGAACGTCCGATGCCGGTGGCCAGCAAGATACCCTTCTTGCCCGCGCCGGTGGCCAGGTAGACATTCTCCCAGCCGGGCGCCCGCCCAAGCACCGGCAGCCAGTCTGGGGTGACCGGTCTCAGACACGCGGTGTGTTTCGCCAGCTTCGCGTCGGCTAGGTCAGGGAACACCCGCGCCAGCCGCTTGCGAATCTCCTTAGCCACCTTTTCGGAGGGTTCGCGGTCGAAGCCGTTCCAGTCCTCGGTGGTGCCGCACCAATTCAGACCATCTAGCTTGGGGTAGATCGAGGCCCCGCCGCCCGAGATATCGTATTTGATCCGGTCCCCCTCAAGTTCCAGGCGGAGAATCTCGCCCTTCAGCGGGTCCACCGGGATGTAGATGCCCAGCCAGGACTCGGCCCGGCGCGACCATGGTCCCATGGCCATCACCACCTGCCCGCAGGAGATCTCTCCGTCCTCCAAGATGACGCGGTCGATCTTCCCCGAGTTCCCCTCCAGGCCTTGGACATTTCCAACGCGAACGGTTGCGCCCATCTCGGTTGCCGCCGCCGCAAAAGCGTTGGTCAGTTTGTAGCTGTCTACGCCGGTGTTCCCATGGTCGTACATGCCCCCGAGTATTCCTGGTGCGATCCTTGGCTCAAGCTTGGCGACGTCTTCCGGCTCCAGCCAGTGGGCTTCGAAACCTTCGACGGCGTCCATCCGCACCGCAGTCTCTTTCAGGCCGTCGATCTCCGACTCTTCCATGACCAGGTCGATCTTGGCCACGGTACGGTGTTGGTAGTCGATCCCGGACTGGTGCTTCAGGCCTGCATACAGGTCGGCGTGAAGCTGGAAACACTCCCATCCGAAGGCGGCCAAGGGCCCCGGAATGCCGACGCCGGTCAGCGGGTTCAGCCCGCCGGCGGAGTTCCCGGAGGCCTGGTTGCCCAAACCTTCGCGCTCGATGATGGTCGATTTTACCCCCAACTGGGCCAGGTAGTAGGCGACAGCACAACCGGCCGCCCCGCCTCCGATAATCGCAACATCTGTAGTTTCAGCCATGATTTCTCCGTGTTATGTCTTCCGATTCAGTCAATTACTCCCTCTCCTGCGCCAGGAGAGGCTTGGGGTGAGGGCGGGTCTTGTACAGTTCTCCAGCCAGGCTTTACCCAAAAAGGGCTCCCACATCCTAGCCCTCCCCCGTTCGCGGGAGAAGGGACTTTTTGTTATCTCACGCCGATAGCTATAAAATGTAATGAGATTCAGGAGGTCCCAATGCCCATCTATGAATATTATTGCGCCGATTGCAGTTTGGATTTTGAAGTCATGCGTTCGGTGTCTCAGTCAGGCAATCCGGTGGATTGCGAGAAATGCGGCAAACCAGCCCAACGGCAGCTTTCGAATTTCGCCTTCAAGTCCAACACTTTCACTTCTCCTAAATTCAAGGCGTCTTTGGAGAAGCCCATGCGCAACAGAGACAAACAACCGGCCAAGGACTCCGATTAGACGGCTATTCGGCGTTTGAGCCGCCATTCGCATTACTAGCCTGAGCCCTGGCCTCTCCGCAGATGATGCAAGGGCAGGCCGCCCGAAGCACCTTAAAGGTGTAGATGCCCGTGTAATGGGCGTCGTTCCACAGGAATTGGACCCCGTATTTGCCAACCGGCATCTGGTCCACGGCCTTCACGTCCTGGGGCACTGTGTCCGGGTCCAGAGTGCGCTTGCCGCTCATCTCGTCCACGCAGTTGGCGCAGGGACAGCGCAGCCGGAGATAGCGGTGGGGAAATGGGCTGCGGTGGGCGTCTTCCCACAGGATCACAACCGCATCGTCTTCCAGATTTATCGCGTCGGGCAGAATCAATTGTTCCATCGGTATATCTCTTAACGGCGGTCTAGCCGCCGGTACTATCCCTGAGTCGGGGCTTGCACTTCGGCCAGACGGGCTGGGCGAGGCATCTCATCTGGGTCGGTGGGTATCTCAATGATGCTGGGCTTGCCGCAATTCAGTGCTTCTTCCAGGGCATTTCCGACGTCCTCGGGCCGTTCAACGTAGAACCCGGCTCCTCCGAAGATCTCCGCATATTTGTCGAAGCGGGGGTTAACGACGTCGGCGCCAACGTAGCGCTCGTCGAACGCATATCTTTGGTAGGCCTTCTCCGAACCCCAGATGCCGTTGTTCATGATAACCGTGACCACCGGCAGGTTGTATTGCACCGCCGTGGCGAACTCCTGGGCATTGAACAAGAACCCGCCGTCGCCGTTGAAGTTGATCACCGGCCGGTCGGGGGCGGCGAACTTTGCGCCGATGGCCGCCGGGAAGCTGAAGCCCAACCCGCCCAGATCCAGGGAGGTGATCAGGCTTCTGGGCTCGTAATAATTAAGCCGGTCCTGGCCGTAGTTGGGGGCCAGTCCGGCGTCCAGGGCGATAATGGCGTCCCGGGGCATGACTTTCCTGAGTTCCGCGTAGACACGCTGGGGTTTCATGGGAGAGCCGGATAGTTTCTCTTCGTCTTGCAGCCTAGATGCCCGGCGCGAGGTCCAATCGCTGATCTCCGAGACCCATTGCTGATTCGGCCGGGGCTCGGTCTCCCGGACCTTCTCCAGTAAACCCTCCATCACGGCCTTGGCGTCGCCTTCGATGCCCACGGTTACCGGATAATTGCGCCCGATCTCCTCTGGGTCGATCTCGATCTGGATGATCTTGGCGTCCGCTGGAATGAACCGGTTGTCGTAGAAGGTGGTCGATTGGCTGAGACGGGTGCCCACGGCCAATATGGTGTCCGCTTGTCGCATCGCCTCGATGCCTTCCAGGGACCCCAGGCGGCCCAGGTGGCCCAGATAATTGGGGTGGTCATTGGGTACGGCGTCGGCCCGCCCGTAGGACGTTACGATGGCGGCGCCGGTCAGTTCGGCCATCCGGCAGACCACGTCTCCGGCGTTGCTCCACTGGACACCGCCGCCGGCCAAGATGACCGGGCGCTGGGCGGCGGACAATACTGCGGCGGCCTTGTCGATCAGGCCCTGGTCTCCCCTGGACCGGGTCTGACCCGATCGGTAGGTGTCTGGGGGCAGCAGGTCAAACTCGATCTCGGCGCCGGGCAGCAGATCACGGGGAATGTCGATCATCACCGGTCCCATCTTTCCCGACGTGGCCACACGGAAGGCGTGGCGAAGCGCCTCCGGCAGCATCTCTATCTTATTGATGGCGAAGGCTGCCTTGGTGATTGGCTTGAAGAGGGCAACTTGGTCGAACTCCTGGGTGGAGCCGCGGTTCTGGTGGCTCCTGGATGCGGATGGCGCCAGCACGACCACCGGCGAGTGGGCCACGTAGGCCGACGCGATACCGTAGGTCAGGTTCAACACTCCGGGTCCGTTGGTCACCAGGCACACGCTGGGTGAGCCGGAGATCCGGCTGTAGCCGTCGGCCATCAAGGCTGCGCCCTGCTCGTGGCGGACGCCGATGAACCGGAGGTCATCCCGGTCGAACAGAGGGTCCAGGATGTCCAGGAAAGACGAACCCACGATTCCGAACATGTGGGATACCCCTTCCTGACGCAGCATCTCGATCACTGCGTCGCCGGCTTTCATCTTTTGAGCCAATTCAATTACCTCCCGGTTATTCGGGCGTTGTAAACGTTCACCAAGGCACGCCTGAGCGCCGCCTGAAGTTTACCATAACCCGGACGAATCTCAGCTTAAATTGACTGTCCGTCACCCTAACCGTAGAATCTGGGATCGAGATAGAATTC
>Ga0207966_1001898_pt1 | contig 11079 bp, 3 predicted proteins | sample Knorr_S23_td_NAD_FD_185611 | JGI IMG/M metagenome (GOLD analysis project Ga0207966, IMG submission 185611) | Marine microbial communities from Southern Atlantic Ocean transect - Knorr_S23_td_NADW_ad_2500m_LV_B (SPAdes) (version 2) | ecosystem: Environmental > Aquatic > Marine > Oceanic | place... | reverse complement strand
ATGGTCACCGACAGAATGTCCAGCGGCTGGGTTAGACCGGAGGTGAACTCGATGTCCACCTGTCTGTACTGCCTTCCAGTGCTGCTGTCCGTCCAACTCGGCTGCGCGCTGTTGATCGCGTTGAGCATCACATTGGACAGCGGCGCGTACAGGATTCCGGACGCTCCCGAGTTCCAGGTGTGCGCCGCGCTGTTCTCCACGCTCATCTGCAATCCTGACGAGAGCGGTGTGGATGGGCGGATGGCCACGACACCGCTCGTGGTTGTGGCATCGGCGGGGATGAGCACCTCGATGCTCGGCCCACTGGCATCGGCGGTCAAGGTAGCCGTGGTCGTGTTTGCCGAAGACTGGTGGATCAGTGACTGCCATCCGTAGTGACCGAAGTATCCCGAATAGGGGAACTCCCAGTCGATGCCGCCATCGTCGGTGACGTCGACCGTAGGGTTGAGCGCCGGCTGGATCATGTCGCCGGTCGCCGTCGACCACTCGAGGTAGCCGTTCGGAGCGATGGTGTAGCGTACGCCGAACCCGGGTTCGCGGCTGGAGAAGTTGAGCGTCGAGGTGAGTCCGCCGGTGGATGCGATGGCGCCACGAGAATCGGTGATGGCGGTGGTGACACCTTGGCCGTTGCCGCTGAAATCGATGTATCGGATGGGCACTGTCGAAGGCACGAACGGCGATATGATGGTCACCGGGGAGGTTCCGGGGTTGGTCCAGTTGCCGTTGTTGAACTGAAGTGCAGGGTCGAGGGACCACCCGTTGGGGATGAACTCCTGGGACTCGAACATGCGCACCGAGCCGTAATGCAGGTGCCGCACCGTTGGCGAGACGAACGGGTCGTTGGTTCCCATGTTCACCTGCAGGCGCACGGACTGGTAGGTGTCACGATCGATGCCGGCCAGCGATATCGGGAAGGTGAGATTGTCGTAGCCATCGAGTGCGATTCCTCCAGCATCGGTCACGCTCCCGGAGACCCATGTCCCAAGAGGGATGTCCGCGGCGATGTCGATGAATCCCAGTCCGAGAACATCGACGTTGACGGTCGGGCTCAGCCATGAGCCCTGCGACTCGAAGTAATCGACCTCGACGCCGATCTCGTCGAGATACCATCCGTCGTAGGCGATGACGCTGTCCGATGCGAACGTGAACCGGAACTGCAGGGAACTCCCCGTATATGCGGTGAGGTCCGCGGTCTCGGTCTCCCATGGTATGGTAGCACCCTGGCAACTGAAGGTACCGACGAACTGACGGCCGTCGAACACATCGAGGTTGGCCAGCGCGTGGGCGCCGAAGGTGATCGCACCGTCGTACCAACTCGTGCCGTTGGCTGGTGGCGGATTGAAGTAAGTCCAGGTTCCGTTGTTCACCTTGATGAACACCGCGCCTCCGTCCCAGCCATCCTCGGCGCAGCGCCAATGGTCGAACGTGAGCCTCGCACTGGCGCCTGCAGGAATGGTGTAGGTCGGAGTGAACAGGTGAGTCTCCTCACTGCCGTCGTATCCGCCGTCGAGGTCCACTCCGAACCCGTAGTTGCCCGCAGGCCAGGCAGCAGGTCCGAACCCGTTGGCGTTGCTCACGAACCCGTACTCCCAGACATCTCCACTTCCAGTGTTGCCGACCGTCCAGCCACCGGGTGGGAATGATGGTGAATCCTCGAAACCGTATGTCTCGAGCAGCCCGCCCTGACCGATGATGAGGTACACCCAGTCCTCGATCGTCGTGCCGATTCCATAGTGGAACGCCGTTGAGGAACTGGTCAGGTGGTCATCGAAGTAGACGGTCGAGTTGTTGGCGGCACCCGAAAGCACCTGGATGCGATCCAAGGTTAGCCCCTCCCGGCTGTCAGGCGGCGACCCATACTGGACTGAACTGTCGGTGTCAACGCGGTAGCGCAGGTAGACAGTGGACTGGTTTTGGAAGGCAGTGGGGATGGCGAGGTCGAGATTGACGAAACCGTTGCTCTGGTCACCGTAGGTCGTGTTGCCGATGGTGTAGCCGTTTCCAGGGATCGCACCCGCACGACTGCGGCAGGCGGTGGTCGTGCTGCTGGTTGTGCTGGAGATGTCCGTCCAGGTGTTGTTGTTCAGCGAGAGTTCGACGCAGAAGTTGTCCCATCCCGAACCCTCAAGGTCCCATTCCAGTCTTGTGCGCAGGATCGAGTTGGCGGCGACGCCAGAGAGATTGAGCGGTTGGTTGAGCTGCAGGGCACCGATGGCGTTGTTGGAGTAGAGGCAGTTGCCTGTCCCGGATGTTCCGTAGCATCCGTGGTGCCAGTACCCCAAGCCAGCACCGATGTTCTGTACCGTGATGTTGTCGATGAACCAGCCCGGCCTGATCGTGCTGTTCTGGTCCGTCCAGATACGGAAGCGGAAGTTGATGTTCGTCGCGTTGTTGATGCCGGTCAGGTTGTCCAGATCGAACACAGAGTGCTCCCAACCGGAATAGACGGTCTTCGCGAACACAGGGAATCCATGACTGCCGTTCCCACTCCGGTTGGTGCCAGCGGGGACAGCCGCGCTCGGTGAGATGGTGTTGTTGTATCCGGCCACGGGCTCGAGCCAGGTCCAAGAGCCGTTGTCGAGTTTGTATTCCAGCCAGACTCCATCCATGTCGCCGTTGATGTTGCTCGGGGTATGGACGTGATACCAGTGGTCGAACTCGAACGTGAAGTTGCTGATCGGTGAGGGAAGGGTGAATGCAGTCCCGGTCAGCCACGCATCACTACCCTGCGGCACGCCCCCGTTCGGGTTGGTCCCGACGACCAGGCCGCCCTCGGTCGCATTCGCCGGGATCGTTCCGTTGGCGACGGTGTTGCCACCGTTGGGGGCGGGAGTACCAGAATAATTCAGGGCGGAGGGGGTCCAGGAAACTCCTGTGCCTCCGCTGGTCATTCCCGCGGCGAGTTGGTACGAGGGGGCGCTGTTGAACGAGTCGACGTTGCCGTAGGACCCGTTCGGACTCAACGACAGCATGCTACCGAAGTGTTGTGCGGTGGTGCGCGTGAATGACCCAGAGGTGAAGTTCGCACCGGCGGTCGAGTCATCCCAAGAAGAACCGTTTCCGAGACTGGGCATCGCATCTTCGCCGACCAGCATCCAGCTGTCGAGGATGGTCGCGTTGCCCGGCACCTCCCAGCCGTCTACGGTCACCGCAGCACCAGAGGACCCGACCGCCCCAGGTCCGGACCATTGGGAGTAGTCCGCGGCAGCGAGCGGGGCGGTGAGCATCAGCGAGAGGATGGCGATAGCGACGATCCGGCTTTGGCGTGATGCCTGCATCGCTCTCTCTCCGGTATGCGCTGTCTGTGAGAGATTCGCTATTGAACCTCACGCAGGCGTGCGAGCGAGCGCGCGAGCGCCTGACGAATGGAGCCACTGGCGAGATTTGAACTCGCGATCTACGCCTTACCAAGGCGTCGCTATACCCCTAAGCCACAGTGGCAACGAGGTCGGCGAGCAGCGAATTCGACTTAATCGTGTCCATGCAACAGAACGCTGGACGTCTCGGCTGCTTCAAACAGCGACAGCATCAAGGCGGGTGTGAGGATGGGCCGTCGAAGCCGAGGTCGCATAGCCTGGTATCGCGCATGACTGGAAATCATGTGGGCTCGTCCCGCGGGAGTTCAAATCTCCCCCTCGGCGCCTTACAGGATCAGACGCACAAGCGTCAATTGCGGGCATGAGCAGGCCCTACCCTCTAGTTCAGACGCACAAGCGTCGGACATCGCACCCCAACCTCTTTGCTGAAGTGCGGGACTTTGGCACCATGAGAGCGCGAGCCATGCTGCTGGCCTTGCTGCTGCTCGCCACCATCCCCGCACTGCCCAACCTGCTGGTCACCCCGGCAGCGGCTGGACAGGTGACCCATTTCGGCAACACCGGCTTCCCGGGATCGGTGAACATCACCTTCAACGCTGCAGGGAACGACACCAGCACCAACATCACCCTCGGTGCGAACTCGGTGGTCACATCAGCTGCTTTCGATGTGCGCGGCTGGCCTGGGCAACTGGGAAGCAGTCCAGACACCATCGGAATCGATGTCGGCGACGACGGGGACCTCGAGTGGTACTTCGGTGGACCGGGCAACGGCTCATTCGGTCATGTCACCGAACTGGCCAACGGCTGGGAACGGGTCGGGCTCAACCTCTCGAACGGATACAACACGACGTATTCGCTGCGCCTGCCCCTCAACGCCACCGTCACCTCGGCAACGGTCAACTTCTCCACCCTGAGCCAGCTCACTCTGTCAGGCGCTGACGTGCGCGATTCCTACCTGCACAATCCCAATCCGACCTGGGGAAATGCCACCTACAAGGACTGCAACTACGGAAACGCGACGATCAATCCGGTCGGAAAGACGGAATGGGCGAACTGGCACATCTACCGCGGCGTCTACTGGTTCAACCTCTCTCAGCTTCCAGCGGTCACGGTGCTCGACGCGAACCTCTCGTTCTGGGTCGACGATGTGGTCAACAACGCCAACACGGGCCAACCGGTCACCGCTCAGCACTCCTACACGTTGCGTCCGCTGCTCAAGGACTGGGTGGAGGGGCTGGAGGTCAACATACCAGTGCAACAAGGCCCCGGTGTGACGTGGATCAATGCGATCGACAACGTGACCGGAAGCGACTACGCGTGGGCGTTGGCGGGCGCTTCGGGCGCCTCCGATCGGGGTGCAGCGGTGGCCAGCGTGACCGACAGTCCAGCCAATCTGGAACAGACCTGGATCACCTTCAACTCGCAGAGCCTGACCAACCTCATCCAAGGCTGGGTCAATGGAAGCACCAGCAACCAGGGCCTGCTGTTCATGGGGGACGAGAGCACTAGCAAGCCGGACGGCTCCATGCTCAAGATCGCAGCCCGCGGCAACTCGACTCACGGCCCTCGTCTGGTGGTGGTGTTCGAGGGAAGGGACAACGTCACCGCCGGACTCGATCTGGGTGATGACGGAATATGGGAGTGGAATCACGCCGGCAACCTCAGCAATGGGACGACCACCCCGGACTTCTCCGCCTCGATCAACTCCCTGCTGGCCAATGCCACCCCCACCTTCACCGACAGTTGGGGGAACGAATTCGTCGACATTCCGCTGAACGTGAGCGGGAACGCTACCTTGGTGCTCGGCGACATCGATGTGAGTTACGATTGGACTCCGACGCTGACCACCTCGCCGCATGGGGACCTCGCAACCGAGATCAACCAGCAGCTCTCCAATCTCACCCCGGGTGCCACCGGCAATGTGAGCATCGGCATCAACGTCACCAGTGGCAGCGCCGGAATTGTGGAACTCTCGAACCTGCTCATAGTCACCGGGGACCGCCCCCCTTCGATCGGCTCGCTCATCCTGCCATCCGATACCTTGGTGCCGAATGGCGCATCATACCTGGTCGGTCTGGAGGTGACCTCCTACCAGGGCCTTGCCAACCTCTCGTGGGTGGCGCTGATTCCGCAGATACAGGATGTCGCCAACCGTCCGTCATTGATCCACTCGCTGGAAAACAGCACAAGTTGGGTGAACGACCCCGGTGGACTCGTCTCCAACCTCTCCGGGCAGTGGCAGCCGTTGAACGCCGATACCGGCCGAATGGAATGGAGCATCGAGGTCGGTTGGGCCTGGCCCCCTGAACAGGACGTCATCTGGCTGGCACAGGTGGGAACGACCGACAACCTGCACACTGAGCGGTTCTCGAGCGCGACCACCGACCACGAGCGACGCATGGAGATCGACTCCTTCCACCTGTGGGATGAGACCTCTCCCACCGAAGGGGGGCCAGAGGTACTCACTGACGAATGGGTCGCCGGGGGCGACCAGTTGCGCGTCAGCGGCACGGTGAGCTTCCTCGATGTCTCCAGTCATCCTCGGCCGGGTGACATGCTGGTCGAATTGGAGAATGTCAGCGGCAACGGGACCGTGGATGCGACCGGTGCGTTCTCGATCGACACCCAGGCTCCGGCTGGGGACCGCTATGGCGGGTTCACCGTGAGCGCCCTGATCGTCGGCGACCTCGACGCCACGTCACCGGGAGCCAGCGTGCGCACCTTCAGAGTGGATGCCACCATGCCGGGGATGATGCTGCACTCCCCCACTGGAACGCGGGTGGTGCCGGAAAGCCAGCAGTTGCTGAATGTCTCCATCGCCGAGACCAGCACCGCCAGCGGCCTTGCTGACGAGACCCTGCAACTGCGCTGGTGGGTCGAAGGCCTGCACGACGACGGCGATGGCATCCCTGAAGTTGACGAATACGCCACTCGGCCGCTGTTGCGCGAGGGGGTTTCGGACTACTTCCACGCCCACTTCGAAGATTACCCCAACTCACAGGGCCAGTCAGTGTCCCTGTTCATCGAGGGAAGCGACCGTGCCGGCAACCTCCTGGATGGTGGAGGGCCGGGCTTCGAGGAGGATCTGCACCACTACATCTCTCTGGTCCCCTCACCGACCACCTTGGCGAACGCCACCCTCGAACTTCCGGGAGGGGACGTGCTCGTGCCGGCCCATGCGGCTTGGTTGAACGTGACCCTGCACGATGAGAACTGGATCGAGGACCTCGAGCGCATCGTCGTCGACATGAGGTGGGGAACAGAACTCACCTGGGAGCAGGGAGTTGGATTCAGTTCCAACAATCCTGAGGTGCAGGTGGAGAGTTTCACCCTCACAGGTGTGGGAGAGGAGGTACACCTGAACATCTCCTTCAGCGTCACCCCGCTGTTTGACCCGGGGGTGAGCCACGGCCAGTTCATCCTGCGAGTGACCGACTCATCGGGGGTGCAGGCGCTCGATACCGGACTTGGGTGGGAGTTCAATGCCGACATAATGCTCGCTGACTACTTCATCTCGCTCGCCGACGACCCGAACCACACCGCGCTCGAGGACGACGGTTACGTGGCTCTTGAGGCACGGTTGCTGATCAGCGGACGAGTGCGCTACTCCGCTGCCGACCTCGCACCTCCTGCCGACTCCTATCTGGTATTCATGGAGGTGCCTCTCGACCTGCCACTGCTGGTGCAGACCGATGAGGACGGCCACTTCTCCGGAACGATGGACGCACACGGCAGCGGACTCTATCGCGTCACCTTGCAGGTTGCCGGGGGTCCCGGAACGGTGTACCCCGCCCCGCTGGCGCTGCGGCTGCAGGTCGATGACCAGCCACCGGCCATCATCGGCTCCGAGCCAGCCTTCATCCCGGCCAACGCGACCACCCTCACGCTACAGTTCGACCTGCAGGAGGTGGGAGCCGGGCTCCCCACAGGAGAGATACCGGTCTCCTGCGTCATTCGACAAGGGTTGGAGACGGTAGGGGAGCAGGTGCAGGGCGCTGCCACCCTGCAGATTTCCGGCGAGGTCTCCCGTCATCTGGTGAACCTCTCCTTCCCGCCCTTGCTGGCCGGTGATTACCTCGACTGCTGGCTGGAGGTAGGTGACCTCGCTGGCAACCAGCTCAGCGGCGCGGGATCGGCACCAAACTGGCCGCTGAGCCTGCCGGTGGTCGAGGTGCGCCCGGATCTGCTCGCGAGTGAGCTCACCCTGTTCCCCGATTCCCCGATGTTCGGCCGTAACACCCTGGTGAACATCACCCTGGTGAACATCGGCAACCACAGCGGTGAGCCGTTCATGGTCACGCTCGAGACCCTGATCCAACATGAAGGCAGACTGACCGTCTCGGAAGTGGGGCGACAGCAGGTGCTGCTGCTCGAGGGAGAGACCACGACCACCATCTCATTCGCCTGGCTGCCCGACTGGGAGGGTGACCTCGACCTCGTGGTGCGAGTCGATGCCGACGAGGCGCTCGCGGAGCGGGACGAGAACAACACCTACTCGTGGACGATCACCGTCCAAGCAGCCCCAGAAGGAAGGGGCTTCTTCATCTCACAGACCGCTCTCGCCATCGGGGGCGTCGCTCTGCTGCTGTTGTTCTGCATCGGAATGTTGCTCGCTCTGCGGCACCGTAAGGAGGAGGACGGATCCGACGAATGGGGGGGGGACATGGCTGAAGACGAGCCGGATCCCTCGATGCAAGGGACGGTCCAGCCTGATGGGTATGAATACCTCGAATGGCCATCTGACAGTGAAGAATGGTGGTATCGCGAGGATGCGCAAGACCCGTGGGCCCCATGGGATGAGGATGGTTGATTCCACACACCATCCAATCAATCACTGAGCGTTTGCGAAAGGGTGTGGGATTATCGGCCGACCCAGCGTGGGCGGCGGTGATGGTCGAGGAGACCGCGGTCGTGGGGGGCGGGAGCCTGATGGACGAGTCCGCACATGAAGGGGAGGCGATGCACACCGGGATGCGCTTGTCGGAGATCCGTCTGCAGCAACGACTCTCGCTGCAACAGCCCCTCCTGCTGCCGCTGCACCTGCTCAAGGCCGAGCTGCTGTTCCACTACCAGAAACTGCGGGAGACGTGGGGTAGGGAGCACCTCATAACACTCGGATTCGGTTTGTTCGCCTTCCTGCTCGGATCGTGGGATCTCGGCATCGGGGAACAGAGGAGTGGGGGCGACATCTGGACCGTCGGCGTCAATGGGTTGAACTCCGTGTCAACGGCCGCGTTCGCACTGCTTCTGCTCAGTTACGCCTCGTGGGTGTGGTATCTGTTCCGCCTGCAACGACAGTTTCCGGTCGTGCGCGGCTTCGCACTGTGGATGTTCATCGGATGGGTTGCGATGCAGTTCGGAACGATGCGAGCGCACGCGATGTCGCCGCGATTTCCCTTCGACAGTGACTTCCAGGGAATGGTCTGGTTCGCAGCCTGCGCGGTGGTGCTGCTGTTCATCGGATACATCTTCGGCCAAGCGGTCATTCAGACACGCGACGTGCACGTGCAGACGCAGCACGCTCATCCCGACCCGCGCCGGATGGAGACGGCGATGCGCGACCATTCCCTCGTAGCGTGGACCGCTGTGCTGGTCGCCTGGGGGGTGTTCATCGCGTTGTCGAGTTGGTTCGGCGCGCATTACCTGGCGCTGCGCGCGCCCATGCCGGCCGGTCATGGACTGTTCAAGGTCGGCTACTACCTGTTCGGGGCGATCTCGCTGGTGACGATGATGCACCTGCTGTGGTATCCACAGATGATGCTCGGAGATGCTGGTCAGCGCATTCAGTCTGACCGCGCCCGTGAAGTCACGCGCGATCTGCGCGGGGAGGTGGTCGAGGACGCTCGCCAGCCAGGGAAATGCCCGGCGTGTGGTGCAGCGACCCCCATCAGCCGTCTGGCGGATGGCGAACTCGAGGTCAGTTGCGCGGGTGAGCAGTGTCACGGTGCTGGGAGACCTGGAGAACGCTGCCCAGAATGCGCCGCGGTGCTGCCTACGCGCATCAGTTGCGAAAACTGCGGGACGAGCGCCCCGGTGGTCGATCATCTGCCCGATGATGATGCGTGGTAGGCCGAAGCGGACAAAGGCAGGAACCCCGCGGATGCTGCTGGAGAGGTGTGCTGATGGACGTGCAGGCCTTGCGCGAGCAGTTCCCGACACTGCGCGCTGACGAGCCGCTGACCTACCTCGACAACGCCTGCGTAACTCTGCGGCCGGACTCGGTCATCGACGCGATTCGCGACTACTACACGAAGCAGCCGGCGTGTGCTGGGCGGAGTCCGCATCGCTGGGGAACCGCGGTGACCCAGATGGTGAGTCGCACACGCAGGAAGGTGGGGGCCTTCATCGGCGCACAGCCGAGCGGTGTGGTGTTCATGCGCAACACCACCGAAGCGATCAATCAGGTCGCCAGTGGCATCGACTGGCGCGATGGCGACATCGTGCTCACCAGCGACAGGGAGCACAACAGCAACCTCGTCCCCTGGCTGCAACTGGAGCGGCGAGGCGTGATCGAGCACCGGCCGGTGCCCTCGCTCCCCGACAACAGCTTCGACATCGAGGCGTTCGCCGACGCCTGTGCGGACGCGGGTGACCGCCTGCGACTGGTGTCTCTTCCGCAGGTGGGGAACCTCGATGGTGTCGAGATACCGATCAGCGAGGTCGCTTCAATCACCCACGACCACGGCGCACGACTGCTGGTGGACGGTGCTCAATCAGTTCCGCACATGCCGGTCGACGTGAAGAACCTCGGTTGCGACTGGCTGGCGTTCAGCATGCACAAGATGCTCGGACCGTCCGGGATGGGCATCCTCTGGGGCAGTGACGATGCGCTCGATGAACTCGAACCGCGCACCCCCGGGGGCGAGGCGGTGGTGGACACCTCATTCAGCGGGTTCGAGTTCCGTACTGGTCCTGAGCGGTTCGAGGGCGGCATCGGCAACTATGCGGGAATCGCCGGTACCGAAGCGGCAATCGACCTGCTGTCCGGGTTGGACATGGGCGATGTGCAGGTGCACGAGCAGCGACTGAACCGGATCATCGGCGACGGGGTCAGTGGAATCTCGGGAATCGAGGTGATCGGCCCCCAGGATCCGGCGGCTCGCGGTGGGGTGACAGACGTGCTGGTCGACGGATGTGACGTGCACGACCTCGCCATCCTGCTCGATGAAGCGGGAGGCATCCTGGTCCGCAGCGGGTTCCATTGCGTCAACAGTTGGTTCAACGAGCGGGGTTACGACGCGGGTTCACTGCGCAGTTCGCTGTATCTCTACAACACCGAGGCTGAATGCAGGCACTTCGTGGACACGTTCACGGAAGTCGTCAACGCCATCCGCTGATGCTCCTGGTCACGACGGTTTCAAGGTGGTTACCCGTCCACGACGGGTATGAGGTGCTCGGATGACCTCTCACGAAGATTGGGCTGACACGGAGATGCCCCCCGCTCCCGTGGTTCCCGCACGCCGCGGTCTGCTCTCGGCCATCCCAGGGAGGACACAGGCGCTCGCATCAGCGATCTCGCTGCTGCTCATCGTCGCCCTGTTCATCGGGGTGCTGATGTGGCGCATGGCCTGGTATGAGGACCAGTTGATGAGACCACCTGACCAATACATCGAATGGCAGTCCGAATTCTTCAGCATCACCGGTCAGGACAACATCAGCGGATTGACCGGTGACGGGGTCGTCATCTGCGTGGTCGACACCGGTGTGGACACCGGGCATTCCGACCTTGCGCTGATGAATCTCGTCGCTTGGAAGGACTTCG
>Ga0207966_1001897_pt1 | contig 11080 bp, 10 predicted proteins | sample Knorr_S23_td_NAD_FD_185611 | JGI IMG/M metagenome (GOLD analysis project Ga0207966, IMG submission 185611) | Marine microbial communities from Southern Atlantic Ocean transect - Knorr_S23_td_NADW_ad_2500m_LV_B (SPAdes) (version 2) | ecosystem: Environmental > Aquatic > Marine > Oceanic | place... | reverse complement strand
GAAATTCGTAAGAATAAAATCAAATTATCATTTATAGGTGAGATAGAGCATCTGCCAAAAGTTTTAATAAGAAAAATAGAAAATACTACTCAAAGCTATGATATAAATTATGATGCAGAATTAATCATCGCTTGGAATTACGGAGGAAGACAAGAAATTATAAAAGCAGTTAATAAATTAATTAAACAAAATATTAATAATATAAATGAGAAACAATTTGAAAAATTACTTTATACCACCGGAACCCCAAACCCTGACTTAATTATCAGGACAGGGGGGCAAAAAAGAATTAGTAATTTTCTACTCTGGCAATCAGCATACTCAGAAATGTATTTTACCTCTAAATTATGGCCTGATTTTAATAAAAAGGATGTAATTAAAGCTCTTAAAGATTTTAAAAATAGAAATAGAAATTATGGGAAAATTAATTAAGTATTATTCAATTTCAAATTTAAATTTAAGAATTCTATCTACCTTATTTTTAATCATACCTTTAATATTCATTGCATGGTACAGCTATTTAGGTTCTATAATTATTTTATTTTTAGTGTCATACATTTCTACAAAAGAGCTCATAAATAATAAAACAACCATAACAAATGTCATATCCGGGATAATGAGTGGTTTTATTGCAATTTCTCCTTTCGTTTTTTATCAAATATTTAATTCAAGTATATATTTTAAAAATTTTATATTTTATTTTATTACAATAATAATTATGACAAATATATTCATACCTATAATTTTTAATTATAAAAATATTATTTCAAATAATTATTATAAATTCATAATTCCAATTCTATTACCATCAATATTTATGATTTATGGAGCAATGATTCTAATTGAAAATAAAAATATTTTTCTATTATTAATTATATTAACTGCTTTAAATGATTCCAGTGCTTATGTTATAGGCAAGATTTTTGGCAGACATGCATTGTCAAAAAAAATTAGTCCAAAAAAAACAGTTGAGGGTTCATTGGGGGGGATAATTGTAACATCCTTTATAGGAATAGTAATATTTAAATTAAAAATAAGTCCATTATACTTAGATAGCATTAATATCTTTTATCTAATATTCACAATTATACTATTATCAATATTCGGACAAATAGGAGATTTATTTTTCTCTAAAATAAAAAGGATTAAACAAATAAAGGATTTTGGTAATATATTCCCAGGTCATGGAGGTCTTTTAGACAGAATAGACTCATCTTTATTCATCTTTTGGCTAGGATATTTTATGTTATTAAATTGGATTAATTCATGAAAAACATATCAATACTGGGATCTACCGGTTCCATAGGCGTACAAACTCTTGAAATATGTAGGAAATTAGAAAATTTAAACATTATAGGATTAACTTGTAATAAAAATACCACGCTGTTAAAAAAACAAATAAAAGAATTCCAACCCGATTATTATTGGTCAAATAAAAAAAATATAAATATTCAAAATTCAAAATTAAAATCACCAATAAATATTGCAACAGATCCTAATCTTGATATTTTAGTAGTTGCTACAGAAGGTTTATCTTCATTAAAACCAATAATAAGATCTTTAGAAGAATCAAAAGTAATAGCTTTAGCGAATAAAGAATCTATATTATGTGGTGCCGAATTAATAATTGAAAAACTTAAAATGCACTCAGGAAAATTAATCCCTTTAGATAGTGAACCCGCTAGTGTAAAAGGAATACTCTCTCAAACAAATAAAAAACCAAAAAAAATAATTATTACTGCATCAGGTGGCCCATTTAGAGGCCATAAATTTAATATGTTAAAACATATCACTCCCGATAATGCTCTTAAACACCCGACATGGAAAATGGGGAAAAAAATATCTATAGATTCAGCAACGCTAATGAATAAAGCATTTGAAGTTATAGAGTGCAGTATATTATTTAATTTCCCTGTTGATAAAATTGAAGTGATATTAAATCCGACTAGCAATATTCATGCGTTAGTTGAATTTAATGACAACTCATTTATAGCTGCATCATATCCTCCAGATATGAAAATACCCATAAATGAGGGTTTGAACTATCCGGAATTTAAAAACAACGAAATTTATTGTGAATTTCAAAAAGAAAAACTAAATGGATCAGATTTTGAACCATTTATATCCTCAGATTACCCGGTATTTGAATTGGGTTTAGAATATGGAAAAAGAAGAGGTAGCTGGTTGATAGCATTGTGTGGTGCAGATCAAGCAGCTGTAGAATTATTTCTTAATAAAAAAATTCAATTCACTGATATTCCAATTTTAATAGAATCCGTTTTAAAATCACACAAAGAAGAAACTGATTTAAATATAAATAATATATATAGAATATATCAAAATACTATAAACAATACTTACGATCTGGCTAGGGTATAAATGAGCGAATTATCAGGATATTTATTATTTATACCAATCATATTCATTATTGTAGTTTTTCATGAATTTGGCCATTTTATCATTGCAAAAATATTTAAAATAGAAGTAGAGGAATTTGCAATAGGATTTCCACCAAGACTTTTTGCTAAAAAAATTTCCTCGACAATTATAAGTTTAAATGCAATTCCTCTTGGGGGTTATGTAAAATTACCATCTATAGAAACACCCGATAAAAAAGAAAGATTTTCCAAAACATTAAGTATTAAAAAAATCATTATTTTTTCTATGGGTTCGTTCTTTAATTTTTTAATGACATTTCTTATTCTTGTATTTATATTTTTAACTCCACACAAAATATGGGGTGGGGAAATATATATAGAAAAAGTTGCACCCAACTCACCTGCAGAAATATCAGGACTCATTCAGGGAGATATTATAAGAAAAATAAATAATAATTCAATAGATACAATTGACAAATTGGTTAGCAATATATCAAAAAACAAAAATTCTCCTACTGAAATTATAATCGAAAGGAATAAAAATTTATCTGTTTTCGGGTCTATTGTTCAAACAGAAAGAAAAGAATTAATAATTACTCCAAGAGAATCATCTATAAAAAGAAAAGTGGTACAAAATGTTCAAAATGTTAATGAAGAAGTGTCTTTAGAATTAGCTCGGAAATATAACTCGAAACTTAAAATAGGCGATGAAATGACTGAAGGCAAAATGGGAGTTTTAATAAATATTAAAAATCCAAAACAAATTGACGCTCAATTAAGTTTTAATGAATCTATTAAAAAATCATATATTACCATGGGATTATTATTTTCAGGAATTAAATATATATTTATTGAAAATAATGAGTTATCAGGAGAATCTAAATTTACTGGGCCAGTCGGAATAGCTCAATTAACTAATCAATCATCAAAACAAGGTTTACAATCAATTGCAGAATTAGTGGCATTAATAAGTTTTTCACTTGGAATTTTTAATCTAATTCCTTTTCCGCCTCTTGATGGAGGGAAATTATTCCTTGAATTAATCACTATATCTAGAAATGGTTACCCTCTACCATCAACTTTTACTTATAGGTTACAATTGATTGGTGTTTCAATTTTATTTGGATTAATTATCTTTGTAACATTGTCAGACATAATTAATATTTTTAATGGGTAATTCATGATAACAAGAAGAAATACAAAACCTCTTGAAATTGGGAATGTTCAAATTGGAGGCAATTCCCCTGTATCTATACAATCCATGACAAAAACTCCAACTTCAGATATAGAATCAACCTTAAAACAAATAAATTCTGTTCAAGAAAATGGATGTGAAATAATCAGATGTGCAGTACCAGATATGGATTCTGCTATAGCACTAAAAGATATAGTAAGTGAATCACCTATTCCTGTTATTGCAGATATACATTTTCATCATGAACTAGCAATTAAATCAATTGATTCAGGAGTACATGCGTTAAGATTAAACCCTGGAAATATTAGAGATCATACAAAAGTGAAAGATATTGTTTCCAAAGCTAAATCTGCTTCTATTCCTATTCGAATAGGTGTAAATTTTGGTAGTTTACCTCCAGTTGGATCCATAGGTAAAACAAAAGGAATATCAAGGCATAATAAAGGCGTAGAAGAACTTCCAAAATTTGATAAAAAAAACAATATCTACTCTCAGGTAGATCATATGGTAAGAACAGCACTATGGGAAATAGATATACTTGAATCACTTAAATTTTATGATATAAAAATTTCAATGAAAGCTTTTGACATAGAAACAACTGTTGAAGCTTATAAAGCAATAGCAAAATTGATACCATATCCTATTCATTTAGGTATAACTGAATCAGGAACTAAAGACGCAGGTTCTATACGGTCAGCAGTAGGCATTGGGATGTTACTTTACGAAGGAATTGGAGATACTATAAGAGTATCGCTAAGCGACGACCCTGTTGAGGAAATTAAAGCAGCAAATAATATTCTAAAAGCTTTAAATTTAAAAAACACTGGGATAACCTTAGTTTCCTGCCCAGGATGTGCAAGAGCAGATGTAGATATTATTAATCTCGCTAAAAAAGTAGATGATATTACAAAGAAATCTAAATCAAAACTAAAAATAGCTGTTATGGGATGTGAAGTAAATGGTCCAGGGGAAGCAAAGGATGCTGATCTAGGAATTGCTGCAGGTGTAGGTAAAGCTATAATATTCAAAAAAGGAAAAAAACATAAGGTTGTTAATGCTGAGGAAATGTTATCAGTTTTTGCACAAGAAATAGAAAAGATGGAAAATGATTATGATAAAAATATTATTCAAAGGTAATAAACAATGTATTTAAGTAAAATGCTATTTAAATCATTAAGGCAATTACCTTCAGAAATAGAACTAGAAAGCCATAAAATCATGTTGAAATCTTCCATGATTCATCAAGCAGGATCAGGTATATATAGTTATTTACCTACAGCGTGGAAATCATTAAAAAATATTGAATCTATAATTCGAGAAGAAATGGACGCTATAGGAGGACAGGAATTACGCATGCCAGTCATACAGCCAAAAGATATTTGGAGTAAATCAGGTAGATTTCACACAATGGGGGATGAACTTTTTAAACTTTACGACAGAAGAAAAAAACCTTTTGTATTAGCACCAACTCATGAAGAAATATTAACTTTAATCGTTAAAGATATCATTTCATCACATAAATCTCTTCCTCAAATCCTTTATCAAATACAAACTAAATTAAGAGATGAACCTCGACCACGCGGGGGATTATTAAGAGTTAGAGAATTCGTAATGAAAGACGCATATAGTTTTGATATAAATCAAGATGGATTAGATAAAAGCTATAATAAATTTAGAATTGCATATAATAATATATATGAAAGATGTGGACTTGAAGTAATTCAAATTGAAGCTGACAGCGGAGCTATTGGTGGGAAAGATTCTCATGAATTTGTAGCTATTTCAGAATCAGGGGAAGACACTGTAGTATTATGCAATAATTGTAACTATGCAGCAAATACAGAAAAAGCAATATTTGCAAAAACTGAATTTACAGATGAAACAAATAATGAAAAAAAAGAAATTTCAACCCCAAATATCAAAACCATTCCTGCTCTTTGTAAATTTCTAAATATTCCTGATTATAAAACAATTAAATCCATGTTTTACGAAACCAGCAATAAATTTATATGTGTTGTCATTAGAGGTGATTACGAAGTTAACGAGCTAAAATTAGCAAGGATCTTAGGTACAGTAGATTTCAAACCTGCGAGTCAGACCACTCTCGAAAAACATAATATCCCTTCAGGATCAGCATCTCCAATCAATAAAAATATTTATACAATTGCTGACAATTCACTAGAAAAAGGAAATAATTATGTTGCTGGTGCAAATAAAGAAAATTACCATATTTCTAATATTAATCTTAATATAGATTTTAAAGCAGATATAGTAACAGATATTGCCAAATTCCCTAAAGAAGCAAAATGCATAAAATGCAATAATGATTTATATACTAAAAAAGCGATCGAAGTTGGTCATATATTCAAACTTGGAACCATATATTCTGAAAAATTTAATACTAAGTTTTTGACCGAATCAGGAATAAGGGAATCAATAGAAATGGGGTGTTACGGAATAGGAACAGGAAGATTACTTGCAGCAATAATAGAACAAAACCATGATGATAAAGGACCAATTTTCCCTAAATCCATATCACCTTATAACATAATAATTACAGCCCTAAATATAGATGATCTTAAAGTAGAAGGATATTCTAAAGAAATTTATAATTTATTAATAAAATCTGGTTTCAGCACTGTGTTAGATGACAGAAATGAAAGTCCTGGCGTAAAATTTTCTGATGCTGATTTATTAGGTTTCCCTATAAGAATTACAATAAGTAAAAAATTAGAAGAAAAAAAATTACTAGAAATAAAGTTGCGAAAAAATAAAGATAGTATCACAATTAACAAAAATAAAATTTTAGATTACTTAAAAAAAAGCGAGAATTAAATGATAGACTTCAGAAGCGACACCGTTACACTTCCTTCTCCAGAAATGAAACAGGCAATTTTTGATGCCAAGCTAGGAGATGATGTATATGGAGAAGATCCCACTGTAAACGAATTAGAAAGACTTAGTGCTGAAATGTTTGGAAAAGAAGCTGCAGTTTTAGTTACAAGCGGAACAATGGGTAATTTAGTATCAGTTTTAGCACATTGCCAAAGAGGAGATCAAATCGTAGTGGGTGATAAATGTCATATTTATAGAGCCGAAGCTGGAGGAATAGCAGCACTTGGGGGAATATTCCCAACTGTACTAAAAAACGATTCTGAAGGTAAACTAGATTTAGATGAAATAGAGGCAAGTATTGAACCGCTTAATGTTCACAGAGCCCCAACTAAATTAGTTGCACTTGAAAATACAGCTAATGCTGCTGGTGGAAAAACATTATCAAAAGAATATATAGATTCAGTAAAGAAAATTTGTGACGATAACGAAGTAGCACTTCATATTGATGGGGCAAGAATATTTAACGCCTCAGTTGCATTGGAAATGCCGGTATCTGAACTAACAAAAAGTGTTAATTCACTCACATTCTGCTTATCAAAAGGTATTGGTGCTCCTGTCGGATCAGTAATTGTAGGGAGTGAAAAATATATTCAAGAAGCAAGAAAGTGGCGAAAAATGGTAGGAGGAGGTATGAGACAGGCTGGAATTATTGCTGCTGCTGGAATAGTTGGATTAAATAATCATTATGCACAAATAACAAAAGATCATAAAAATGCAACTAAATTAGCAGAAGGTCTTAAAAAATTCCCACAGTTAAGTGTCGAAGATGTAGAAACTAATCTAGTATTTTTCTCTATCAACTTACCTTCCCCTCAAAAATTGGCAGACAAATTATCTGCAAAAGGATTGTTAGGTGGTAATGCAGGTTCAAGATGGAGATTTGCTACACACTACGGCATTGAAGCAAATGACATAGATGATGCTTTAAATATTATAGAATTAAGTTTAGAGGAATTATAATTTGCCTAATTCTGATCCATATCAATTTCAAGAAAAAACTCATATAGAACTAAGAGCTGACACATATACATTACCATCCCCTGAAATGCGGAAAGCTATGTATGAAGCAGAAGTTGGAAATGATGGTTTTGGAGAAGACCCTACTGTAAATAGATTAGAAAAAATGAGCTCTGAAATATTTAATAAGGAATCTGGAGTATTTGTATCAAGCGGCATAATGGGTAATTTTTTGTCTATGTTGGCACATTGCCAAAGAGGTGATCAGGTAATTATAGGAAATAAGTCGCACATATATACAAACGAACTAGGTGGAATCTCCTCACTCGGAGGAATTTTTCCTGCTATAGTAGACACTGACGAAAGGGGGATGTTAAATATAAATCAAATTAAATCTGAAATTCAAGAATATGACGAACATTTAGCACCCACAAAATTATTAGCAATTGAAAATACTCATAATAGTTGCGGAGGGAAACCTTTAAGTGCCAATGATATTAATGAAATATATAAAATAACATCTAAAAACAATATACCAATTCATTTAGATGGAGCAAGGATATTTAATGCTGCCGTTGCATTAGAAACCACACCGGAAAATTTAACTAAAAATATAGATACAATACAATTTTGTTTGTCAAAAGGATTAGGTGCTCCTGTGGGGTCATTGGTTTTAGGAAATTATGAATTTACACAGAAAGTACGGAAATGGAGGAAAACTATTGGTGGTACAACCAGGCAGGCGGGGATTTTGGCTGCCGCAGGAATAGTAGCTTTAAATAATTATGAAGAAAGTATAAAAAGAGATCATGATCTTGCAAAATATATGCATGAAAAATTGTCAGAAATTGAAAATATAACTCCTGAACCTGTTGAAACAAATTTGGTTTTCTTCAATATAAATGCTGACAATCCTGGGGAAATATTCAAAAAATTAAAAGAAAAAGGTATTAATGGAGGAGCTGAAACCAACAGATGGAGATTTGTTCCACATTATGGACTTACCAAAGAAGACATTGACTACGTAGCAGAAACTTTAAATAAACTAATTAATTAATTTTAATTCCTCTTCTAGCAACTTAAACACTTCTTTATCTTGATTTTCTAACAATGTTCTAGGATCAAGAATGAATTTATTGTCTTTAACTCTGCCAATCAATGGAGTAGGTTTGTTAATCATTTTTTTACTGAATTCGCTAGCACTAATATTCAAAGTATCAAAATCAATTGATAATGAATAAGAACTTACGTGTTGTTCAGGCATACTACCACCACCTATCATTGCCTTAGATTCTTCAATATGTAAAAATTCATAATTATCTAATTTATCTTTCCAATTTCTAACTATTATTAACATATCTTCTTTTGATTTTGAAATCATATTCCAAATAGGTATATCTATATATGATTCAGTTACATACATCTGCAAAGTTGAAATCAAACCAGCCAAAAGTACTTTGTCTAACCTCAAAGCTCTTGTAAGAGGATATTTTTCTATTAATTTAACATATTTTTCTTTACCTGCTATTATGCCTGATTGAGGTCCGCCTATTAATTTATCACCAGAGAAAAATATTAAATCGACTCCGTCATTTATCGCATCTTTTACAGTAGGTTCATACTGAATTGAAAATTCCTCAGTATTTATCATACTTCCACTACCCAGATCATAAAATACAGGTACTTTATATTTATGTGCCATTTGCACAATTTCTTTTATATCAGGTTTATGAGTAAAGCCCTCTATCACAAAATTACTTTGATGAATTAATAACACTGCTCCAGTATTTTCATCTATGTGAGATTCATAATCCGAAACATAGGTTTTATTTGTTGTCCCTACATCTACAAGAATAGCCTGGCTTTCTTCAAGAACGTCTGGAACCCGAAATCCTCCTCCAATTTCTATCGATTCAGAACGTGAAACTAAAACATTTTTATTTCTACATAAAGCTTTTAATCCTAAAAATACTGCAGCTGCATTATTATTCACAACAATAGCATCTTCAGCATTAGTTAATCGATTAATAATATTTTTAAATTTCTTTAATCTTCCTCCTCTTTTATTAGTAGTAAGATCAAATTCTAAATTTGTATAATTTAAACCCGCTTCACTCATAGCTTTTATCGCATAATTTGCAAGCGGAGCTCTACCAAAATTAGTTTGCAGTATTACTCCTGACATATTAATTATTTTCCTAGGTTGAGCAGAAATCAATTCTTTAAGATTTTTATCTAAAGTATTTAGTAACAAATCTATAGAAATATTATTTTTATTTGATTTACGTATACTATCCAAAATTAATCTCATTTCATTAATAGCTATATGCCTTGGAAATATTTTACATAATTCAATAAAACGCTTACTTTCAGAAATTTTTTGTATACTGGGTATTTTTCTTAAAACATTGTTTTCCATAAGAAATCCATCATTCTTTAAATAGTATAATTGTAAGATAATTATCACATATATTCATTTGATTGGTAACAATATTTATGTTTTGCAACAAATGTGGCGGAAAAATAGACAACAATAAAAGTGTAAATAATTTATGTCCTAAATCTGATTGCGGGAAATTTGTTTTTTTAAATCCAAAAATTGCAGTACTTGCCGTAGTACAAAAAGACAACGAAATTTTATTAGTCAAAAGAAATATTATGCCTTTTTATAATGAATGGAGTTTACCCGCTGGTTATATAAATAAATGGGAAGCTCCAGAAAAAGCAATCATAAGAGAAGTCTATGAAGAAACCAATGTTAAAATAAAAGTTTTAAAATTATTGGATGCGAACCTTAATAAAGATTCAGGAGTGATAGTTTTATCCTATTTAACCAAACATCTTAAAGGTCCCATAAAGATTGGCGAAGAATGTAAAGATGTAAAATATTTTAATAAAAACAAACTGCCATCTCTTCCATTTAAGAATGATCATAAAATTATAGATTTAAGCTTTAAATAAAAATATAAGCAAAAAAAAATTATTTTATATATATGTTTCATGTATACTAGATTGAAATAAAAAAGGGTTATTTAATGTCTGAAAAAAATGAATTTGCTATTAAAATAGAAAACGAACAACTAGAATGGGTAGAATCAAAAGTAGCAGAATTTGATTTAGATGACGTATCTAAAGCTATAAGAATTTTATTGGATTATGCCATATTAGAATGTAATTCAGAAGACATATTTTCTGATGAAAATATGAGATGTCGTCATTGCTAATATATAACTATGAAGCAATTTGCAAATTTAAAAAGAAAAAAAATAAACGCTGGGAATATCTCAGATTTTGCTGAAGCAGAGGCTATAGCATATACTGCTCTTGCAAATGAATATTATATTAACAGATTAAAAAAACTTGCAAATCCTGACAGAGCAATTGCCTTATTTGATGAAAATAAAATTATAGGAACGGCAAACTCATTTGGAGAATCAATTTCATTGCCTACAAATAAAAAGGCTAAAGTGGCTGCGGTTTCTTATGTTAGCGTTCAACCTACACACAGGAGACTAGGAATTTTATCAGAAATGATGAAAATTCAATTAAATGAAATACACTCTATTTATAAGGAACCTCTCGCTGTATTATGGCCTTCTGAAACAGCAATATATGGGAGGTTTGGATATGCTCCAACTCATGAAAAACATTATTC
>Ga0207966_1001896_pt1 | contig 11084 bp, 10 predicted proteins | sample Knorr_S23_td_NAD_FD_185611 | JGI IMG/M metagenome (GOLD analysis project Ga0207966, IMG submission 185611) | Marine microbial communities from Southern Atlantic Ocean transect - Knorr_S23_td_NADW_ad_2500m_LV_B (SPAdes) (version 2) | ecosystem: Environmental > Aquatic > Marine > Oceanic | place... | reverse complement strand
CCCTTTGAAGTGCCGGGCGACGTCCACCACCGTGTGGTCGTTCACGCCGCGCTCGACCACCGTGCCGGCGATAGGTGCGCGGATCTCGGCTTGCGGACGGATCACCCCGGTCTCCTCAAGTCGCGCGATGTCGGGCTGGGTCATGCCGAACAGTTGCAACCGGTTGCGCCCGCTGCTCAAGCCGGCCTGCGCTGACTTGAACTTGGCCTCGGCGACGCCCAGGGCGACCTCCCGTTTTTGCACGTCCGCGCGTGAAACCGCCTCGGCAGCGGAAAGCTCCTTGCCAGATTGAAAATACTGCTCCGCAATCTGGAACGCCGTCGCGGCAGCGGCCAGTTCGGCGAGCTTGGCCAAATGATCGTTTTGCGCCGATCCAAGCTCGGCGCTGTCGATGACGAGCAGCAGATCGGCCGCGGCAACCGGGTCGCCGACACCCTTGGCCAAGCGCGACACGCGGCCGCTCACCAGCGTGCCGACGTGAGCCAGGGCGTCCTCGTTGTAAGCCAGCCGCGCCGGGGCTGAAAACGTCTCGCGCAACTCGCGCTGCTCCGCTTGGCCAATCCTGATGTCGTGATTCTCGATCGCCGCCGCAGTGAGCGAGATTTCACCCTCATGCGACTCGTCGTGATCGTCATGCCCGCCGTGAGCGTGGCCATGGTCGTGCGCGTCGCTGCAGGCCGTCAGCCAAAAAGCCAGCGTGCCGATCGTTAAAAATGTGAAGATGGATTTCATTGTTTATGTGTTGTTGTTTTTGTATTGAAACTGACTACGTCGCCTCCCGAGGCGCGGCGAAGCTCGATCGCGGCAACGGCCGCCCGAAGCTCCAGCTGGACAGACCGCAATCGAGCTTTTTGCAGGTCGAGCTCGGCCAGCAGCAGCGGCGTGATCCCCGACTGGCCGCTCTCGTAAACGGCGCGGGCCAAGTCCACCCGTTGCTGCTGAAGCGGCGTCAACTGCTCGCGCGCCTGTGCGGCGGCAGCGGCGAGCTTGGCCTGCGCGGCGTGCGCCTGCCGGACTTCCTGCACGGTTCGCCGCACGGTTTGCGTGAGTCGATGCCGTGCGCCGATGGCTAGAGCGCGGGCCTTGGCACGGCGCGCCTGCCCCCAGTCGAACAGCGGCAGCGGCACGGTCAGCGAAGGACCAAGCGACCAGTCGCCCTCGCGCTCGGTGTCCAAACCGGCGGCGGTGCTCTCGAGCAAAGCCAGGCGGGCGAGTGCTCGGCCGTCCTCGAGTGCGGCCAGTTGCCAGCGGTCGGCCTGGATTTCCGGGCGGTTGTGAAGGGCGGCGGCCAACCAGTCCGCTTCCGGCAAAGTGGGAGCAGCGACCGGCAATGGCGTGGTCAGCTGCAAATCCGTGTCTCTTGAGGGTTGGCCGAGCAGTCGAGCGAGGGTGAGTTGCTCACGGACCAGTTTCAGGCGGCGCTCCTGCAAATCGATGCGGGTTTCGGATTGGCGAGCCTCAAGTGTGGCGACATCCAGTCGGGTGGCTTCGCCGGCGTCGAATCGGTGCCGGGCAATTTGCAACAGACGATCGACGTGCCCAGCGTCCTGTCCTAGCAAAGCCACTTCCTGTCGCAGCGCGTTGGCGGTGTGGTAAGTTTTTTCCGTGTCGGCAATGACATCGAGCGCCGCGGCGATCGCCTGGGCACTGGCGGCGCGGAGTTGGTTGTCGGCGGCACGATTGCGGCGTGGCATTTGCAGCGTGGCGGCCAAGTCCGCTGTCAAGCCGGTCTCCGTCACCGGGCTGCCGCCGCCCTTCGGGTAGCGGAACACGACGCTCAACACCGGATTGGGCAACAGCCGCGATTGGCGGGCATCGGCTTGCGCGACTCGGACTTCGGCCAAGGCGGCCTGCAGTGTCGGCGATTGGCGCACCGCCCGCTCGATGGCAGCGGGAAGGTCGAGCGCATTGCCGATCGGCGGTGCGTCAGTTGGGAGTGACTCCGTGCGAAACTGCACGGCATCGGCCAAGCCGGCGGCGGCGCGGATATCCGGGCCGGGTGGAGTGGCGCAACTCACGCTCAGCCCGAGGCCAAGCGCACTTAAAATATAACAGGTTTTCTTCAGCAAAATATTTTGGGGTTAAAAAAGGATACAACACGACCGTGAACGATCGTCGAACGAAGTGGAGCCGACCGGCTCTTAGGCGAGGAAGGAGGGGGCGCGGCCAGGGATGGCGGCGCGAATCATGAAGGCCCAGCGCTTGGCCAAGCCGGGAGGGGCGCGACTGGTAAGCGGGATGCAGCGTTCCGTGGATACGGGGATGGGGAGGCGAAAGACATGCTCCCAGGCAAGAGTCGCGTCGAAGTTGAAATCGATGTCAACCGGCTTGCTGAAATTGTAGTCGCCGGACTCGATGGCCGTGCAGACATCACACTCGTTGTGCTCGTCTCGGGATTGCTCATCGCCATCGTGCTGATGCTCCGATTCGCAGCAGAATTCCGGGAGCCAACCAGCCGCACCCAGCAGGCAATGGGTGGTCGCCGGCAGCCAGACAGCCGCCAGAATCCACACCACGATGAGCCGAAATAACTTCACCAGCCGGGAAGAAGCCTGACGCAATCGCGTCTGTCAAGCGCTGCTTGAGAGAGGAAGTTTCAAGCGGGGGCGCAGATTTTGAGAATTCAAAAGGATTTTTGAGTTTATTATTCAGACTCGGATTTCACTAATTCACACGGATTATTAACGTAATCTGTGTGAATTAGTGAAATCCGTGTCCTCAAGCTGAACCGGAAATAACTTACTGAAAAAAGTTCATTTGGTGCGTTTTTTGGGGCTTTGTCGAAATACCGCTTGTCATCTGACTTTTTCTTGGTAGTTTGTCCCCCCTTTTTTATGAAGGTAGACTTACATCCGGAATATGTGGAATCGTCGATTCGTTGCGCTTGCGGCAACGAAATCAAGACGCGTTCCACCAAGCCCACCATGCTCATCGGCATTTGCAACGAGTGCCATCCGTTCTACACCGGCCAACAGAAATTTGTTGATACCGCCGGTCGCGTGGACAAGTTCCAGCAGCGCTTGGCCAAGACCAAGGCCGCCCGCGAGGCCGCCAAGGAAGCCGCCGGCAAAAAGAGCAAAAAGAAGAGCCTTTAGCCAGTTTTTAGCAGTTCGCCCACGGCAGAGAATCTGTTTTCTCCCGCGGGCGTTCTCTGTTTTTGGAGTGTGAATCTTCAACCCCACATTGAGCAGTTCTGCAAGCGACGGGACGAATTGGAAAGCGCCCTGAGCAGTCCCGATGTGGCCAGCAACAATAAAAAGTTCCTCGAGTTGACCCGCGAATATTCGCGGATGAAAAAACTGGCCGACCTGGGCGAACGCTTTCTCAAGCTGCTCGCCGACATCGATGCCAGCAAGGAACTGCTCAAGAGCGAACCAGCAGGCTCGGAGCTGGCGGAACTGGCCCGGGAGGAATTACCCGAACTCGAGGCGGAACAAGCCAAGCTCGGGCTCGAGTTGCAGTACGGCATCATCCCGCCGAACCCGACCGACTCGCGCGACACGATCGTCGAGATTCGCGCCGGTGCCGGTGGTGCGGAGTCCGCCCTGTTCTCTGCCGACCTGCACCGCATGTACATCCGGTACGCCGAGTCGCAGGGCTGGAAAGTCGAACCGATGGACGCCAGCGCATCCGACCTCGGCGGATTCAAGGAGGTCATCTTCGGGATCAAGGGACAGGACGTGTTCCGGAAGCTCAAGTTCGAAAGCGGCGTCCACCGCGTGCAGCGCGTGCCGGCCACCGAGACGCAGGGCCGCGTGCACACGAGCACCGTCACCGTCGCCGTATTGCCCGAGGCGGAGGCTGTCGATATCGAGATCAAGCCGGACGACTTGGAGATCAACGTCTGCCGCGCCTCCGGTCCCGGAGGCCAAGGGGTGAACACGACCGACTCGGCGGTGCAGATCCAGCACAAACCAAGCGGCATGATCGTCCGCTGCATGGACGGGCGTTCACAGCAGAAAAACAAGGAGCAGGCCATGAAGGTGCTGCGGTCGCGTTTGCTCGAGCAAAAGATCGCCGAGGAACACGCCAAGTACGCCGCCGAGCGCAAGTCGCAGATCGGCACCGGCGAACGCAACGAGCGCATTCGCACCTACAATTTTTCGCAGAGCCGCGTGACCGATCACCGCATCGATCTCACGCTGTACAATCTGCCGACGTTCATCGAGGGCGAAATCGGTGAAGTCGTCTCGGCCCTCCTCGCCAACGACCTCAAGGAACGCCTGGCCGCCCTCGAGTAACTGAAAAATTTTATGCAACCTGAAGGACTGATATTCGACTGTGACGGAACGATCGTCGACACCATGCCGATCCACTACGCGGCCTGGTGCTCCACCACGGCCAAGCACGGCCTCGTATTCCCCGAGGATCGATTTTACGCACTTGGCGGCGTCTCGCCGTTCGAGGTGCTGCGGATGCTCTCCGAGGAGCAAGGCATCGAGATCGACTCCGAGGCGGTGACGTTCCAAAAGGAAGCCAAGTACATGGAGTTGATCGGCGACGCCGGGGAAATCCCCGAGGTCATGCAGATTGTCCGCGAGAGCCACGGCAAACTCCCGATGGCGATCGCCTCAGGCGGCACGCACGAAACCGTCGAGGGCATCCTGCAACACTGCGGCATCCGGCACTACTTCGACGCCATTGTCACCAGCCAGGATGTCGTGAATCCCAAGCCTGCGCCGGACACGTTTCTCGAGGCCGCGAGGCGGATCAATGTTGCACCGGAAAAGTGCCGGGCGTATGAAGACGCGGACATGGGCATCAAGGCGATCCTCGCCGCCGGCATGGAACCGGTCGATGTCCGCGACATGCTCGCTGCGGCCAGTCGTTAACCGCGCCAGGCCAAGCGGCCCACTGACCAATGAAAGGACTCCCCGGCTTTCGCGATTTTTACCCGGAACCGATTCCCACCGTGGACTCGTGGAGCCTCGACCTGCGCCGGTACATCTTCGACACCTGGCGCGGCACCGCCGAGCATTACGGCTTCCGCGAGTACGACGGCCCGCCGATCGAGGAGCTGGATCTGTACACCAAAAAGAGCGGCGACGAGATCGTCGGCCAGCTTTACAACTTCACCGACAAGGGCGATCGCAACGTGTCGCTGCGCCCGGAGATGACCCCCACCCTCGCGCGGATGGCCGCCGCGCACACGCGCAACTACAAAAAGCCGATCAAGTGGTTCTCCATCCCGCAGCTCTTCCGCTACGAGCGCCAGCAGAAAGGCCGGCTGCGCGAGCACTTCCAGTTCAACGCCGACATCATCGGCGAGGAACACCTGGCCGCCGACGCCGAGTTGATCGCCCTGCTCATCGACACCCTGCGCGACCTCAAGCTCACGAGCGATGACTTCGTCGTGCGCCTCAGCAGCCGACGCGCGTGGCAGGATTTTTTTGAGAATGGCGGCGGGCAGGAAAAGGACGCCAACGACTTTTACCAGATCATCGACAAACTCGAACGCGAAGACCCGGCCGTGTCCGGCGACAAACTGGCCAAGCTTGGTTTCTCCCTCGAGCAGGTGAACGATTTCATCGAGAGCGGCCAACCGACCGACGAACTCGCCGCCATCCTCGCCAACATCAAGGCGCGCGGCTTGGGTGACTTCATCAAGATCGACTACCGGATCATTCGCGGCTTGGCCTACTACACCGGGCCGGTGTACGAGGCGTTCGACAAGCGGGGCAAATTCCGCGCCATCGCCGGCGGCGGCCGCTACGATCATCTGGTCAAGCTCGTCTCCGGCGGCAAAAGCGACCTGCCCGCGCTGGGCTTCGGCATGGGCGACGTAGTGCTGGCTGAGTTGCTGAAAGATCGCGGCCTCGTGCCCCCGCTTGGCCAAGCGCTCGACGCCTTCGTGCAGATCGCCGACGAGTCGCTGCGCAACGCCTCGCTTGGCCTCGTCCAACAACTTCGCCAGGCCGGCCTGGCCACCGAGTATCCCCTGCTCAAAACCAAGCCGGACAAGCAACTCAAGCGCGCCCTCGAGCTGAACGCCAAATGGCTCGTCACCCTCGACAACCCCACCCAGGCCCGAGTCAAAAACCTCAAAACCCGCGGGGAGCAGACATGCCTTTTTGATGAAGTTGCGAGGATAGCCAAAGCCAATACTTGACCTGCCACTCTATCATTATAAGGCTGTCTCCCAGTCACCCCAAAAGGGAAAATGGCAAACAACGATAACAGCACGATCCTAGGCCCGGAAGATGGCACGTCCGGCACAGATTCTTGCCATCCGATGTTGCCTTGGATTGCATGAAAGAAGCCGAGGGAATATTGGGCGATCGGGATTACGAGGTGACTTCAGAAATGGTTTTGGCACTGACAGAGCGTCATCCCGTATCCGCTTACGACGCGGAATACGTCAGCTTGGCCATGGACTTGGGGGTATCACTGGTGACTGTTGATGAGAAAATCCTAAAGAAATTCGAGGGTATCGCCATTTCACCCGAAGATTTCGTTCGATAAACGAACTGAAAACCCCTTGAATTCTTCTCTGGACATTTGCAGGGGGAAGCCCATTATCATCAGCACCAACCAGTACGCCGATGAATGCGAGAGAGATACTGAAGGATCGTCATGGGGTCGTTCGATCGGTTCCGCCGGATGCCACCGTGTTCGACGCCGTCAAGGCGATGGACAAATTCAAGGTGGGCGCGCTAATGGTGATCGATAACAGTAAGTTGGTGGGCGTCATCTCCGAGCGCGACTACACGCGAAAAGTCGTGCTCAAGGATCGATCCTCAAAAACCACCAAGGTCTCGGAAATCATGAGCCACAAGATCGCCCAAGTGGGGCCAGAAGCCGGCATTGAAAAATGCATGGACATCATGGGCAAACGCCGAATCCGCCACCTGCCGGTGCTCGAGAAAGGCAAAGTGCTGGGGGTCATCTCCTCCACCGACCTGCTTCTCCTCACGGTTTCCGAGAAGGATCACATCATAGATCAACTCGAGCGCTACATCGCCCCCGGCTTTTGAGTTTGCGTGTAAGCGATCGTCGATCTTAACAATAATTCATCCGAGAGTTCACCCTCATCCGGCCTTCGGCCACCTTCTCCCTGAGGGAGAAGGAATCAAACGCTACGTAGCTCAGCAATCACCCTCTCCCAGAGGGAGGGGTGAGGGAGAACGCGGGATAACCACCCCGTACGGGGTTCTGTAAAATCGCCGAGGGAACAGCCCTTGCACTTGGCCAGTCGCTATTTGCTCCGCTTGGCTTTCGGGGGCTTTGCGGACTTTTTTTTGGGCTTGGCCAAGGGTTGGTATGGCGCGGTGAACGCCTCGTCGAAATCGAAGCCGCCGGTGAAATCCTCGCGGGTGTCCTTGTCGGTCTTGGCCAGGAGATTATTCTCGACGAGGTTGAAAACAATCTCGCCGAAATCGGTCGTGCCGTGGATGCCCCACTCATTGAGCAGCATCTTGGCCATCGGTCCGTAGGTATCGAGCGCAAACTGCCTCATGCCGTCGGTCAACTCCTGCCCGCTAACGTGCCGGGGTTCCTTCGCGCCGGACATTTTGGACATCTTGTGCTGGGTGTAGTCGAGGCCCTCGCGCACGAAGTGGTAGGCCGCACGGGGGTACCTGTCGTCCTTCGCCAGGAGCAGGTCCAGCACTTCGTCGTAGTCGAACTGTTGCATCAGTTTTCAGCCCGGGCGGGCGGCGGTTCGGTTGGCTTGAGGATGCAAGATTTCACTCCCCACCCGACAAGCAGGAGCAATGCCACCGCGCAGACTGCTTTCTGCTCCTGTGGAGTGAGAAAATTCCTGGCAAAATGGAGCTTCAAAAAACTCACACCGCGACGATGTTCACCAGTTTGCCCGGAATGACGATCACTTTTTTCACATTTTTCCCTTCGGTGTGCCGCTGGACATTTTCGCTTTCCATGGCAATCCGCTCGATGTCTGACTTGTCCATGTCCGCCGGGATTTGGATGCGGTCGCGCAACTTGCCGTTGACCTGCACCGCCATCTCGATGGTGGACTCGACGAGGTGCGCCTCGTCATGGCTTGGCCAAGGTTGGTACGCAAGGGTCGAGTCGCGGCCGTTGGCCTTGGCGTACAGTTCCTCGGCAATGTGCGGCGCGAACGGCGCGAGCAGCAGCAGGAAATCGTTCATCACCGACAACGGGCGGATGTCCCAGTTCGACGCCTCGTTGGTGAACACCATCATCGCGGAAATGGCGGTGTTGAAGCGCAAATGCTCCATGTCCTCGGTCACTTTTTTGATGCAGGTGTGCAGCACCTTGAGTTGCTCCGGCGTGGCCTCCGCTTGGCCAATCGCGTCGTTCAGCTTCAGCGCGGCGAGCAACTCCGGGCCACGATCCGGGTTCACCGTCAGTTGCTGCTCAAACTCCTGTTCGCTTTGCTCGTCGATGAACATCCGCCACACACGGCCGAGAAAACGGTACACGCCCTCGACGCCTTTCGTGTTCCACGGCTTCACCATCTCGAGCGGCCCCATGAACATCTCGTACAGGCGGAATGCGTCCGAGCCAAACTCGACGAGAATGTCGTCCGGGTTGACGGCATTGCCGCGCGACTTGGACATCTTCTGGCCGTCCTCGCCAAGGATCAGTCCCTGGTTGACGAGTTTGTAAAACGGCTCGGGCGTCGTCACTTGGCCAAGGTCGAACAGCACCTTGTGCCAAAAGCGCGCGTACAGCAGATGCAACACCGCGTGCTCCGTTCCGCCAACATACAGATCGACCCCCGGTGTGGCATCGTCGCTAGCCGAACCCATCCAGTAGCGCTCCGCTTCGTCGCCGACAAAGCGGTCGTTGTTTTGCGCGTCGAGATAGCGCAGATAGTACCAGCAACTGCCGGCCCATTGCGGCATGGTGTTGGTCTCTCGCTTTTGGCCGTCGCCGGCCTGGCACCATTCCTCGGCGCGGGCCAAGGGCGGGTCGCCGGCGCCGGTCGGCTTGAAATCGGTGAGATCCGGAGGTGTGAGTGGCAGGTCACTTTCGCTCAGGCCAAGGTGGCCGCCCTCATTCCAAACGATCGGAAACGGCTCGCCCCAGTAGCGTTGCCGGCTGAACAGCCAGTCGCGCAGCTTGTAATTCACCGTCCCTTGGCCAAGCGCCTTCTCCTCGAGCCAAGCGGTGATCTTGGCCTTGGCCTCGGGGGTCGGCAGGCCGTCGAGAAAACCGGAGTTCACCGCCGTGCCGTTGCCGGTGAAGCCAAGCGACTCCCCTCCCCCCGGTGCCTGCACGACGACCTCGATCGGCAGCTTGAATTTCTGCGCAAACTCCAGGTCGCGCGAGTCGTGCGCCGGCACCGCCATGATCGCGCCGGTGCCGTAGCCGGACAGGACATAGTCCGCCGTCCAGATCGGCACCTGCCTGCCGTTGACCGGGTTGATCGCGTGCGCGCCGGTGAACACTCCGCTTTTGTCCTTGGCCAAGTCGGTGCGCTCGAGGTCGCTCTTCTTCGCTGCCTCGGCTTGGTACGCCCCGACTTGGGCCTTGTGTTCGGGGGAAACAATCTGCTCGAGCAACTCGCTCTCCGGTGACACGACCATGTACGTCGCGCCGAACAGCGTGTCCGGCCGCGTGGTGAAAACGGCGATCTCGACGTCGGAATCCTCGACGCGGAAAAGTACCTCAACCCCCTCCGAGCGGCCGATCCAGTTGCGCTGCATTTCCTTGAGTGAGTCGCTCCAGTCGATGCCGTCGAGGTCCTCGAGCAAGCGCTGCGCGTACTCGGTGATTCGCAACATCCACTGCTGCATCGGCCGCCGAACGACCGGGAAACCGCCGACCTCGCTCACGCCGTCCTTGACCTCCTCGTTGGCCAGCACGGTGCCAAGCTCGGGACACCAGTTCACCGGCGCCTCGGACACGTAAGCCAAGCGATGCTCATCCCGCCAGACGCGGCGCTGCTCGTCGGTGGTGACGTCCAGCGGATAAGCCAGCGTGTCGATCGACTCCGCCTTGTTCGTCGCCGGGTTGAACCACGAGTTGTAAAGTTGCAGGAAAATCCACTGCGTCCAGCGGAAGTAACCGGGGTCGGTGGTGTTCACCTCGCGGCTCCAGTCGTAACTGAAGCCAAGCGACTTAATCTGCCGCTTGAAATTGGCGACATTCGCCTCGGTGGTGATGCGCGGGTGTTGGCCAGTCTTGATGGCGTACTGTTCCGCCGGTAATCCAAACGCGTCCCAGCCGATCGGGTGCAGCACATTGAAGCCGCGCATGCGCTTGTAGCGGGCGAGGATGTCGGTGGCGGTGTAGCCCTCCGGATGCCCGACGTGCAGCCCGGCCCCGGACGGGTACGGGAACATGTCGAGGATGTAATATTTCGGGATGTCGCCGGGGTTCGCGTCCGGGTGTCGCTCGTGAAACGGATGGTCGGCGGGGACGCTTTCGCCGGGGTTCCACGCCCGGAACGTCTCGCCGTCATGCCAATGCTCCTGCCACTTGGGCTCGAAAATCTGGAACGGATATTGTCTACGCATTCTTGCGGATAAATTGTCTCAGTTGGATTGTCGCTTGGCCAAGCGCGAAATCACACCTCCAAGTTATAGTCCGTCACCGCGCCAAGCGAGGCCGACGTCACGGCGCTGGCGTACTTGGCCAGCACGCCCTTCGTGTAACGGGGCTTGCGCTTGCGCCATGCCTTGCGGCGCCTGGCCAACTCCTTCGCCGACACGCCGAGGGTCAACTGCCGCCGCTCGGCGTCGATGGTGACCGAGTCGCCGCGCTTCACCAAGGCCAACGCGCCGCCCGCGTAAGCCTCCGGCGTGATGTGTCCCACGACGAAGCCATGCGTCCCGCCGGAAAACCGCCCGTCGGTGATCAGTGCAACGTCGTTGCCCAGGCCGGCGCCCATGATGGCCGCCGTCGGGCCGAGCATCTCGCGCATGCCGGGGCCACCTCTTGGCCCCTCGTAGCGAATGACGATTACGTCGCCCTTCCTGATTTTGCCGCCAAGGATCGCCTTCATCGCCCTCTCCTCGGAGTCGAACGGCTTGGCCGTGCCGGTGAAATTCATGCCCTCCTTGCCGGTGATCTTGGCCACGCCGCCCTCCGGCGCGAGGTTGCCGTACATCACCACCAAGTGGCTGCTCTTTTTGATCGGTCTGGACAGCGGC
>Ga0207966_1001895_pt1 | contig 11088 bp, 10 predicted proteins | sample Knorr_S23_td_NAD_FD_185611 | JGI IMG/M metagenome (GOLD analysis project Ga0207966, IMG submission 185611) | Marine microbial communities from Southern Atlantic Ocean transect - Knorr_S23_td_NADW_ad_2500m_LV_B (SPAdes) (version 2) | ecosystem: Environmental > Aquatic > Marine > Oceanic | place... | reverse complement strand
TTTTTGATTTTCTTGTTTTCAATATATTTCTTTATGTTTTCCTGCTCTCTAGCTAATGTCTCTAGTTCTTTTTGAGGTAAATTAGACTCGACAGTTACCCTTCCTCTAAGTTTCCCGTTTATTTGAATAGCAATTTCAACAGATTTTTCTTTAAGAAGATTTTTATCTGCTTCAGGCCAATTTACATCAATGATTGCTTCTTCATTACCCAATTGACGCCACAATGCATGTGTTATGTGTGGAGAAATTGGAGACAAGCTAATTAAGATAGTATTTATTGCCTCTTTGACTGAAGATTTTTCAGCATCAGTGGCTTTTGTAGATAAAAAGTCTTTTGGTATGGCATTAGTTAATTCCATTACAGATGCTATGGCAGTATTAAAAGAATGTCTTCGCAAAAAGTCATCCTTAACTTTTGAGAGGGTTTGGTGAGTTTTATTTCTTAGAGCCCTCACTTGTTCACTTGAATCACTGAAGTTTAGATCTATTCTTAGTCCTGACTTTATATGTTCTTGGACTAGATTCCACAATCTGTTTAGGTATCTTGATGCTCCTCGCAATCCTTGGTCAGACCATTCAAAAGATTGATCAGGAGGAGCTGCAAACATTACAAATAATCTTAAAGCGTCCGCCCCAAATTCCTCGATCATCTCATCAGGATCTACTACATTATCTTTAGATTTAGACATTTTTAATCCATCTTTTAGGACCATGCCTTGGCACAATAGGTTTAAAAAAGGCTCTGAGCCTTCCACTAAATTCAAGTCTCTGAGACACCTATAAAAGAACCTAGAATAGAGTAGATGGAGTACGGCATGTTCAATACCTCCGACATATTGATCAACTGGAAGCCAATACTTTGCTCTTTCATCTAACATTGCATTATTGCTATCAAAAGATGCAAACCTTGCGTAATACCAAGAAGACTCAAAGAAAGTATCGAAAGTATCCGTTTCTCTAATAAAATCTTTATCACCGTAAGAAACTTTAGTGAATTCCTCCATCTCGGATAAAGGAGATTTAACACCTGAGAACTCAACTTCAGTTGGGAGTAGGACTGGAATTTCTTTTGCCCCTTCCACATCTCCTTTAAGATTTTTCACTACAGGAATAGGAGCCCCCCAATATCTTTGTCTTGAAACTCCCCAGTCCCTTAATCTGTAATTCACCTGTCTCTGACCACATTTTAATTTCTTTGCTTTTTTATCTATTTGCTTAAATGCTTCATCAAAATTTAGGCCATCAAATTCACCTGAATTAATTAATAGGTTCTTTTCAATTACAGCTGCATCTTCAATTTTATTTTCTGAAGATCCTTTTATTACCTGTTTAATTTGTAAACTGTATTTCTTTGCAAATTCAAAGTCTCTTTCATCGTGGGCTGGCACTCCCATTAGTGCTCCGGAGCCGTATGCTGAAAGAACAAAATTTGCTATCCAGATTGGAATATCTTCTTTCGAGAACGGATGAGTAGCTTGAAGTCCAGTATCAATTCCTAGTTTTTCTTGTTTAGCTAAGTCAGCTTCAGATAACTTAATAGAATTAATATCTTTTAAGAAACTCTTAATTTCCTCATTTTCTTTCTCTAAATTTAAAGCTATTGGGTGATCTCCAGAAATAGCTAGAAAAGTAACTCCCATTATCGTATCTGGCCTTGTAGTGAAAACAGAAATTGGAATACCCTCTTTTTTAGAGTTGAAAATAAACTTCATGCCTTCTGATTTACCAATCCAGTTTTTTTGCATAGCTTTAACCTGTTCAGGCCATCCATCTAACTTATCGGTTTCCTCAAGCATTTCCTCAGCATAGTTTGTAATTTTTAAGAACCACTGTTTTAGTTTTCTTCTTTCTATTTTGGCTCCTGAACGCCAACCTTTACCATCCTCTACTTGTTCGTTGGCCAATACTGTTTCTTCGACAGGATCCCAATTTACCTCCGCTTCATCTTGATAGGCCAGGCCTTTATTGAGCATCTCGATAAAGAACCATTGCTCCCATTTGTAATATTTTGGATCACAAGTGGCAAATTCTCTTTTCCAGTCATAAGCAAATCCCATTTTTCGTAATTGAGATCTCATTTTTTCTATGTTTTGGTTAGTCCAATTCGCAGGTTGAACTTTATTTTTTATAGCAGCATTCTCTGCGGGTAAGCCAAAAGCATCCCAGCCCATAGGTTGAAGAACATTCTTTCCCAATAATCTTTGGAATCTACTAATTGCATCACCTAATGTGTAGTTTCTTACATGACCCATATGAGCAGAGCCACTGGGGTAAGGAAACATGCTTAGGCAATAGAATTTTTCTTTATTAGGGTCTTCAGTTACAGAGAAAACTTGATTTTTTTCCCAAAATTCCTGGGCCTCTTTTTCTACATCTTTATGGGAGTAAACTTTATTTGCCTTTGGCATATTAGTTCGCAGTCTTGAATCTAGTTTCTAGATAACTAATATCAAAGTCACCAGTAATGAAATTTTTATCTTTAAGAAGTTCTATGTGCATTTCAAGATTAGTATCTATACCAGAAACTACCATTTCTTCTAGCGCTCTGATTAACCTTACTCTTGCATCCTCTCTATCATTAGCACTGACTATTAATTTCGCTATTAGAGAATCGTAATTAGGCGGTACCACATAACCATTGTAAAGGTGTGAATCTATCCTTACTCCAATTCCTCCAGGAGCATGATAATCAATTACTTTTCCTGGTGAAGGAATAAAGGTTTCATGGTGTTCAGCATTTATTCTACATTCAATAGCGTGACCATTAATCTTAATATCTTCTTGTTTAATTTTAAGCTGTTCATCTCTGGCAATTCTTAATTGGAGCTTTACCAAATCAAATCCTGTAACGCTCTCAGTGACAGAGTGTTCTACCTGTATTCTTGTATTCATTTCAATAAAGTAAAATTTGTTCTCTTCGTATAAGAATTCGAAAGTACCAGCACTTACATAATTAATTTCCTTACAAGCCTCTATGCATTTCTCAAAAATATTTTCTTTAGTTTCATCTGATATACCTAGAGCAGGAGCTTCTTCTATAACTTTCTGATGCCTGCGTTGAAGAGAGCAGTCTCTCTCTCCGAGGTGAAGCACTTTACCAAATTTATCTGCCAGTACTTGGACCTCTATATGTCTAGGAGAAGCAAAGAACTTTTCCATGTATAAAGTTGGGTCACCAAAGGCTATCTCTGCTTCAGTTTTAGTAATATTAATACTTTCTTCTAGGTCAGATTCGGAATTCACAACTTTCATTCCTCTACCGCCCCCTCCAGAAGCGGCTTTTATGATAATGGGGTATCCTATCTTCTTCGCTTCTTCTTTAGGATTAGTTCCTATTGGTCCACTAGATCCCGGGACAACAGGAAGGCCTATCTTTTGTGCAAGTTTTTTAGCAGATATTTTATTTCCCATGGTTCTTATGATTTCAGATGAAGGACCTGTAAATTCAAATCCACTTTTTTCAACTTGTTCAGCAAAATCAGCATTTTCTGCAAGAAATCCATAACCTGGATGAACACCATCAGCTCCACTTAGTTCCATTGCGCTGATAATGGCCGGGATATTCAAATAGCTTCTACTAGAATCAGCAGGCCCTATACAAATAGATTCGTCAGCCATCTTTACATGCATTAACTCTCTATCAGCTTCAGAGTAAACTGCAACTGTTGGTATATCCAATTCTTTGCAGGCTCTAAGAATACGGAGGGCTATTTCGCCTCTGTTGGCAATTAGTAATTTTGTTAGCATAAACTAAGCTACAGTAAACAGAGCTTGTCCAAATTCAACTGGTTCAGAATTCTCTACAAGTACAGAAGTAACTTTTCCTGAAAAATCTGACTTTATTTCATTCATCATTTTCATTGCTTCTATTATGCAGACTACATCCCCTTCCTGAATTTCATCTCCTACGGAAATAAATGGTCTAGCTCCAGGAGAAGGGGCTGCATAAAAGGTACCTACCATAGGAGAGGTAATTACTTCACCTTCGGCGGCTTTTATGGTCGACAAAGCTTCTTGAGGATGTCCGATAACAGTTTTTTCTGTAACTGGATCAGCTAGATTCTGTGTTACGTGTGATACTACAGTTTCTGTTTGTTTTTTTACTAACCTTACTGATTCTTCTCCCTCTTGTATTTCAATCACTTCAAGCTCTGAAGATTCAAGCATTTCTATTAATTTCTTTACTTTTCTGATGTCCATTTTTTCTCCCTAATTTCCATATCTTTTTATGGCTACTTTTAATGCGAGTTCATATCCTTCAACACCTAACCCAGAAATTATTCCAACTGCTATTTCAGAAAGGAAAGACTTCTGTCTGAAATCTTCTCGGCTATATATATTTGAAATGTGAATTTCTATAAAAGGTATTCCAGTTCCGGCCAAAGCATCTCTTAGTGAGATGCTACTGTGAGTAAAAGCACCTGGGTTAAAAATTATGCATTTTACATCTTCGTCTTTAGCTCTATGGATTTGATCTACAAGTTCATGTTCAGCATTACTCTGTATAGAAGTGAGTTCATGTCCTGATTTGCTTGAAATAGTTGATAATTTCTCAACTACCTCTTCTAAAGTTGTTTCGCCATAAACTTCAGGTTCTCTAGTCCCCAGAAGGTTTAGGTTGGGTCCATTTAATAATAGAAAATTTGCCATAGTTTCAACAAAAAGCGATTTTATAAGAATTTAACCGAAATTAAGAGAAAATAATATAATTCAAATTATTATAAACTATAAATTAGTTATTAATTATTTACTATTAGCTGCTTCTCTTTAATTACTATAAATTTTTTGATTGGCGAATAACAGTACCCTTTTTGATTACAGCCTTGGTAAGTGGCAATTATTTCTTTTTCAAACGCCTTCCCAATATTTAACGTCACTTCTACTTCATCATAGAAAACTTTGACCTTACCAAAATATTCATCTTCAAGAATTTCCCCTTCAGGGAAGGAAGCTTTAATGTAGGTATTTAAATTATTATCTAAGAAAGAGAATTTATCTAAATAAAGGTAACAGTCCTTCTCTATATCCCAGTTTAAGAGTATTTCTCCCCCATCTAAGCGTGCATAAAATTTAAAAACCTCATCAGGAGGAGGTATTTCTTTATCAACAAAAAATAAATTTTCTGCACCCTTATTCAATCTATCTTTAGCTGATATAGTCGGCATGAAAATTAAGCTAAGTAAAATAAAACTTAAAAAGTAAATATGAAATTTAAAACTGGAATAGCCCATTTTTTTGTTTCTATTATCTCACTAATTCTGATTAATACCTGCTCTGAAACACAAAACTATATGCCCATTAAAGTTGAAGGAGCTTATGCTACCAAGCCTTTGATAGGAAATAATTCAGTAGCTGCTTATATGGTCCTTAAGAATCAAACTAATCAAACTTTAACAATTGATAAAATTTCTTGCGATAATTTTTTTGCTGCTTTTCACGAATCAAAAATTGATAGTAATTCAAAGATGGTTATGAAAAAGTTAGATAAAGTAGTTATAAAGTCCCATTCAGAAGTAAACTTTCAGCCAAGCGGCAAGCACATAATGATTATGAGTGAAGACTTTCCGAATAATTTAGAAGTAATAAATTGCCACCTGTCAGTAGGTAAAGAAAAAATATATCCTTTAGTTTTTATTATTAAATAACTCTTAATATATGGATAGCCAAACAAAAAATATCCTAGAAGTCAGTAATTTGTCTGTGAAATTTTCTTCAAAGGAATCTTCTATAACAGCAGTAAACTCAATTTCTTTTTCGATTAAAAAAGGAAAGACTCTTGCTTTAGTAGGAGAATCTGGATCAGGCAAGTCTGTTACTGCTTTGTCTATTTTAAAGTTACTTCCGTATCAGATAGCTTCTCACTCAAGCAAATCTTCCATTCAATTGAAAGGTAGGGAGATCATGAAAATGGACTCTAATGAAATCAGGAGTGTAAGAGGAGATTCTATTTCTATGATATTTCAAGAACCCATGACTTCCTTAAATCCTTATCAGAAGGTAGGGGTTCAGATCCAGGAAGTTTTAACGGTTCACAAAGGAATGCGAAGGAAGCAAGCAAGAACAAACGTAATAGATTTGTTAAAAAAAGTACACATTCCAGACCCAGAGTTAAAGGCTGATTCTTATCCTCATCAACTTTCAGGAGGCCAGAGACAGAGAGTTATGATTGCCATGGCTCTATCTAATGATCCCGACCTCCTTATTGCTGATGAACCAACTACAGCTTTAGACGTAACAGTTGAGAAATCATTGTTGGAGCTACTAAAGGGTCTACAGATGCAAATGGGTATGTCCATACTCTTTATTACGCATGATCTTAATATTGTAAAAAAGTTTGCAGACGAAGTTGCCGTAATGAAAGAGGGAGAAATAGTTGAAAGAGGAATAGTTGATAATGTTTTTTCGTCTCCTCAGCATAGCTACACCCAGAAACTTCTCAATTCTTTGCCTGCTCCGAAAAATAATATAAGTACTGGAGGTAAAAGAATTCTTATATCCAAAGGTTTAGAAGTAACCTATTTAACAAAAAAGAGCTTTCTGAAGAGGAGCTTGTATCTAACTGCCGTAAAGGATGTTGCTATAGAGGTTTACGAAGGAAGGACTACAGGATTGGTTGGAGAATCTGGTTCAGGAAAGTCCTCCTTGGCAAGAGCCTTACTCGGATTAGAGCAATCTAAAGGATTTATTGAGTTCAATGGAAAAGATTTAAGTTCTTTAAACGCTAATTCAAGAAGGCTTATGAAAAAGGACTTCCAGATTGTTTTTCAGGATCCTTTTGGATCACTCTCTCCTCGTCAGACTGTTGGTGAAATAATTGGGGAGGGCTTACGAGTGCATGAGTCAGAACTTAATAAAATAGAAAGGGAGTCAGAAATTTTTGCTGCTCTTGAAGAAGTTGAACTAGATTCCTCTTTTTTTCTTCGCTTTCCTCATGAGCTATCGGGAGGTCAAAGGCAAAGAGTAGCAATCGCTAGAGCTATTATTTTAAAGCCAAAATTGATTTTACTAGATGAGCCAACCTCAGCACTTGATGTCTCTATTCAAATGCAGATAATTAAATTATTGTCTGAATTACAAAAAAAACATCGTCTTTCTTATTTATGCATTAGTCATGATCTAAGAGTGATTAGGGCTCTGTCTGATCTAGTCTATGTGATGAAAGAAGGGGAAATTGTTGAAAAAGGAATGGCAGATCAGGTTTTCAATGAACCCAATAATGAATACACTAAAGAATTGATAAAAGCAGCAATTTAGAAAACATTTTGTCTGATAGAGAATATAAGTGAGTAAAAAGACTAGAAAGTATTCTTCAAAAATAGTTGATGGTGTTGAGCAAGCTCCGTCTAGAGCAATGCTTAGAGCTGTTGGTTTTGAAGAAGAAGATTTTTTGAAACCTCAAGTGGGTATTGCCTCAACATGGAGCATGGTAACTCCCTGTAATATGCATATTAACAAGTTAGCCGATGCTGCAGCAGAGGGGGCTAATAGTTCCGGATGTAAATCTGTTATTTTCAACACAATTAGTGTTTCCGATGGAATATCAATGGGGACAAAAGGAATGAGATACTCTCTTGTTTCCAGAGAAGTAATAGCAGATTCCATTGAAACGGTAGTAGCAGGCCAAGGCTTTGACGGCTTATTGGCAATTGGAGGCTGCGATAAAAATATGCCAGGTTGTCTTATGGCGATGGCAAGATTAGACAGACCTTCAATTTTTGTTTACGGAGGAAGTATTCAACCTGGAAAGGATAGGACAGACATTATTTCAGTATTCGAAGCTGTAGGCGCACATTCTGAAGGGAAAATCTCAGATATTGAACTTTTGGACATTGAATCTAAAGCAATTCCTGGTCCCGGGGCATGTGGAGGAATGTATACAGCGAATACAATGGCCTGTGCTATTGAAGCTTTAGGAATTAGTCTTCCTAACAGCTCTGCTAAAGAAGCTGTTTCATCTTCAAAAAAAGAAGACTGCATTGAAGCTGGGAAGGCTCTTATGAATTTAATCAAAAAAGATTTAACTCCTAGAAAGTTATTAACTAAGGAGGCATTTGAAAATGCAATTACAGTTGTTATAGCTCTAGGAGGGTCAACCAATGCTGTTTTACATCTCCTTGCCATTGCACATGAAGCTAAAGTTGATCTCACCATAGATGACTTTACAAGAATAGGAAAAAAAGTACCTGTGCTAGCTGACTTGAAACCCAGTGGTAATTATTTAATGTCTGAGCTTATAGAAATTGGAGGAATAACACCTTTAATGAGAATTCTTTTAAATGAAGGTTTACTGCATGGAGATGCCCTAACTGTGTCAGGAAGAACTCTGGAAGAAAATTTGAATTCAGTTAAAGAATACCCTCAAGATCAAAAAATTATTAAAGAGTTCAATAGTCCCTTAAAGAAAGATAGTCATTTAAGAATTCTCTATGGAAATCTTGCTCCAGAAGGAGCGGTCGCAAAAATATCTGGTAAAGAAGGGTCTTCATTTAGAGGAAAAGCTAAGCCCTTTGATTCTGAAGAAAAAGCTATGAAAGCTATCATGGAAGGAAATATAAAAGCAGGAGATATAGTAATAATAAGATACGAAGGTCCCAAAGGGGGTCCTGGTATGAGAGAAATGTTAAGTCCAACCTCAGCAATTACGGGCAAAGGATTGGGCGATAAAGTAGCCTTCCTAACCGATGGAAGATTCTCGGGCGGTACTCATGGTTTTGTTGTGGGTCACATATCTCCTGAAGCCCATCTAGGAGGACCCCTAGCTTTAGTAGAAGAGGGAGATAAAATAAGAATCGATGCCGACTCCAATGAAGTAAACCTTGAAGTGGATAAAAAGACTTTGGAAGCGAGGAAAAAAAAATGGAAGAGTCCAAAAGAAGAGAGTGAAGGAGTTCTAAGAAAGTATTCAAGAATGGTTGGATCCGCTTCCTCTGGAGCAGTTACTACTTGATTGTAGTATTAAAATATACTTGAAAAAAAATTAGTACTCCCCATAATAAGAAAAGAATGCTTAATTCAAGTCTATCGAAACATTCCCTTTGAACATATTAATCACTTATTGCTTAGAGCAAATATGACAGTTGTCACTATCACAGATGATAATTTTGATGAAGAGGTATCTTCTTCTCAAACACCTGTACTGGTGGATTATTGGGCAACCTGGTGCGGACCCTGCAAAATGGTAGGCCCAATAGTGGAAGAAGTAGCCACCGAGTATGAGGGTAAATTAAAGGTAGGGAAATTAGATGTTGATACTAATCAGGCTTCTGCTGCAAAACAGAACGTTATGAGCATACCAACTTTGTTAATCTTTAAAGAAGGTCAGGTAGTGGCTCAACAAGTGGGCGCATTAAGTAAAACACAGTTAACCGAATTTATAGAAACTCACCTCTAGATTTTTTTAAAAAACTAGACGTCTCTAATTAAGGATGTTAGATTGTTTTAGCGTATCTATTTCCGATACACCTTCATCCGCAAGATTTTTTAAGATGCAATTGTCAGAATTAAAAGCTTTGCCCGTACAAGAACTCATAGCTCTTGGGGAGAACAGTGGAGTTGAGAATGCTGCTCGAATGAAAAAACAGGATGTAATCTTTGGTATTCTTAAGAACAAAGCTAAACAAGGCGAAGATATTGATGGAGTAGGAGTATTAGAAATTCTACAGGATGGATTTGGTTTTTTAAGATCCCCAGATTCTTCATATTTAGCTGGACCAGATGACGTTTATGTATCTCCCAGTCAAATAAGAAGATTTGGATTAAGAACAGGAGATACAGTACAGGGGAAAATAAGACCTCCTAAAGAAGGAGAAAGATATTTTGCTATTCTAAAGATAGAAGAAATAAATTTTGAATTACCAGAAAAGAGTAAAAATAAAGTTGCCTTTCAAAATCTAACCCCTTTATTTCCTGATCAAAGGATGGTATTTGAATCCGGAAGTGGAAGTACTGAAGATCTTTCTGCAAGGGTTATAGATTTAACTGCTCCAACTGGAAAAGGGCAAAGATCTTTAATAGTTTCACCCCCCAAGGCAGGAAAAACATTATTACTCCAAAGCATTGCCCATTCAATCGAAAAAAATCATCCTGAGTGCAAGATAATGGTCTTGCTAGTCGATGAAAGGCCTGAAGAAGTAACAGAGATGGTGCGTTCTGTTAAAGGGGAGGTAATAGCAAGCACTTTTGATGAACCACCTTCGAGGCATGTTCAAGTAGCAGATATGGTTCTTAACAAAGCCAGAAGATTGGTTGAGCACAATCATGACGTCGTTATTCTTTTGGATTCAATAACAAGATTAGCCAGGGCTTATAACTCAACACAAGCAGCCTCAGGGAAAATTCTAACTGGTGGAGTTGATGCTAACGCTCTGCAGAAACCAAAAAGGTTTTTTGGAGCTGCTAGAAACATTGAGGGAGGCGGCAGTTTAACCATAATAGCCACTGCTCTAATAGATACTGGTTCAAGAATGGATGAAGTGATATTTGAGGAATTTAAGGGAACTGGAAATTCAGAAATTAATTTAGACAGGAAAATTGCTGAAAAAAGAGTATTTCCAGCGATTAACATTCGAAAAACAGGAACAAGAAGAGAAGATCTTTTGACTTCTGATTCAGAACTACGTCACATAACAATTCTAAGAAAACTGCTTAATGAAATGGAAGACACAGCGGCTATGGAGTGGGTCTTAGACAAATTGAAGGATTATAAGACCAATGCTGAGTTCTTCGAATCAATGAAACGTAAGTAAAACTCATTTCTTAACTGCCATTTCTTTCTTTTTTTCAACCTTTTTACTTTCTTTGAATAAACGAACTATCTTTTCCATTAGACTCAAAGCTAACAGACCTAAGATAATTAATATGGTTAAACCGCTGATTATTATTTGAGTATTAAGACTAATTTCTTTTCCCAAAATAGTCATGGACTTAGGATCCAATAGGAATTGGCTGTCTCCAAATATTAAGGCTAATAACACAGCTAAAATTATTGATAGTAAGTATATTCTGGGCATTACTTCTTTTGTAAAAGACAATATCTTGATTGACCGGATATTTTTGATTTAATCATATTCCACTCTGCAAATATTTCTT
>Ga0207966_1001892_pt1 | contig 11102 bp, 12 predicted proteins | sample Knorr_S23_td_NAD_FD_185611 | JGI IMG/M metagenome (GOLD analysis project Ga0207966, IMG submission 185611) | Marine microbial communities from Southern Atlantic Ocean transect - Knorr_S23_td_NADW_ad_2500m_LV_B (SPAdes) (version 2) | ecosystem: Environmental > Aquatic > Marine > Oceanic | place... | reverse complement strand
TATCCAACACCCTGGAAGCCGACTGTTGCGTGGATGCCTTGGAGGGGGTATTGAGCATGGACGTGCCCAGGATATTCAACACCGACCTTTTGTAGTCAGTTCACTTCCGAGGCGTTCACCTCGGTGTTGTTGAACCGTGGTGTCCAGATCAGTAGGGACTCAGCGGGCGCCTACGTGGGCAACGTGTTCGTCGAGCGGCTGTGGAGGAGCGTGAAGCACGAGGAGGTGTGCCTAAAGGCATGCGAGAGTGTGGTAGAGGCCAGAGCAGGGATTGGAGCCTTCCTGAACTTCTGCAATAACGAGTGGCCTCATAAGGCTTTGGAGCGCCGAACTCCGGCCCAGGCGTCCGAGGAAGGACGAAGCCTGAACCACCGTACCGAGGTGATTGTCACCTCGAAGCTGGTGCCGGTCTGACAAAGGAATGGGTCCACCTCAATCAACCCGTATTCCAAATGAGGGTCCTTTTCCCAATAGCTCTTTACTATGTCCAGGGATATCGGACGGTCAACAACAAAGTAAGGCGTTACCAGGGCAATTCATCACTGTTAATTTGTGGGCACTCCCTTTCAAGAAATTCAACTACCCGATCGTTCGCATTTTCGAACTGCACTTTAGAGGTCATCTCATACGGGGTTGATCAGGTGTCGGATTCAATTTATAATTGGAACAATCCTGCGTCAAAACGGTAATAACAGGCCGAGATGCCAACGGGAAATCCCTTATGGGAACGGCCCGTAACAATTCGAGAGGTCCCAAGGGCACGACCGATCTCGCATCTCACATCAAAAACAACACCATAGATGGTGAAGAAATCGCTAAATTCCTGATTGTTGTGAAGCGTAAAGATGAAGCAGATATGAAGACCGCCACGACATGCGGGCGTATCGACGCCGCCCACCGGTTGCCTGAGCGTTGCGTACGCCCGTTTGAAAATCAGGCGCCGACATCAATGACGATAGAAGCGATTCCGATGACTGTGACGCCCTGTCAACACAGAAGCGCCGTTCATTGATAGCCAATCTGGAGCGTGACCACACGTTGCGACCATCAGAGCGACGCCAGAGAGTCACCAGCTCCGACGTCCAGACCATACTTGACGGCCTCCACTTAAACTCCCATGCTTTGCGGAGTCATTCCATAGACCCCGTGAGAAAAATAAACACCCGTCCCAGCGAAAATGCAAAACGCCGGGACCACCCAGGGGTTCATTTGCTATCTCTGACTTGGAGTTCACGATGAAACCAATGCTTAAAGTCATCATTATTGCCCTGACCACGATGGCGCTGAGTGCCTGTGGCCTGATCGACACGGAACAAGCTAAAGAGGTGGTTGAACTCAGGAAGCAGATTCTTGAAATACAAATCAACGAAGTGGACCCTCTGGTCGATCAAATCAAGGACTTGAGCATACTCATAGACCCACTTGAGGAAGAGATCGAAGATTTAGAAGACGAACGTGAAAAGTTATACGACGAAGGGCGTCGGCTGGGAAACGAATTCGAAGATGAAATGCGGGACCGGTTCCAAGACCTTTTCATGCAGGAAGACGAAGCGCGTGACAAATTTGCGGACTCCATTGAAAAGGAGCGCAAAGCACTAGACCTCGAACGACGAGAATTGGAACGTTCCGAAGAAGAAGGCCGGAAAAACATAGAGGACCAGAATGAGGGTCTGTGGGATGCATTTCAAGATGAGATGCAAGCCGAAGAGGCCGAGATTCGCGATGAAGAGAACGCGATGAAAGAGCAAATGGAAACCCTCTGGAATGCATTCCAAGATGAGATGAGCACCAAAAAACGGGAGAATCAGGACCGATGGGATGCATTCCAAGATGAGGTGAGCACCAAAAAACGGGAGAATCAGGACCGAATGGATGACGCCAGGCGTTCATTTGAGGACCAACGGCGGGAGAAGGAAGGCGAACTAGAGGCAGGCCGGGAATTAATTGATGCGAAATCCAACGTGCTCGCCGACAAATACAAGATTTTAGAGAATAGCCGAAAGGATATCGACACCGTTCGTTTCGACATCCAGTTTGCGCAGATGGAGCTAGAAGAAGCTCGCATGGACCTGGAAGATCAACTCTTCCCGCTACGGGAACAGAAAGAACAGCTCCACAGGCAAGAACAGGAAGTAAGGGAAGCAGAATCGGGGAAGGACTACCAAAGCCTGGTTCGCGAGAAACGTGATGTGCTCGACAACGTCTACAGGCAGGTGGAAGATGCCTGGAAAGAGTTTGACACACAACAAAATCGCGACTGGGACGATTACAATCAAAAGAGAGACGATGCCTGGGCTGAATACGAGATCAAACAGTCCTATATTGAACAGAAACGTTCCGAAAGTTATGAACAGGCCAATCAGGCAGATGACTCAGAGAACGCGGCGAGCCAACTCGAAAACCTAACGCAGCAGTACAACCAGAACCTCTTCCATTATCAGGCCCTTCTGGATCAGACCCACCAACTAATTGCCGAACTGTCGTCCGGAGTTGAGTCATCAGGACCGGACAAAAGCTCCATAATCGCCGCGGTTGAGGCGACACGGTCTTCCTTGGAGCAAGCCCGGGAACAATTGAATTCGACACCTGTAACAATAACCGTGGTGGGCGGAAGGAACCCTGAATACGACAGCTCAGCTGGCAGGTTCGAGCAGGCCAGGGCTTCGCTTGACGAAAGCACTGCCGCTCTGTCCGCGATCCCACAGCAAGTGGAGGGCACCACTGACTCCGATGGAGATGGCGCGCTCGACCTGGTCGACAACCCAGAATATGAGGCGATGAAGAGCACCGTTGACGCAACACAGCAGGAGTTTGACGCCGCATCAGCCGACCTCGCCAACACTCCAGAGTTCCTGGGGGATGGAGAATCGCCGAATCCTGAATATGAACGTCTAATCCAAGAGGCAAGTAGCCTCGAATCTACGTTAGCCTCCCAGGAGCAGGAACTTGAACAAGCTCAGAGCAGTGATGATTCAGGGTCCAACCCAGAATTGACGGCCGTTTATTCAAGGGCCGCTGAATACGAGTCCATTATTCGGGACTTGGGTCAGACCTATAGCGTTGAGTCGGATGCGTTGACCCAGAAGGTCGCGGCTGGCGTCGGATCTGTGAATATCGAGGCGCTGGAGCGCGAATTGAACGATATGTTTCAACAGGCTGAAAGTGACCTTAACACCCGACTAGAGCAGATCGATGAGGAAATGTATGGCACCGACGCACTCGATCAGCCATCGAACGTGTCGTCACTGGAAGGACTGATCCAAATCCTCGAGGACGAGATAAATGATCTTTGGGAAGAACAGGAGGCCTTACAGCAACAGCGGGAATCAGCGGCGAGAGTTATCCGGGCTAGCATTCGCACTATCGAAGATCAAATAACCCCGTTACAGGACCAGCGACGGGCAATGGAATTAGAATCCCGTCCGCTGCGTAAACAAGGAATGGCACTGAACAAAGAACGAATGTTGCTGGAACAACAGTGGGGGAAACTCGATGAGGAACGGGAACCCATAGATCAAGAACGGGAAGAGTACGAAAAAACGGTCAGGCGAGAATTCGATCAATGGCGGGAAGACCGCCAGCAAGAAGTCCAGGTTGAATCCGAAGGCTTCCGCAGGGCATTCAACGAATGGCAACAGGTTCGGCGGCGCGAAATTGAAGATGAACAGGTCAGGGCATTCGACGAATGGCAACAGGTTCGGCAGCGCGAAATTGAGGATGAACAGGACCAGATGCGAGAGGACTTTGAACAGTCATGGCAAACTCTCGACGAACGGCGGCAACAACGAGAGCGTGAGGTCAACGATGAAACCGAGAAAATACGTGAGGAGTTTGATGCCAGCGTACGAGCCCAGTTCCGTGAAATCGAAGATGCTTTTTATGAGCTAGAAGACAAACAGGAGAACCTTGAGGAGGCTTACTCGGCGGAGAGGGATGCCCAGATCGAACAGCTCGAGACTCGGCGCGACGCACTGTTTGAAGAGAAGATGGCACCTTTAGAGGAATCGGCTAAAAAACTGGACACAGAGATTGAAGTCCGCTGGGCTGAGCTTGACGAACTTTACCAAGAACAATCGGTCCTTACCGACCAACTCGGTGAGTTAGAAAAGCGGGTCAGGAATCTCGACCGTGAGGCTGAGTTCGGGCTTTTGGGCGTCATATCTGGTGCAATGGAGAAAGCTGAAGAGCTCGAAAGGTCTGGAGGACTCAGCGATTTCGGATCGTTCCTACCTCAAATGGGTAATAACGAGTAAGATCAAGATAACCGCAAACCTAACCCTGGTCCAACACAATAATACCCGGGATTGGATAAACCACCGCCCAGAGTTTAACAACTGCGCCGGTCTGGCACACGGTTCATGACCGGCGCAGGTTTCTCTCCTCACGTCGGTTACCCTGTTGACTGATAACGCGGAAAGCTTGTTCTTCACAAATCGTTTACGTCGCCACAACGCGAACACCGAATGGCAGATACACGTTCTCAACAAGCCGAGCAACGTTGGCTCCGTACTCGGCAAAAGTTGGTCGTTCGGGAGCGCAATCTCTCCACAACAGCCAGTTTGGAGCCGACGAGAGAGCCATCTTGATTGACATGCGCGCCCAGCGGGCCAACGCCTCGATTCATCCACTCGATCTCTGGCATGTCGTGAGCGCCGCCCCTCAGTAGAGTCATCGACGAATGAAAATGGGTGTTCACCAGACCGGGCATAGTGACGTGACTTGAGCCGTCGATAATCGTTGAGGCATTAGATGCATCAAATCCAACGGAAGGGCATGCGTAAACTGTGGTATCGTTCTCCACTGCCAGAGTGCCGTTTTCAACTATGCCAAGACCCGGCCCTTGCATCGTCAGAAGCCATGGGTCAATTGTCGCGAAACTGACCATATTGTCTTGAACTCCAAGTGCGATATAACGATCTTAAATAACCCGACCAATTAGAGTATATTTGGAACCTGGAAACTTCGACAAGCAAACATTCAATGGCGCCACGAAACTGAGAAGTAATCCATCACATTAAGAACATATCTGAAATGAAGTTAGAACATGGTAATGCTGTTTTACAATCGAACGAGCACGAACCCCGGGGAGAGCGCTATGCCAGACTTCGAACTGGTGCCGCTGGATGAAGCGGAACGGAACACACAACTGGTCGGCAAGCGCGGCGCTCCAAAGCGGCAGTATATTGGTACATTGAGCGACTTGAAGATGGGCACGCGGGCAAACTAAAGGGCAGTGAAGGCGAGACCACCGCGGCAATCCGTCGCAGGCTCGGCTCGGCGGCAAAGTACTTGGGCAAGGAACTAGTGGTCCAGAGAGTCGGAGACCAGGTGTATTTTTGAGAGGAAGGCAGTCCCGGCGCTCCTAAACGCCGACGTCGACGCCGCAAAGCGAAGAGTTCTTAATACAGGTTGTCAGGAATCAGGATTTCAGGTGTCAGGAAAATGTCATTCTGCGTCACAAAATAAGCGACCTGACACCTGATCCCTACCCCAATAGAATCGCCTCCAACTGAGGCATAAACTCCTCGGCGCGTTGGCGCAGTTGTTCCCGTGTCAGCTCTGATATGGGATGTTCAGTGTAGATTACCGGGTACTCTTTCGCGCCCCACATCTCGGCCATCGAGCGGGCAGTAATCTCGAAAATGTCGGTGCAAATTGTGATGGATGGGGTTCCTGACTTCTCCACGTGAATTCCGTCGTGCACACTGCACGCACTGCAGGACCCTCAACTGCCTATGGCGACAATCACGTAATCGCAGTCCGCCGCCATCTCCTCTATGACCCCTGGCTCGGCCGGCTTGGATGCCGAGGGTTTCCTATGGTAGCTCACGTCGGAGACTCCGTATCGCTCCTTGAGTAATTCGGCCACCACTTCCAGCAACTCGCGGGCATTCTCTTTGGCGTCGTCTATGAGGCCTATGCGCTTGTCAGTCAGGCTCGATAGCCTCGGCGCCGGAACGAAAGAAGGCACAATTGGGCTGGTGGTCGGGTCCACCAGAAGGTGTTGAACGCCGGTGGTTGTTGCCAATGTTTTGCTCCTGTGATTTTCGTGTCGGTAGATTTATATACAAAAAGCTCTATTTGCTCGATCAACTCAGAACGCTACATCAAGAGAGGCAACCGAACATAGCCCCAACTTTTTGCCATGTCGTTATCGATAGAGTGGGCGAAAGCGCCTGTAACCGCGGCCTGCCTATGGTTGGCGAATTGTTTCTGAACTTAACGATGAGGTGTCCCCACAAGTTATAGGCGATGAGAGCCACGGAAACTACTCCCACGGCCACCAGAGCATCGAAGTAATAATGGTTTTGCCGGTAACCACTATCGCGGCGAGCATTAGTCCAAGATACCCAATCACTAATAGTTTGGCAAATTTGTTGGCGTGTCACGCCAAACTCAGACACACGATAGTCGGCAAGGCAATGTGAAGGCTGGGCATAGCCACATACGGATTGTAACGGAAAGTGTCGGTAGCCGTGTGATACGAATCAGGGCCGAAATGGTGAATGGTGTCCACAAACCCCAGAGTGGATAACATGCGAGGAGGCGCCAGAGGGTAGATTTCATAGAGCACGATAGTAATACTGAACGTAATCAGGGCCACGGTGCAATGCTTTTTATAGACCTGAGGATATTTTACGTAAAGGAATACCGCTCCCAACAGGATGATCGGCCAATAACCCAGAACATAGAACAAGTAAAAAAAATAGACGACCCCTGAAGCATTATCCAGAAACCAGTCTTGCAATCTCGCTTCGGTGAATACTCCGGCAGCCTGCTAAATTCTCGTGACTTCAAAAGCGTTGTCAAAAGCGGCCAACGCCTGATTGTCGTAAACAAATCCCCTCGCAATCGTATACACGAAGTATCCCGTTAAGACAAGATCGATTTCCCAAGAGATTTGAATTATTGATACCCGCGACATCTGCACACCTATGTCGTCAGCCCAAAGAACGCATGATTTCTATGTATCTGCTTGAAGTTCACCTTCCGACCAATAAATTTTGGCAACCGTAACCAATCGGAATCGACACATCAAGGCTATGAACGCATCCTGATATAGGATAGCGACATAAGTTTCTCTCGAAACCTGTGTTCCAAATGACTTACACAAGTTGAGTTGAGTCTAGCTTTTTAGAGCGGCGGAACCCTTACCTCTCTCGTGACTGCGGCGGAGGCCACTTTGGGCAACTCGCTGTGGATAACGGCGCATCGGTATCCTGACGCTTCGGGCGAGCCTGCGTAGAGCAGGAGTATATCATCAGGCTCCGGGATCAGATTCACGTATCTGTCCTCGTCCCCTTCTTGCATCTCTCCCTTGATTGCCTGCACTCTCTTTAGATCGGCCAGCGACCTGCGGATTCTGGGGTGCAGATACGCTCGAACGTCGTCCTTGCTCCAGCCATCCCAAAATTCGGAGGCCCCGCCGATAGTCAGGACGATCTGCCCCTGACGCACCGGAATGGTATGGTCGCCCACCGAGTCGTCATTAGCCAGCGACGTGCCCAGGACCGAGGCCACATCCACCACCGAGTCCAGCACCGCCTGCCTTACCGCTGCGGCCCTAACCTGTCGAGGCTCCCAGGCTGGGAACACAGTCACCGTGCTTTGATCCACGGAGAACCCGCGCTCGACGTGCAGCGGCGTCCAATGGGTCTCCAGCTCGTTCTCGGCTATGCAGTAGGTGTACTTGCCGGGATGCCCGATGAGAGTGCGGTCGAACAGGCCCGGAATCGAGGCGCAAGCGTTCATGAGTATCAGCCGGATGGCTCTGCCGATGGTGGCGTTGGCCCGATTCCCAGGGCCGAACAGGTTGCCTTTGGAGTTGATGTCCAACTCGCGAGAGATAGGGCCGTTAACGATGACCAGAACCGCCGCCCCTCCCTGGCTGGATGATGGCGCGATAAGGTTGAACTCCTTGGTCAGCATGGCCTCGGTGGCGGCGATGACGACCGGAAAGTGTTCAGGGAGACAGCCGGCCATAACCGCGTTGGCGGCCACCTTTGCCACGTTGATCTCTCTGCGCCGCTCCGGCACAGCGCCCAGCACCTCGTCCGCTGGACGCTGTGCGTAGTCGATGAACTGCTGGACACGCTCCACAGTTGGCGGCACGACGGGCAGGCCGTCTGTCCAACCAAGCTCGTAGCACCGCTCGATGGCCTCCACCACGTCTCCCCACTCCACGTTCCGAAGGTCTGTCGAGACCATGTATGCCTCCGATTCAGCCATCTCGGGTTCAGGCTGCTATTCTTGATTGGGCTTGATTAGAAGGGGTTAAGACGACTGGCCTATGCCGGACGCCACCTAGAGTGTACGAAGGAGAACAGCATTGGGCAAGCAGATGGCGGCTCAAATTCACTGATTTGGTCAACGATTTCTGTTATTGAACAACCTACAGTCTCGGCGCGAGGACCCTCTGCTGAGGGAATGGCTATCCAAAAAGTGCGAACAGGTCAGCGAAATGCGCCTGGCGTTGGACATGATGAAGGCAACCCAGCCAGATTCCAGTTACGACCCCGGACACAACCCCGACAACGGGATTCTATCGAGCAAGAGATGATTGAAAATTAGCTGGCCGGAGTGATGATCTCCAGTCAGCGTCTCCGACCATCGCCTTCCAGACAACATCTCCCAAGAGTTGCGATACCCCTTAGCTCGCTGGCCGGGGATAACCCCCCGGCCAGCAAAGAGCCTGAACGGATGTCCAGAGCATCCTGGGGAACGGAATTTGGACACGCAGATAAATTAGGGGCGCCTGTGGAAACCACGCATCAACTCACCAAGATATATCAACAACTCCAGCGAGCGCTGACAGAGGTCACAAACCTTCAGATTCAAGTCATGGACATGAAAGACCAGTTGTCTCTGATGTCCCGCCAGGTCGGCGAGATGTCCTGGGCCATTGACTGGATCATAGAACTGCAACCATTGGTGGAACAGTTCGAGGGCGTGGACACAATACGGTGCGGCATGTCACTGGACGGCATGTTGACCTTCTGGGGCAGCGACTCCTGCAACCGGTAGGTCAGGGCCTCGCCTATTTTAGAATTGCTGTCACGTGACGACTGGAAGTTGACGCCGCCTGACACTTGCGAGTGTGCTAGCAACCTACTAGAATTAATCGCATATGGCAGACGCGAAAAACGAATTCACCAACGTATCCAGTCTCAAACCCGAATCCATCGGTGAACCTGGAAAGCGCACCTTCCGCATAATGGTATCCAGCGCCAGCAGCACGGCGGCTATCTGGCTGGAGAAAGAACAACTCTTCCAGCTAGGTCAGGCGATACAACAGATGGTCGCCAATCTGCCGACAGAGCGCGCCGCCGGTTCCCCTCCAACTCAGAGAGAGGCCACGCCCTTAACGAGGTTGGAATTCAAGTTGGCGAAGCTGGTCCTGGGCCACGACGGACCCAAAAGCCTGTTCATCATCGACGCTCACGATTCTGATGACGATGAAGCGACGGTTCGAGTGTGGGTCGACGAGGCGCAGATCAACGGGTTCGCCGAGGAGGCCCTGAAGCTTTGCGCTGCGGGTAGGCCCGTTTGCCCCTTGTGCGCCAGGCCGATTGACCCGGAGGGCCATGCCTGCGCTCGCACCAACGGGTTCGCAAAGCTCACGCCAGAGGAGCTTTCCGAGGAGCTTTAGACCGACCCACAGAGGTAAGTCTTCTCAGTGGTCCTGACATCCCTTCCAAAAGAGGTCAGTTTGCCTTCTCGAAGAAGTCGATATTCCCGCCCTGAATTTCCCACACCGGATGACGCCACTCCAGTGTCGCTATCCGAGGCCGACGCCTTGCCCCTGCTCCAATCCGGCGAGATCACGGGCGGCCATCGCATGCCCTGGGGTTCAAACTACACATTCCTGGTGTGGATAGACGCCGGGCCGGGCAAGTACCTGCGAGCCATCTACAAACCCCGCGACGGCGAAAAACCCCTGTGGGACTTTCCCGATGGCTCCCTCTACAAGCGGGAGCACGCCACCTTCCAACTCAGCCGCATCCTGGGCTGGCCCAACGTGCCGTTGACCCTGGTGAGAGACGGCCCCTACGGCGTGGGTTCTATCCAACAGTACATCGAGTGCGACCCGGACGTCACATACTTCGACTTGGTCACGGACAGAGCCGAGGAGCTTCGGCCCTTTGCCGTCTTCGACCTGCTGGCGAACAACGCCGACCGCAAAGCAGGCCACTGCATTCTGGGAGAGGACCGGCGGATCTGGAGCATCGACCACGGCCTTACCTTCCACATCTCGTTCAAGCTTCGCACGGTCATGACCGAGTTCTGGGGTGAGGACATCCCGGTTCCCCAGCTCAAAGACATGGAAGCGTTGCTGGCCCGGCTCGACTCTCAGGATTCGGAGATGCAGGCCTTCGCCCAGAACGTCGAGTCCCGCGAGATACAGGCGCTATCCCGCCGAATCCTGACCATGCTGGAAAACCCGGCGCTCCCTCGCCTGGACCCGTATCAGAATGTTCCGTGGCCCTTCGTTTAGCGCAAAAGCGTCACCTAATCCTCTCACTCTCTACCCCACAGGTTCTAACAGCCTGGGTGACATGAAACTTTTCGTTCCCTCAACACTTTGGAGCCGTCGTTCGCCTTGAACACAGACGCGTAAAAAAACAACCTCGTTATGGAGGTGGCGATGAGCCAATTGAGTTGCCAGCCTGAGAAAGTGGCTGTTGAAACTGCTTATGTTTACGAAAAATCTAACGTCGATGGCAGCCACAAAAGCGACATCGCGCAATAAGTCTCGTCGAAAAACTCGTTAGAGGCCTTCAAGTGGACCGGGGGCGAATCGGAAGCAACACTAGTCACCGCTAAAATGGATTGGAACCGCTTTTCGGTGAGAGAGCTAAGGTCCTGGAAGATTCGGGCAGATGGCGAGAGAACCCAGGTTGCGACTCTGGACCAAGCTGAAGACGCCGATCAGGTGACGATCGCAGGCAGCCTTCGTTCGCACAAATTCCAACATGCCGTGACCTTAGAAAATTGCCCCTGGCACAGCTACGATTTCGACTTTGCCAGTCTCAACATTACACTCCCGCATTACCTCGACCCGCTCGCTCCATGCTTTTTTGGAATAGCGGACTTCGTCACAG
>Ga0207966_1001891_pt1 | contig 11106 bp, 12 predicted proteins | sample Knorr_S23_td_NAD_FD_185611 | JGI IMG/M metagenome (GOLD analysis project Ga0207966, IMG submission 185611) | Marine microbial communities from Southern Atlantic Ocean transect - Knorr_S23_td_NADW_ad_2500m_LV_B (SPAdes) (version 2) | ecosystem: Environmental > Aquatic > Marine > Oceanic | place... | reverse complement strand
TACGTTGATGTCCTACTATATTGTATGTTAAAACAGTAGCGCTTATCAAGGCAAACTGTCTATCATAGATTTGCAAAAGTTTTGAAGCTATTGGTCTGCCTTCCATATAATCAGTGATTGCACCACATGCTGCAATAAACACAGAATGATCTGGCAATTTTTTCTTAAATGCATCATAGACAAGGACTGATGTACATTCAGATGTATTATGAATTAGTTTCACCTTAACTTTTTTAAGTTTAGTAATAATTTTTGAATCTAAATGATGATGATCTATATAGGTTATAGAAATTTGCTTTTTTCTTAATTCCGTGAGCAGTTCAACAAAGGAATCAGTATTTTGTTTGTTTAATCCAAGATCGCATATGAATAATGTTTTTAATTTTTCGTCGTTTCGTAAAGTCTCCAGTACATCTGTCATTCCAGGATAATCCACAAGTGTTGTTTCACCACCAAAAGCTTGTTTAATTAATGCCGCAGAAGAAATGCCATCTGCATCTTCCATGTGTGAGATACAAAGGGTTTTAGTTCTTTTTGATTTTGTGGCTTTAGATGAGGTTTTTGTGTTGTGTGATTTTTTAGATTTAACTGCCATATATCAAAACCACCGAAACCCTCATTTAAATTTAGAATGACAAGTCTTTACTTTGAAAAAGGTTTAGCTGTGATATCACGGTTTTGTTGTATTTGATTTGAATGATTGTAAGTATCATAAAACCAAACGCCATCAAGTTGAGTATCAATATCCATTTGCTGTAATTTTGCCAATTCTTCTGGTGTTGAGTTTAAAATAAGCTCATCGATTATTTGCATTAATTTCCGTTCTTCGTGTGACATAGTAATTTAGGTAAAAATAATCTTATAATTACAGGAGTTAATGGATTAGACAAATTACTAAATTTTCAAAACGTAATTCAAGTTGAAAATTTAATAGTGCTATTTTCACTGACTAAATATGGATACAAAAAACATTGGCCTAAGAAATATTGAGGTTGCAGATACAAAAATCTCATATATTGATGGACAAAAAGGCAAGTTAATTTATCGCGGATATGACATTTTGGATCTTACCAAAAACTCCAATTTTGAGGAAACATGTTTTCTTCTACTGCATGATAAGTTGCCAACTAAAAATGAATTTGACGATTTTAGAAGCGAACTAGTTAATGCAAGAATTATTCCTAAACAAATGCAAATTAACATGGGTAATTGGAGAAAGGATGCTGATCCAATGGATGTTCTGCAGGCATTTGTTGCTGCATTTGGTGGTTATTATGATGAAGAATTTTCAACTAAAGAAGCAAGTTATAGCAGAGCCGTAAATCTGATTGCCAAGGTTCCCACAATTGTATCCAGTTGGCATAGAATTCGTAACGGCAAAAAAATTGTAGAGCCTGATTCTGAGTTGAGTCATGCCGGTAATTTTTTACAGATGCTTAATGATGAAAGACCGGATCCTGAACTAGAAAAAATTTTTGATATCTGTCTAATTTTACATGCGGACCATACTTTGAATGCTTCAACGTTTGCAGCTAGGGAAGTTGCATCCACACGTGCCCATATGTATTCTGCAGCTAGTGCAGCGGTAGGTGCATTAAGTGGTGAATTGCACGGAGGGGCGAATTACGAAGTAATGAGAATGCTCCTAGATATAAAAACTGAGGAAAATGTTGAATCTTACATTAAAGAAAAATTTACAAGAAATGAAAGAATAATGGGAATGGGTCATGCAGTATACAAAACTGTTGACCCAAGATCTCAAGTGCTTAAGGAATTATCCAAAAAACTATCAGAAAAAACTAGCCAGCCATGGTATAACATAACAAGTAAAGTTGAACAAGTAACTGCTGAGATGATGAAAAAAACTAAAGGTGTAGAAATTTTTCCAAATGTAGATCTTTACAGTGCATCAGTCTATTACATGCTAAACATCCCAATGGATCTTAACACACCCATATTTGCTCTATCAAGAGCTGCTGGTTGGGCTGCACACATCATTGAGGAGAAATTTGCGGAAGCTGCACCAAAACCTATGTTATACAGACCAAAGGCTGTTTATGTTGGAAAATATGCTGGACCACAAGGTTGTAATTATATTCCAATAGCTGAAAGAACAAAATAAAACAAAAGTTAATTTCTAGAGTTAAGCCAATCCTTTGCTTTAGAATTTACATCATGCCTATACAAAACTTGGTAAACCATATCATAAAATGTCAATCCTTTTTTTTGTGCTTGTGCATCGAGCCATTTTATGCCATCAGATAATTCAGGATCATGTTCTGAAAATTCCACCAGTTCATCTATCATTTTTGTAAAAAATGTGTTGGATTCTAACATAAGAAGCATTTTAGATCTTGATCATTAAGCGATAAATTCAAAATATATAGACAAAAAACACCTTTTTGATTGACAGTTGGAACATGAACTATTTTTTGATGGTAATTTGAAAGAATACTCATGGTCAATAAAAACTGGAAAGGAAATAGTAAGCCAAATTAGAGAACATCCTCCAGCATATCTTTCAGGTGGAAAATTAGAGATTCAAAACAAAGAAGAATCGAGATTTGTTGCACTTCATGTGGGAATTTACTGGGGTCTTGGTGTTTTCATCATAAAAGATTTTGATAAGATACATGTCATGTGTGACTCAAAAGAAATGTATGAAATTTTAATACAGCAATATAAAACAGAAAACCAAATAATTGATGATAAAATCCATTTTATTAATCAGTTAGTGGGTCATAGAAATCTAAAATTGGAATACCATTTGATAAAGCCAATAAAAAATATAGCTACAGAACATCTTTCTGGTAAGAATAAAACGTCTGCTTCTAAGGACTCTAGGGATTTTGTTTAACGATTTAATATAACAAATAATGATTTTTAAATAAGGATCTTTCTAAGATGTGTTATGACTGACATCAATGACGTTATGCCAAAAATTCCATCTATGAAATGGGGTGCTTTAATGAACAAAGCTCCTACAAACGATAAAGTCACGGAACTAAACAAAATTTTTCCGCATAATGGAAAATGGCATACAGTATTTGAAGAAAGAGATCACACGTACATTGATGACAAGATTATTTGGAAAAAAGATAAAAAATCTTGGACATAAACTAATATTTTATGATCAATCCTACATCCATTAAATTAGTATGAGTTGGTCCTGTTTTTACCAGCCCACCATATTTTTTAAAAAATGAATGAGAATCATTATTCTTCAAATGGGAAGAGATTTTTTGCAAGTTAGACAGATTATTTTCAATCAAGGCACCGGAACATGTTGTATTACCGTCAATACCATCTGTTGAAATTGAAGAAACTAGCAGGCTGTCGTTAGAATTATGAATTAATTTTAAGATCTGTAGAACAAGTTCCTGGTTGCGACCACCTTTCCCTTTTCCCTTTACTTGTACTGTTGGTTCACCACCAAATATCATACATGAATTCTTCTTTCTTGGTATCATCTGCACAATTTTTTTCGCTGCTACAACTATATCATCCTTGATTGGCGAATAAACTTTAGTTGCAAAACCAAGCTGTTTAGATTTTAAAATCATGGCGTTTAAGCAGTCCTGGTTAGTTGCAATGATTTTGTTCTTGATTCTTAATCTGCTTGGTCGTATTGCCCTTGTATTCAAACCATGTTTTAGATGTGTGATAACTTTTTTTGGTAGTTTTTTCCCCAAAGAATATTTTGTTATTATATTCATTGCGTCAGAAACTGTTGTGTTATCATTATATGTACACCCTGATGAAATAACCGATAAATCGTTACTGATAACATCTGACATGACCAGTGCACAACCATCACAATTCAGATCTTGAACTAGTCTACCTCCCTTTATCATCGACAAATGTTTTCTAACACAATTAAATTCATCAATTGGTGCGCCAGATTGCAATAACAATTTGGTAACGTATTTTTTTTCAGTTAAAGTTATTTCATCTGGAAGTGCCAATAAGGAAGAACCGCCACCTGATATCAAAAATAGTAGAAAATCCTCCTTAGTGCAGCTATTAACAAACTTTTGGACAGCCCTTCCTGCCCTCACACTTTCTTTATCAGGTAATGGATGTCCAGAATAAAACGTCTTGAATCTTTTACTGGTTATTGAGGAATTGGTATATTTTGGAACTACAATTATGCCCTGTGAAACATTGATCTTCTTCGATACATATTCTGTCATAGAATCTGCAGCTTTTCCGTATGCAACTACAAAGATTCGCTTATAGTTTGACAAAAGTATCTGGTTTTTACCTAGCAAAATATAGTTTTTGCTCACAAATGACTTTAGGAAGTTTTTTGGTTGCGCAGAAGATAATCCAGATTCCAATATTAGCAGTGCTTTTTTCCTCACTTCTGTATTTGCTAATGAATTAAAATTCTTAATCATCATTTTGTAATTTTATTTTAAATAAATAAACCAAGCCTCCAATAATTGTAAGGTATAATAATAATTAGAATTCCGATAAACTATGCATACAGTAAGAATACCAAAAATAATTCAATTTGGTGAAAATGTACTTTCTGAAGCAGAATATCCAAAAAATGCTTTGGTTGTAACCACTGCTCCTCCGGCATTATCTGGAAAGTGGTTAGATAGGATGGGCATACAGGATTACATGTTATATGATAAAGTTAAACCAGAACCATCCATTGATGATGTAAATGCTGTTGTAGCTGAATACAAAGGAAAAAACCCATCTGCGTTAATTGGTCTTGGAGGTGGAAGTTCTATGGATGTTGTAAAATATGCATCGGCGGAATTTGGTGTGGAAAAAATTTTAATTCCTACAACTTTTGGCACTGGTGCTGAAATGACAACTTATTGTGTTTTAAAATTTGATGGTAAGAAAAAACTTCTTGGTCCTGAAGAGAGATTCCTTGCTGATCGTGCCATAGTTGATTCATATTTTATGGATGGTACACCAGAACAAATAATCAAAAACTCTGTATGTGATGCATGTGCACAAGCAACAGAAGGATATGACAGTAAATTAGGAAATGATCTTACAAGAACGTTATGTAAACAAGCATTTGATGTGTTATACGATGCAATTATGAACGATAAGCCTGAAAATTATCCTTATGGTTCAATGATTTCGGGTATGGGATTTGGTAATTGTTCTACTACATTGGGTCATGCATTATCATATGTATTTTCTAATGAGGGTGTTGCTCATGGATACTCGTTATCTTCATGTACTACTATAGCACATAAACACAACAATTCAATTTTCTATGAAAAATTCAAACAAGTTATTGAAAAACTTGGTTTTGACAAAATGGAGTTAAAAGCTCCTGTTGATGAGGCAGCTGATGTTGTGATGACAGATAAGGGTCATCTTAATCCAAACCCAATCCCAATTTCAAAAGAAGATGTTATCAAATGTCTGAATGCCATCAATGATGGTAATCTATGAATCTGTAGTTAATTATTATATTGAATTATGTGCGACTCATCTCTATGAAACTTATTAAGATTGAAATTCAAGAGTTTGTACTAGGTGTAATATAAAATGCTAAAATTTGGAATTCAAAACGGATTAAATGTTGCTAGAGCGGGTTATTCTGAAGATCAAATTTTAACTGCGTGTATGTTAGCTGACCGTACTGGTTATGACTCTATTTTCTATATGGACCACACAAATGTTCCACAATGGAAAAATGCAATTGTACTAGATCCATGGGTTATGCTATCAGCTATAGCCGCAGTTACAAACCATGTAGAATTGGGCACATGTGTTACTGATGCAATAAGAAGACACCCGTCAAATATTGCATTGGCTGCAATTACACTTGACAGAGTTTCAAAGGGACGAGCAATTTTAGGGATTGGTGCTGGTGAAGCTCAAAACCTAAAAGAATTTTGTATACCATTTGAAAAACCAGTTTCAAAATGGGAAGAACAAATACAAGTAATCAAAAAATTATATGGTTCAACACCTGATAATACTGTAAACTTTGATGGCAAATATTACAAACTAGAATCAGCTTGCCTTCAAGCTCCACCGATAAGAAAACCACATCCACCTATATACATGGCATCTGGCGGAAAGAGAACATTATCTCTTACAGGTAAATATGGTGAGGGTTGGCTGCCTATAGGATACACTCCAGAATTATTTGAAGACCATAAAAAGCAGATAGAGGTATCAATGAATGAAAACAATAGGACGCAAGAAGAGAAAGATAATTTTCAGATGGCATTAGACATTGATGTTTACTTTTCTGACGACGCCGAAGAATCTTGGGCTAGGATGAAGGAGGCTGTTAAAGTTAGTCTGTTTAAGCCTGAAATACTTAGAGTACATGGACTTAAAGAAATTGAAGGATTTGATTTTAGGAAGTACTTTACGGAATATTCCATGTCTAACCAAGATTGGATTGTAAAAATGCGTGAAGCTGCAACAAAAATTCCAGATGCTATTGCAAGATCATCAACTGGTGTTGGTACACCTGACGATATAATTCCAATATTTGAGAGATTTCTCAAGGCTGGTGTAAATCATTTTGTAATAAGATTTTGGGGTAAAAACTACTTTGGTTCGATTGATAAATTTGCTACTCATGTAATTCCTTATTTTAAGGAACAGAACAAGTAAAACATAATGCAGTTACTTGGAAAATTAGAAATAAAATCAAAAGAAAAAATTATTGAATTTTTAAGCTCTCAGCAAACTGGCAGGATATCTAGTATTGATGAGAATGGATTCCCGCAAATCATTCCTATGAATTTTGTATTCATCAATGATGCAGTTTACATACATTCCCACATAAGAGGTGAAAAACTTGATAACATTAGACGCAACCAAAAAGTAGGATTTGAAGTGGATAAAAGTCTAGAATTTTTACCGTCGTATTTTTCAGATCCTACTGACGCATCACTGGCTGATACTTTGTACATTAGCGTAGTAATAAAAGGAAATGCTAGTATTGTTTCAGACAAGGAAGAAAAAACTAATGCGCTAAATGGTCTAATGAAAAAATATCAACCTGAGGGCGGATATGAATCAATTAAACCTGACATGGATGTTCTAAAGGAAGTTGAGGTTATCAAAATTATTCCAGAATCATTGAGAGGAAAATACAAGATTGGTCAGAACATGGACATGAAATCACGTATTGATCTTGCGAAGCAAATCTTGGAAAGAAATTCCCCAACCGCAAAAGAAACCCTGGATATTATGGGATTCAAGATGGTAGATAATAACCTAAAATTAGTAGACAATGTGCCTTGGTAAGGAAAATTTAAACAAGTTCATGAAATCACAGGATTGTATATTATAATGGAGAATTCAACTTGTGTTAATCAATTAATCACTAAAAAAATACTTCTTGAGCATTCATCTGTAATTCTCATTTTTTCTGTCATTGCTGTGATTTTCACATTTCCAGTCATACTTGATTTTACGACTAATGCAGCTGGGCTTGATTGCTATGATCAATGCCACATGATGTGGAGAATTTGGTGGGCAGATTTTTCTTTTGAAAATAATCTGGATTTTCACCATTCTAATTACATGTTCTATCCTGATGGTACAGATATCGGTGGCAACTTGGCTTATTTTACCACCTTTATTGGATTTTTGTTAGTGCAATTCTTGGATTATATTGCTGCCTGGAATGTTATTTGGTTTTTAGGTCTTGTCTTTGGAGGTTATGGATGTTACTTACTTGCAAATAATTTCAACAAAAATTATTTATCATCAATTATCGCAGGTATGATTTTCACATTTGGTACATATCATATGGTTCATTCAATGTTACATATTGGCTTATCAATGATAGTCTGGCTTCCAATATTTGTCTTATTTCTTTTCAAATTACTGGAAAAACAATCCAAATATTATGCAATTGTAGGTGGAATAATATTTTTTCTGGTCTCACTTACACATCTATATTATACTGCATTCATTTTCATGTTTTCAATTATATTCTTTACAGTTTATGTTTTTAGACAAAAAAAAGTTTCAAACAAAACTTTCATTACAAATTTTTCTGTACTGCTAACAATTGGTTTGATTAGTACATCTGTTTTATTTTTAGTAAACCCTACATCAGGTGATGAATTTCCTATGAGACCGTTAATTGAACACATTGATTACTCAATTAGTCTAGAAAACCTTATACTTCCTAATTCATTACAAACAACCCAAATCATCTCAAATTATGAAATGAACACGTCATTTTACTCATTTTTTGATTCACCTGTAATGTATCCTAATATTGAAGCGATGGTCTTTTTAGGCTATTCTGTTATTTTTCTCTCGGCGCTTGCTGTTATTAGATACAGACGAAATCACATATGGTTTTGGTTACTAATATGTGGAATTTTTATTTTAATGAGTTTTGGACCTGAATTAAAAATTTTACACGAACCAACAGGAATTACATTGCCTCACAAAGTTTTCTATGATGTAGTACCTGAATGGGATGAAATAAGAGCGCCGGCAAGATTTATTGTGATGGCTAATATGGCATTAGCTGTATTAGCATCTTATGCTGTATACGGACTCATAAAAAACAAATTTTCTTCATTTAAGCAACAGCTTATGTTAACAGCAGTGATCGGATTTGTTATTCTTTTTGAGTTTTCTATGATTCCATATCCTTCGTATTCAGAACCAATTCCTGACATTTATGAAGAAATTAAAAACGATGAATCAAAGTTTGCGGTATTACCTGTACCTATTGGTGGAATTGGGGACTATGGATTAATGTCAGATCCTCTGGTATTATATCATCAATTACATCTTGAAAAACCAATTTATGGTGGACATGAATCTAGAGTTACTCATGAAACATTGAGTAATACACAAACATATTTTTTGAATATGTTTCACATACTTGGTAGTAAAGATGATGTTATCAAACAGGATCTAGCAACTTATGGCTTATCACTTTTTGATTATTTTGACATCAAGTATGTTATACTACAGAAGGCAGTGTTGGCCAACGAATCTGGGTTGTCGCCTGTAGAACCACTACAAGAATTTTGGCCAGAAAGAGCACAAATTATGTCAGAAATTTTAAGCGGGGATGACCCATTCTATGAAGATGATGCAGTAGTTGTTTACAAAATTCCAAAACCTAATTCTTCAGAACCATTTTTGGTATTAGGTTCTGGCTGGCATGTATTTGATGCTGATACTATGCTACGTGGTACTATGAAAAATTCGGAGATATTAATAGTAAATCCAACAAACTCTGAGATGTATGCAACATTAAATGTAGTTTTGAGTTCACTAGAAAAGGAAAAAACAATAACAGTTTCCGTGAATAATGGAGAACAATCTAGGATTAATATTCAGCCTACATTCCAAGATATGCAGATTAAGGATTTTATTCTTAAACCAGGTGTTAATGTGGTTGCATTTGATACTAATGAGTTCACTATAATAGAATATAGTTTGCAAGGAACAGAGATTGGTAAAAGACAGAAAACAACAATTAGCTTTAACGTACAGTCAATTTCAATTACAATTCAGCCATAGCTTTATTTTAACGAATTTAGTGAATATAATATTGCTTAAACTCGCAATTTTAATTTCTGGGAGAGGCAGCAACATGAAGTCTATACTTAGTGCAGTACAAAAACAAAACATTCCAATTAAGCCTACAATAGTTATTTCGAACAAACCATCTTCCAAGGGATTAAAGATTGCAAGTAAACTTGGTGTGCAAACTGAAATTATAGAAAGTAAGGGGTTTCAAGGAACAAGATGGGAATACGACCAAAAAATAATGCACGTACTGAGTAAATACGATATCACATCAAAAAATTCTCTGATCTGTCTTGCAGGGTTCATGAGAATATTGAGTCCAGAATTCATTAAAAAATTTAAAAATAGAATACTAAATATTCATCCTTCAATTTTGCCCGCATTTCCGGGGCTAGATGCGCAAAGACAAGCGATTGAATCAGGTGTGAGTCATTCAGGTTGCACTGTTCATTTTGTGGATGAAGGTGTAGATACTGGACCAATTCTTGTTCAGGAAATAGTGAAAATCAAAAATGACGATACTGAAGAAACATTATCAAAAAGAATACTTGCAAAGGAACACAAAGCATACGTTAAAGCTGTGAAACTCATAGCAGAAAAGAAAATCAAAGTGGTAGGAAGAAACGTAAAATTCCTTTCCTAAGAATCAGAACCGCCAAAAAAATACAAGACTGAAAGATTTTTTGTATTACCATAAAAGTGATGTTGGGCATCTTTCGCGACAAAATAGGCCTGCCCTTTTTTTATACGATAAGATTCATCATTAATTTCTAGAAATCCGTTTCCGTCTAGAACATAGTAAATTTCATCAGAATCATGTGGTTCTTGTGTATCATTCTCACCAGGTTTTAAAAAAAGAACGCCTACTGCCAAGGATTCCCTATTAACAAAAGTATGAAAGTATGAATTACTTCTTTTTAATTTATTCAGATACTCGGTTGTATCGAATTTTATTTTCAATAAAAAAATAAACTTTTTGTATCCTTTAAGGATTAACTTATGCAGATTCTAAATACCTGTAAAACTCATTGCTTATTTAGGGGATAATCACAATATTTTTTGAAATGGCAAAGTGGGCTGATTATCTAATTTCTCAAGTATCATATGATCAAAACCACATCATCACTAAAGTAAAACAGCATCGTGATATTGGGAATGAAATGGGTGATGGCGAAATTGTTGACCGTGATGTTATTGCTGGTAATTTAGGACGCGGTGTAAAATACATGACAGTGTATGGAGGCCTTGATAAAATCAGGATGGGAAAAAATGTTAGATACTATAGGGCATATGAAGATCATTACATTAGAACTGATGGCAATAAAGTCATGTCAGATAACTTGGATGATATACCACATCTTAATGGAGCTGAACAGGAAGAAAAACCTGCATTAACTGAAACTAAACCAAAACCAAACGCTGAAGCAAAACCATTATCTGCACTTAATTCTGCGTTTTTTTCTGAGCAGCTTGAAGTTGAAGTATCTCCAGAACCAGCTGAAGCAGCACCAGAAGCTGAAGCAGCACCAGAAGCTGAAGCAGCACCAGAAGCTGAAGCAGCACCAGAAGCTGAAGCAGCACCAGAAGCTGAAG
>Ga0207966_1001890_pt1 | contig 11106 bp, 8 predicted proteins | sample Knorr_S23_td_NAD_FD_185611 | JGI IMG/M metagenome (GOLD analysis project Ga0207966, IMG submission 185611) | Marine microbial communities from Southern Atlantic Ocean transect - Knorr_S23_td_NADW_ad_2500m_LV_B (SPAdes) (version 2) | ecosystem: Environmental > Aquatic > Marine > Oceanic | place... | reverse complement strand
TATTCCAATAAGTTTCATTATCTATTAGTTGTACTCCGGGATCTACGTAATTTTCTATACCCATAGAACTCCACCTAATATGTCCTGTGGGATAATTCCTACCAATTCCATCAGGATATATTAACGAAAAAACATGTCCTCCCTTTACTGCCCTCTCTCCATTATCAAAGTAATTTCTAGTTCCACAACCTGTGATTGGGTCGATATCTTCTTTTTTAATTAACCGAATTATTTTTTGAGCTGTTGTTAATTTTTTTGGAGGGTTTAATTTTATTGATTTATTATCGCTATTTTTATCTTTAATTTGTTTTGACTGAGGAGGTGTAATGGGAGTGTCAGGTTTTTTTGACTGAGAAAGTGTGATGGAAGTATCAGATTGTTTTGACTGAGGAGGTGCGATGGAAGTATCAGGTTTTTTTGATTGAGAAGGTGTAGTATCAGCCTTAGTTTGTTTTGACTTAGAAGGTGTAGTGGTTTGTGTTTGATTTGAGAGATAATTGGGATTGTCTTCAATAGGTTCAAACTTATTTGAATTATTGTTAAAAGATGAGCAACTTATAATGATACTTAGATTAATAAATAGTAATAATATTATTTTTGACATTTGTTAATTTTCTATTATTTTACTCCCAATTGAAAGCATCACCAGGTTCAGAAGGTAACGCATACCCTCCTGATAGTCCGACAGGAGAACCGTCTGCTCTATGGCATGCTGATCCTTCCATTGTGTTATTTTTAAACATAATAGCATTCATTCCACCTGCGACTTTTTGAATGCTAGAAGTTTTATGTCCGAGTGAATTCAATTTGTTTATTGATTCATTTGGGAATTCGTATTCTAATTCTAAGATATCGCCATCAGTCCAAATTCTTGGAGATTCTACTGCAGATTGTAAATTGAACTTATTATCTATTATTGCAAGTATTGCCTGGCATACAGATCCGAAGATTTTACGACCACCAGGAGTTCCTAGTGCAACAAACGGTTTGTTATCTTTAGATATTATTGTTGGAGTCATTGATGACAAACTACGTTTGTATGGTTGAATTGAATTAGCATTTCCATGATGAGGATCAAATAGTAGCATACAATTATTTAACATCATTCCTGTCCCTTCGACTGCTACTTTACTTCCAAATGCATTATTTATTGTTTGTGTCATAGAAACAATGTTGCCTTCATTGTCTGCAACATTGAAGTGAGTTGTATTATTACTATCATTATCCAGGAAATTATTAGTGTATTTGTATGATTGAGCTTTATTTAGATTTATTTCATTAGCTCTTTCTAAAGCGTATTTTTTGGATATAAGTCCATTTGTAGGAATTTTTACATATTCTGGGTCTCCTATATATTTGTATCTATCAGCAAATACTATTTTGAAAACTTCAGAAATTATATGAATTCTCTCAGAATCAAAAATATTATATTTTTCAATGTTGAAGTTTTCTAAAATATTAAGCATTTGAATAAGACATATTCCACCACTGCTAACAGGCCCTACAGAATTGATTTTATAACCTTTATAATTTCCTACTATAGGTTCTCTGTAAAATATCTTTTGGCGTTTTAGATCATCTAATGTAATTAATCCCCCATTTTTTTTCATTTCATCTTCTATATGTTTTCCTAGATCTCCTTCATGTAAATAAGCTGCGCCATATTTTGCTATTCCTTCTAATGTTAATGCGTAATTAGAATTTTTGATTATTTCTCCTTTTTCTGGTGCTCTTCCGTTTGGAAGATATATATTTGCACTTTCTTTATAATTCGATAATTCGGCAATATTATCTTTTATAATATCTGATAAATAATCAGTTACCCTGAAACCGTTTCTTGCAATATTTATAGATGGTTGAATAATTTCCTCAAGAGGGAAATTGCCATATTTTTCTATTAAATGAGTCCATGCAAGTAAATTGCCGGGTGTCCCTGCAGAAAGATATCCGTTTTGATTTAATTGATCTTCAACATCAAAATATTGGGCAAGATCATTACTTATTGGTTTATACATTGTTTCATACGCTTCGCCTGGAGCAGATCCGTAACCATCTATTGTAGAAAAGCCTTTATTAGGTCTGAAAAAATTTGTAAATCCTGCACCAAAAGGACCTACCATCATAGGTTCTACCACAGATAGTGCAAATGCAGTTCCGACTGCTGAATCAAAAGCATTCCCTCCAGAGGCAAGAATAGATATTCCTACAGATGATGCAACAGGATGGTTAGATGTAACAACGCCTTGTGACGCAGATATTGATTGTTTTCGAGTAATTAAATCCATTGAATTGAAATATAATAATTAAAATATTTTATAAATGATTAGATAACAATAGATGGATATAAGTCAATCTCTAGAGAAAAAAATTATTGATATTGTTGGAAAAGATTTTGTTTTAATTGATAAACAAGATATGGTTGTTTATGAAAGTGATGGTACGCATGACAAAGGAATGCCAGATTTTGTAGTGTTGCCAAGAACTACAGAAGAAGTTTCAAAACTTGTTATATTGGCAAACGAATTTAAAATACCAATTATAGCCCGTGGTTCTGGAACAGGATTAAGTGGAGGGGCAGTCCCAATACATGGCGGTTTAGTAATTTCTTTAAATAGAATGAATACTATTATTGATATTGATGCTGATTCCTCAACAGCAACAGTTGAAGCAGGTGTTATAAATCTTGAAATAAGTAAAAAAGCTTCGGAATATGGATTGTTTTATGCACCGGATCCTTCAAGCCAGCAAGCATGTTCTATAGGAGGAAATATTGCTGAAAATTCCGGAGGCCCTCATTGTTTGGCATACGGAGTGACAACTAACCATGTATTAGCTATTGAGGTTGTTCTTCCAGATGGTGAAATTACCTGGTTTGGAGATTTTAACAAGGAAGTACCAGGAGTAGATTTTAGAGGGTTATTTATTGGTTCTGAAGGAACATTTGGTATATGTACTAAAGTAGTTGTTAAGCTTTTACAAAAACCTCAGGATGTTAAAACAATGCTAATAGCATTTAGTAGTATCCAGGATGCAGCTAATGCAACTACAGCTATAATTGGTGCTGGAATAATCCCGGCAGCTATTGAAATGATGGATAAAACAGCTTCAGATGCAGCTGAAGAAGCGACAAATGCAGGTATTCCTAAAAATTCTGATACAGTTTTACTGATAGAAATTGAAGGTTTTGAAAGCGATATTAATGATCAGGGAAAATTGATATCTGATGTAATATATGAATTTAACCCTATAGATATCAAAATTGCAAAAAATGATCAGGAACGTGATTTGTTTTGGAAAGCTAGAAAAGGAGTATTAGGTGCCTTAGGCAGGATTGCTCCAAATTATTTTTTGGTTGATGGTACGGTTCCTAGGACAAAATTGTCTTCTGTGTTATCAGAAGTAAGCATTCTGGCTAAAAAATATAATCTTATTGTTGCAAATGTTTTACATGCAGGAGACGGGAATTTACACCCTTGTATAATTTTTGACCAGCAAATTCCAGGAAATACTGAAAAAGCTTTGAAATTAGGTGGAGATATATTAAAAGTATGCGTTGAAAATGGAGGGGTATTGAGCGGAGAGCATGGTATTGGATATGAAAAACGTGATTATATGCCATTATTATTTTCAGAAACTGATCTTAATAATATGAAAATGTTAAAAAATATTTTTGATCCTGAAGGTTTATTTAATCCAGGTAAAATATTCCCTGTAGAGTGAGAAAATTGAAAATTACAAATGATCACAAAATAATAAATAATCATTACCCTGATAGTAAAAAAGAATTTTCAAAAATTATTAATGATCTCTATAAAAATAAGCAAAAGATGATTATTTTAGGTGGGGCAACTAAAAAGCAATATAGAAATTCTTATAGCCCGGTACACACTGTGTTTACTTCTGAATTAAATAAAGTTATTGATTATAATCCATCTGATTTAACTGTTACTGTTGAATCAGGTATTAAAGTTGAATCCCTTATGAATCTATTGTCTGAAAATAATCAATATTTAGGATATATATTACCTAACAAAAAAATAAGTTCAATTGGGGGTAGCACAGCTTACGGATATTCTGGAAATTATAGATTTAATGATATTCATATAAGGGATTCTATTATTGGAATTGAAGCAATAAATTATAATGGTGATTTTATGAAATCAGGAGGACAGGTTGTTAAAAATGTCAGTGGATATGATTTACATAAACTTTATATAGGTACTCATGGTACGTTTGGCCCTATTTATTCAATTTCTTTTAAAGTTTATCCAAAACCTAATTATGAAAAACAAGTAATAGTTGATTTTGAAAATTATGAAGATGTGTTAAAAGTTATAAAAAAATACCTACCCTTAAATTGGAATATTCCTAGATTGTCAATTTATAGTTCTAATAGATCTAAAATAAAATTATATAAATTATTTTGTAATATAAGTGGTACTAAAAATGTTGTTAATTATATTAAGAAATCAATTACGAAAGATATTAAATTAAATAATGGTAAATTAGAAGAAATAAATAATAATATTAATATGTCTGTAAATTTAGATGATTTTGGATATAACTTAAAAGATGAACAGTTATCAATCAGAATTCTTTCTTCTAAGAACTCTGATTTTCATCATATAATAAATTATTTTAAAAATACTAAATTGAATTTTCAATTGTTAGTAACCCCTTCTATTGGCAGTATTTCTATATTAATTGAAAATAATGATAGTATTTTGTCATATATTGATGAAATTGCAGAAATTTCACAATTAAATAATTATAGAATAATTATAGATTATGTAAATTTATCTTTACAAAATAAATTACGAAATAAATTTAAAAATAATGATAATCAACCTATAAAAAATTTAACTGCATTACTTAAAAAAAATTATGACCCTCAAAATTTATTCAGTTCCGGAAAATTCATATGATAATTAAAGAACATATCGAAAGAGTAAAAGATGAAGTTTATAAATGTGTTCATTGTGGCTTTTGTCTTACAGCTTGCCCAACTTATTTGGTCAGTGGCTTAGAAACCGAATCTCCAAGAGGAAGAATTTCATTAATGAAAGCTACAATTGAGGATCAAATTGTTCCTGATCAGAATACTTTTCTGCATTGGGATAGATGTATACAATGCAGAGCATGTGAACCTGCATGTCCTTCAGGTGTTAATTATGGGTTGTTGATTGAATCAACTAAAGAAGGAATAAATGTAGTAAGAAGTAAATCTAAATTATATAAATTTATATTTAAAATAATATTAAAGTTAGCTATTTCAAATAGGTTTATAAATTTCAATTCATATATATTCCGTATTTATAAAAAATTTAATTTATCAAATATTTTCAATAAATTAAAAATATCTCGTTTTTTACCTAATTCCATAAAAACTTTAGAAAGCATGATCCCCAATGTATATGGTAAACCTTTGAAATTTGGCTCATATTTAACTTCTAATTCGATAAAAAAAGAAAAACTTGGGTTTTTCAGAGGATGTATCATGCCTGGTATTCACGGTGATAATATGAGGGCGTCTGTAAATTTATTAAATTTATTAGGATATGATGTAACTATTCCTGAATCACAGGTATGTTGTGGATCATTAAACTCTCATAATGGAGATATGGCTACAACAAGAGAATTAGCCAAATCAAATATAGATTTATTTTTAAAGGCTGACTATAAATATTTAATTATATCTGCTGCTGGATGTGGGACAAGAATTAAAGAATATTCGCAATTATTTGAAAAAGGATCTGAATATTGGGATAAATCTATTCAATTAAAGAATAAAACATATGATATTCATGAATTTTTATTTGAAAATATTAAAACGCCTCCAAGGGGAGTCATTAATAAAAATGTAGGGTATCAACCAGCTTGTCATTTGTTAAATACACAGAAAATTGATGAGCCTCCTATAGAATTAATTAAAATGGTTCCAGGTATAAATTTTATCCCAATTCCATCAAGTAATATATGCTGTGGTGCAGGAGGCGCTTACTCAGTTACTCAGCCTAAGTGGTCCAAAATGGTTTTAAATAAAAAAATTAATGAAATTAAAGATTCTCATTTAGATATTATAACGGTTTCAAATCCAGGGTGTTTTATACAATTGCAAGGAGGAGCTGAAATGTTAAAATTAAAAACAGAAGTTATGTATGTTACAGATTTACTTTATAATTCGTATATAAAAGGAGAAGATTAATGGATTTGGGTTTAAAAGATAACGTAGCTATAATCACCGGTGGTAGCGATGGTATAGGAAAAGCTGCCGCAATTTCCATGGCTACAGAAGGTGTTAAAGTTGCGATAGTTGGTCGAACTCAAGCGAAACTTGATTTGGCAGTTCCAGAAATTAAAAAATTTTCAAATGGAGATGTAATCGGAATTTCAGCTGATGTATCGGTTGAAGCTGATGTTCAATCGATGGTGGATAAAGTTATTTCAGAATTTGGCCAAATTGATATATTGGTAAATAATGCAGGGACATCTTCAGCCACTACGCTAGAGCTGATGACAGATGAGGATTTGAAAGTTGATTTTGGAATAAAAATTTATGGTGCAATTTATTGTGCCCGCGCTGTACTACCTTATCTTAAAAAATCTGACAGTGGTGTCATTATAAATACAACAACTCCCGGTGGTAAGGCATCTGGCCCCGGAACTCAACCTACATCTTTATCTCGTGCTTCAGGGATATCACTTACCAAATCTTGGGCAGGAGAATTGGCAAAATTTAATATTCGTGTTAACACTGTTTGTGTTGGCGTGTTAAAATCAGGACAGCACAGAACAAGGTGGGAAGCGGCAAATGCAAAAGATCCTAATTATACATTAGATGATCATTGGCAAGTCGTTGGAAAAAATGTTCCGCTTGGTAGAATAGGTGAGGCTGAAGAAGTAGGAGACGTAATGTGTTTTCTTGCTTCATCTAAGGCCAGCTATATAACCGGCACTGCTATCAATGTGGACGGGGGTTCATCACCTGTAGTTTAAAAATCATATAAACTGATTTTGAGATTCTTGTCTTAGGGCATGATCTAATAAAACTATAGCTACCATTGATTCAACTATAGGCACTGCTCTTGGCAATACACATGGATCATGTCTGCCACGACCTTTAAATTCAATTTCCTGTCCATCATTCGTAACAGTTTGTTGAGATTTAATGATTGTCCCTGTTGGTTTGAAAGCAGCTCTTAAAATTATATTTTCACCATTTGTAATACCACCCTGAATACCTCCACTGTTATTGGTTTTTGTCCTTACAACATCGTTATTCATATAGAATTCATCATTATGCTCAGAGCCCATAAGTTTAGTCCCATTAAATCCTGATCCCACTTCAAATCCTTTACATGCAGGTAGTGAAAGTAATGCTTTTGCAAGATCAGCTTCAAGTTTATCAAAAACTGGTGATCCTAATCCTACAGGTACATTTCTACATACTAGTTCAACTATTCCACCAAGGGAATCACCTTGTTTACGTACCTCTTTAATTTTATTAATCATAGTAGTAGCTGTTTTATTATCAGGACATCTTACAATATTTTTCTCGACATCATTTAATGTCACTGTATCAGTATTTACTTTAGCTGAGATGTCTTTTATAGATTTAACGTAGCCTATTATTTCTATGTCATATTTCATTTTAAGAATTTTTTTTGCTATTGCACCTGCAGCTACTCTTCCTATAGTTTCCCTTGCACTTGCTCTTCCACCGCCTTTCCAATTTCTTATCCCATACTTTGCATCATAGGTGTAATCTGCATGCGATGGTCTGTAAATATTTTTCAAAGATTCATAATCTTTACTTTTTGCATCTTCATTTGTAACAGAAATATGTATTGGAGATCCTAAAGATTTTCCTTCGAAAGTCCCTGATAATATTTCAGCTATATCAGATTCTTTTCTTTGGGTAGTAATTTCACTTTGCCCAGGTCTTCTTCGATTAAGTTCAAATTGAATTTCATTTTCAGTAATTTCAATTCCTGGAGGGCAGCCATCTATTGTGACACCAACAGCTGTCCCATGCGATTCACCCCATGTTGTTATTTTAAATATCTGCCCAAATGTATTTGACAAGCTATTTCCATGATAATTTATTTTTTAGTATTTTATACTACCACTACTATTAAAATTTTGATACGATTCATTTTTACTCATGTTTTTATGGGCTTGAGTGAACATTCATGAGAACCTCGTTGTATAACGTGAGAGTTTTCTTGCTCAAGCCCTAAATAAGATCTTATTTTGAAATCGAAAATTAAAATTAACAAATCTAAATATTTTTCTTTCTTGCAATGTACTAAAAAACTATATTTAGATCTAAATACTGATATTAATCCTTGGACAAATAATCTTAATCGTTCATTGAATAAAAATATAATGATGGATTATGTAAAAGATTATTTTGTAACTAAATTGGAAAATATTAATCTAAAACAAATATTCGATAAAGATGAATTTCTAGATAACATTAACAACGAGAATAATTTTATTTCATTTGGATTAAATTTAAAATTTGATGATTTAAGTATTAAATATGATGTTATAACTAAAGTTGATAATGTTATAAATATTTATTTGGCAAAATCAGCAATTTATACAAAAACTTATTATATAAAAGAACTTACATTACAAAAGTATTTGATTAGTAAATTAACTGATGTTCCCGCCATATCTAATTTGATTTTAATTAATAGTAATTATAAATTTACCAAATCTGATATAAATTTAGATGAATATTTAAATATTGTTGATTGTGAATCAAGGATAAATAATGAAGATTTTATTGAAGTGGAAAATAATTTGAAAAATATAAGGAGAGAAGCCACTAAAATCAAAGCACCGGAAATTGAAATTGGATCACATTGTAAAAACCCATATCAGTGTAATTATTTTGATTATTGCAGAATTAATATGCCATATTATCATGTGGAACAAATTCCAAATCAATCAAAAGATCAGAAACAAAAAATAAATGCTTTGGGTATTAAAGATATAGCAAAATTGCCTGAAATTAATTGGTTATCTGATATCCAGAATAGAACTGTAACCTCAGTAAAGAATTCTAAAGAGTATATTAAACCAACCCTTGGCTCAACTCTTGCAAAATTGAAATTCCCTTTATATTTTATGGATTTTGAAACAATTATTTCACCTTTACCAATTTTCCCGAATTCTTTTCCTTTTCAACCGCTTCCTTGCATGTGGTCTTTGCATAAATTGGGTAAAAAAGAAGAAAATTTGTCATATTATAATTTTTATGATTTGTCAGGAAATGATCCAAGAAAAGATTTTATTATTAAATTAATTGATATTTTAGGAAAGTCAGGAGATATATTAATTTATTCAGATTATGAAAAACGTATATTACATCAAATCATATTGAGTTATCCTGAGCTGAAGAAAGATATTGAAAATATAATATCAAGATGTGTTGATATGCTGAAATTAGTAAGAGAAAATTATTATCATCCGGGATTCAGAGGTAGTTTTTCTCTAAAATCCGTTTCGAAAATTTTACCTGATGGTGATATTTATAATTCAGAATATGTTAATTCAGGTGATGACGCATCAATGGTGTTAATGCAACTTATAACAGGAAAGATTAAAAAAGAATTAATTTCCATTTATGAACAAGAATTAATAAATTATGCTGAAAAAGATACTTTGAATTTAGTCAATTTATATAATCATTTGATTTCAGTAGTATAATTCATGCATTTTAGTTCTTGTAAAATATTGTGTTAATGTTATAATTTCCGAAATCTTAAGGAGGCAAAGATGAAAAAATTTCTTTCTCTACCATATATTTTCGTATTGGTATTAAGCTTACTGTTAGTAGGATGTCAAAGCGAATCAATTAAAATTGGTACATTATTAGACAAAACAGGAGATTTAGGTAGCTATGGTCCACCTATGGAAGTAGGAGCTGATCTCGCTATTAAATTATTGCAAGATGCTGGAATGGATATTGTTAAAGTACCTGGTGATTCAGGAACTGCTAATCAAAAATCAATAGCTGAAGCTACAAGATTGATTGATATTGAAGGTGTTAGTGCTATTGTTGGTTCTTTATCATCTGGAGTGACTATGGCAACTGCAACTGCGGTTACCATACCAAAAAACATTCCAATTATGTCACCTGCATCAACTTCCCCTGCTATTTCCACAATGGCTGATAATGACACAGTATTTAGATCCACTGTATCTGATGCAGCACAAGGTGTTGTTCTTGCTAACTTTGCATTGAAACAGGGAATTAAATCTGCTGGTGCTATATATATAAACAACCCTTATGGTGAGGGATTAGCAAAAATGTTTAGTGAAGCATTTGTTGCAGGTGGTGGTACAATTACTGCTATGGTTCCTTCTGAACCAGGACAGACAAGTTATTTGTCAGAAGTTAAGAAGGCAACTGCTGGGAACCCTGATGTATTATTAGCTATGACATATCCTGTTACAGCTCAGATTTATATTAGAGAAGCTATTGAAGGTGGTCATGCAACACAATTTATGTTTGTTGACGGAACTAAAGCTCAGGACATGTTTGATGCGATGACTAAAGAGCATGGTACAAATTTCTTCGATGGAATGTACGGAACAGCACCTGGTGCAAAATCCAGTCGTGCAAAAACTCAGTTTGAAGACTTATATAAAGAAGCAAATAATGGTGAAATGCCTACTGACCCATTTATAGCAGAAACTTTTGATGCTACTATGCTACTTGGTTTAGCTGCAGTTGCCGCACAAGAAGGTTCTGCATGTGATAGTATCAAAACTTGTCTAAGAAGAATAGCGACTGATGCAGGTGATTCAGATCCTCAGATAGAACCCGGTGATATGAAGTTAGCTATTAGTATGTTAAAAAAAGGTGATGATATAAATTATGAAGGAGCTGCAGGATCTCAGGAAATAGATGAAAATGGTGATGTTAATAATACTATTGAAGTATGGACCATTAAAAATGGTAAGATAGAATCGACTAATCAATTTTTAAGTCCATAATTCTACGAATTATAATCACAAATTAAAAAAGAGGGACCACTTGGTCCCTCTTTTTTTTTTACAATAATTTGATTAATGAGGATATTTCAATGA
>Ga0207966_1001889_pt1 | contig 11106 bp, 11 predicted proteins | sample Knorr_S23_td_NAD_FD_185611 | JGI IMG/M metagenome (GOLD analysis project Ga0207966, IMG submission 185611) | Marine microbial communities from Southern Atlantic Ocean transect - Knorr_S23_td_NADW_ad_2500m_LV_B (SPAdes) (version 2) | ecosystem: Environmental > Aquatic > Marine > Oceanic | place... | reverse complement strand
TGATATATTGTAGCGGATTTATCACTGTTATTTTCCAGAAGGGAATGACAGTAAATCTCTCCAATGTTAGTAGAGAATTTCGACCCGGGATCGATGGGAATATTGTTGCTTATGCTCACTCTACCTCTACTATAAAAAGTTCGTTCTTGTCGTTATAAGCGATGGTATTGTTTTCCAAAAGAAGTTGAATCACATCAGCATAATTGGGATCATAATCGTCAATCATAAACTTTAAATCATCCAGAATATATGCGCTGTGCTTTAATTGTGTAAGAATTGTTTCGGTAATCTTACCTACACGCTCAGGAGATAGCTCTTTGGATTTTTTTTGGTTATTATTTTTTGTATCCGACTTTTGGGGTAAGTTCTTTTTATTGGTCTTTTTTTGAGTTTTGGTCTCACTCTTCTGTGTTGACCCAGATTCTACTATCGGTTCTGTCGCCGGTTCAAACATCCAGTCAGGGACATCATCCGGTGCATCCTTGGGCCGGTCTATTTTTTTTGATGAGGCTTTAGCCAGTTTTTTAGCAGTGGATTTCTTTTTCGGCTTTGGTTTAGTCACGTTTACCACAGGTTTGTGGTAAACGGCAGTTTGAAAATAGGCATAAGAAATGAATTTTATGATCTGGCCGGGTGAATTCCCCTTTTGCACAATATCGATATTGGATGCTGTGAGTCGATACCGGCTTTCAGACATAGTCTCTAAAAATTTTCCAAAATTAACAAAAGTCCCCTTAACCTCAATATCGAAGGGAATCTTCTCAATAATGATTTCATCACCACTCTCGGGGAGGAGAATTGTTTTTTTATCAATAGCGATATTGGATGGTGAATAATTTTTTATAGACAATCCATTATTTTTCATCATGTTATAAAGGGCATTGGATACATTATCAAAAGATAATTTATCTGGGATTCGGCGGATGACCGTTTCAAACTCATCATTCAGAATATCCCATTCATCCTGGATATTGATGATTTCCGACTCCATGCGTCTATATTGGTTTCGTTTGGATACAAGGCTCTTTTGAGATTTTTTCATATCGGTATATGCAGATGCCAGGCTTTGATGAAATCCGTAATACCAGATCGAAACCATCAGCGTTATCCCACTGAAAATGGCCACGAAAAGATTCCGTTGATTTTTTAATAAATCACTCATCAAATGATACACTTTATTTCGAATTGTAGGCGGTCAGATCCCATATTGGCCTGCGAATTTTGAAAGATAACTTCCACGGATTGAAATAAACCGGAATTTTCGAGAGTCGAGATAAAATTATTGAAATATCGGTCCTTCAAGGCCGGATTTGCATTTACATTGCCCACCATTCGCAAGGTTCGCTTATCCTCATCTTCCATTTCCACCAGTTGAACAAGGTCCCGCCCCATTTTTTTAAATTTCTTTACTTCCCATCCTTGCTGGTAACTCACATTATCCATGATGATTTCCTTGGGCGTGCTAAAACTCAGGAATCGTGTAATGGCCAGAACTCGCTGAAAGTATTCCGTATCGTAACTCAAGAGTGCAAGTTGTTCTTGCACATTGTTTTTGTTTCTAGTGAGGAGAGTATGCTCTTCCTGGACATAAGACAATTCACTTGTTTCTTCCTGAAGAGGTTGGATTTCAGAATTCATAGTATTGAACTCTGCCTTCGTTATCCCTGTGATAACAAAAAGAATGACCAATAATGCTGCCGCAATGGGGATACTGATCCGGTTTGCCCAGCGGAAAATCTCATTTTGTTTCAGGATCATGGGCAGCACATTCACTGTGCCGGAAAGCGTCAGGGCGGAGCCGATGGCTGCAGTGAGCAGCGTGGGGTGGAAGGGGATATTTCCCCGTTCATCTTCACTGGGAGAAAATGCCAGGTTTCGAACAGGATTCAAATATTGAGTATGAAGGCCCAGGATGCCTGCGATGAATTGATCCAGGTAAAGGATATCTCCTGCAGAACCGCTTAATAGAACTTCCGTATCATCCGAAATTGTAAAATCTTTCCGGATACCATTGATCGTTCGGTCGATTTCCTGACGCCAACTGTCAAATACCGGACGAAAAATATCATCAAATTCACCAGAATTGACTTTTTTACCCATAGCCCGAATAAAAGATTCCGGCACCTGAAATGCACCTCGTTCATGCCATTTTTCGGTAGAATGTCCCTGGTCTCTCAAGGCATCCGTCAGGCTCTGGAGTCCAATGTGCAGTAATTCAACAATGCGAATTGTTCCGCGGACACACCCGATTAGCAGGCTGGTATTCTCTCCAAAATGAAGGATCAGGGTTGTCTTTTGTCGATGTTCAGGGTAGTTCCAGGTAAAGGCATTGAAAACGGATTGTGCCGTGGGATGCCACCATCGAATCTCCCAATCCAATTCGTTTAATAATGCGCTGATCCCAATGAGTGCTGTATTATCACCAATGCCAACATTCACATGATCGGTATATCCAGGTGTATGGTCCAAAATCGCATCTTCTGCAGGGAAGGGAAGTCCCTTTTTGATGGCCCATTCAATGATCTGTTTTTTATCTTTTTTATTCTCTTTTGGAACTTCAACCAGTTTAAACAGCATCTTGTCATCATTTATATTGAGGGAAATCGTATTTTTATTCTGCAATGATTTTGTTGCGGATTTATAAATCTCCATGCGTTCCGAAAAACAATCTTCCAAACTCGTCATGGCATTCTCACAGGCATTTGAAAACTCGGACGGGTTTTTGGACGGGTCCAGGTTCCGTACCTTTGAAGAGGTTATATCATAGGTTAAAAGAGTCTTTATGCCTTTGACTTCTTCCATAAGAACCGAGGAAATTCGGCCGCTGTCAATACTGACACCTAAGATGGCATTGTCTAATGGTATTTTTTTCGGCGGAATATGGACGGGGTATTTTCCTGGTCGCGGTAATACATCATCTGTTGGATCAGATGAAATTTCCGGGGAAGGATCTTCGGCAGGCGTTTGATCGGTAATAACATCTTTTGGTTTTGCCGCAACAGATGCAGCGGGAATAGATTCCGGTACATCTTTTGGTTCTTCTTTTTCAATAATCGGTTTCATAGGAGGTTTACCGCTACCGATCCAATCATTCTCTTTCTCTTCCTGTTCCACGGGTTCAGGAGTTGCTTCTTTTTCGGGGCTGTCTTTTCGAAGGACATCCAACAATTTATTGACAGCAATCTCGTTGTAATTCTTTTTCTTTTGCTGAAGAAGTCCGCCTGTGCTTACCTTGCCTGCAATGACCCGCTGCACCATTTCTTCGCTGATCCCTGTCTTATTCTCGCTCATCATGGTGAGAAGAAGTTGGTGACACAATTGTGTCACCTTCCGTGGATACCCTTGGGTATTTTTATAAATTTTCAAAATGGCTTCTTCGGTAAACCAATTGCCGACAATACCGCCAGAAACTTCGATACGGTGATCGATCATACCCTGCATATCCTCCAATGCAATGGGGCCAATCTCAAAATCGAAAGAAATCCTATCTTCAAAATTGGGATATTTATGGATCATGGTCCCCATTTCCGGCTGGCCAAATATGATCAACTGGAGCAATTTGAAATCATCCGTTTCAAAATTTAAAAGGGTCCTGAAAACATCCAGCATTTCACCAGGCAGGTTTTGACCCTCATCAATGATCAGCACAAGAATCTTTTCTTGCTCAACACCAATTTTCAGGAGGTAATTCTCAATAATGTTCCGGCATACTTGGACAGATTCACCCGTATCATTTACGCCAAACAAATCAATAATGTATTTCAAGAGAATCAATTCAGATTCGAACTTGGGGTCCAGGATCAGGTAAAAATCAAAATCGTCCGATTCACTTTTAAAATTCTGGATCAGTTTTCGGCTGATGGTGGTTTTCCCTACACCGATTCCGCCCCGGATCACAGATAAGCCACGCCGCATCCTGATAGCTAATTCCAACCCTTCTAGGCACTGACGATGCTGGACGGCAGGATAGAACAGATCAACGTTGGGTGACGTTGAAAATGGGTCCGCTTTTAATCCGATTGAATCAAACAGATTCAATAAAACCTCCCCGGTTTAACTCGTTATGAAAATGAAAAGTAGGTCCAAACCATAAAGGCGGATGATGCCAAAAGCCCCACACCAATGACGACACGATTCCTCAAAAAGAACGCATCCGTCATATACAGTTTATTTGCGTGTCTCTCTGCTTGCAGAATTGTATTGGGCGATACAAGAAGTAATAGTCCAAAAACACCTGCCAGAACAGCCGTCACTAAAAAAATAATTTCATTCAACGGTTTGGCCGCATACGTATATCCGAGAAAAGCGGATGCACCTAGCAGTCCTATACCAATGGGGATCCTGTTTTTCAGGAAAAAAGTATCTGTCATAAACAAGCGGTTGGCCTGGCGCTCGGCTTTTAAGATCGCTTCCGGAGCAAAGATCAATAATGCACCAAAAACAGCGGATATTATCCCAATTACCAGGATAATTATCATGGGATTTACCATATTTGAACCTCTGATTTCATTTCGATGAAAATCGGTTTATTCAAAAACCGGTGAAAAAGGGCGCAACTCACCCCTTCCTCGATCGATTAATTTAAGAATAAAATAGAGATAAAGATAACCCTCTTGCCGTCTGAAAATTAATATTCTAAATAGGAACCAGGAACCACCATTGGATCGAGTCCAATACCAAGCCCGAAAAAAGGAGGAAGACTGCCTTTCATGATGGAAGAATTGGCATCCTGTATATCCACGGAATAATTTGAAACAACTGAACCGGTAATATCAGAGTTGTTGGCCAGAGTAAAAGTGGAGCCATAATTTAAAATGGCACCGCTCACATTTGTAGAAGAGAGGATACAGGTTGATCCCTTGGCAACCACGAGGCCGTTTATTGTGGAACTAGATAATGATGTTGTCCCCTTTATATAAAGAACTGCGGCCGTTCTGATGCCGTTTCCAATTTGAGATCCAGTCATTGTCAGGTCGCCAGAGCATAGGATGGTTACATTTTTTTTGATGATAGAATTGGATTGAACCGTCAAGTCTCCTGCTACAACCAGGTAGCCAGGCCCATTCACGGTTACATTGGTAAGCGTCAAGTCTCCGTTTTTTAATAATTGGTTGTTTGAATAAGTCGATAAATTAATTGTGGTATTGGTATAGGTGGATTGCGACATTTTGCTCAAAGGCGGCCCGCTGGTCCAGGTTGCACCGCTGATTGTTCCGTCGTTGTTGGACTGGGTTTGAGTATCATTGGCTGTTGACCCGGAATTTTCCTGAAAATTGTAGTAAGCTGTTAAATTTGTTTCATTACCATTAAGTACAGTATCCTTTTTCCCTGCAATTTGGCTGGGCGTACGAGCTATGTTCCAGATTCGGACTTCATCTATTTTCCCATTGAATGTGTACCCATTTCCGGTACCGTTATGATACCGGGATCCATTGCGTGTGCGGCCGATATTGGCTGGATTGTGCCCCCATAACTGTGAACCGTTCCCCGCTGTGATTAAATTTCCATCTAAGTACATGGTTAGAGCATTTGCCGAAACGGTGCTGCCACCATTGAGCGTAAGCGCAACATGGTGCCACTGGTTACTTTGAATACTGCTTGTTTGTTTCCATGTGCCGGGGGTCCAATTGCTTTCTCCTTGCTGAATGGTTCTGCGATTCCACCCTCCTATGTATAGATACCCACTTTGAATATAAATATTCAATCCGCGGGTACCCCCGCCCTCTTCATAAATCACCTGCCTGGTACTGCTATCCTTGTTATTTGTTCTGAACCAGGCTTCGATGGTCCTTTGAGAATGTATACCACTATTGATATCACTGCTGCCACCTATAAGTACATAATCACTGCTGTTAAAGTCCAGGGCGTAGTTCTGGTAAGATCCTGGAGATGAAGCAGCGCTGGACAATAGTGATTCATAATTTGTTATATCCAGGTCAGGAAATAGCGGAGGGGATGAGAGTTGGGTACCGCCGGATCCTGTGCTGTTGTAGATCGTTCCCGATGATACAATCGAAGTATTCACATTTCCGTTATGGTACATGTCACCGGAAATGGCGCCCAGGGATTCATTGAACGTAACTGAACCGGTATTCTTGCCGTAGTAAGAAAAGCAAAATGCTTCCGGCAGGGTTGAAATAATAAGCCGCAGGTTTCTTTCCACATCATTTATGGTTGCCTTGCTCTTTAGGGTAATATAATTGGTATAGGGAAGGGCAGCCCCTGCTTCATTAAACAGGGTATCATAAGAGACAGAATAATCTCCCGTATTAAAGGAGCCTGTCAAAGTGGAAATAGACCGGGATAATTTAAAAGATTGGATGCCATGCTCAAGTCCGGTCATAGCGAGATTCCGTGTTTTGATATCCATGGTATGATATCCACCTGTTCGCATTTCCGTAACAGCAAATCGAGCAAGATAAAATGCCAAAAGGCTCAAGATGATGAATATACCCATGGTGGATGCCATGAGAATAACACCTGATTCTGATTTGATCTGTTCCTTAAACTGTTTCATTAGTTGTGAAAACTCATTTTTGGCCCAAACCGGAAATTTTGCGGATAAATCCAAGATGAAAGGGAAAGTGTGTCTGTGTCATTTACAAAGGTCAAATCCAGTTTTGAAATATGGACCGTTTTTGCTTCAGAAAGCGACATGCCTCCAGACGAGGGAGAAATGGCAGAATAATTGGAATTATAAAATTGGAACCCTGTGGACAACGTGTATTCTAAAGCATTGGAAAGCGAATTATAACTCCCCGTTCCTAACCTGAAATTGAAATAACTGGGTGATCCGGTTTGAAAATCTTTCAAATTCCCCTGGCTGTCTTTTAAGTAAAGACTATTCGCATCGGACAGGAGAAAGTCGGAGGCGGTTGTTTGTCCTTGGGTTTCTCGCATCAGGCGCCAAAAAGCAGACCTGGATTCACTCACAAATCCTTGGCGGTTGGTTTCTGATACAAAAATGTCAGCGCCCTGGAAAAGCATGGTGGCGGCCATGGAACCAATGATGCCCACCATAATAATGACCAATATCATTTCGATGAAGGTGAAACCTTTTTGAGAGTTTCTTTTCATCCTATGAGTCCCGGGCACCAAATAGTCGAAAGAATCGGACTTCCTGCCTGTGCTGTCGCTCCTGCTGACCAGAAATCGGCTGTTCATTGAGCTTGTCGAAATGCAGCCATGGAGTTAAGAACGATAAGTCCTGATATAATATTTATTATTTTATTCCAATTAATCATGGCAAGTTTAATTTAATCCCGAACTTATAATAAGCGTATCTGTCAAAGCAGAAAGTGTTTTGTGGGACACTTTCACCATGACGCTTTTGTAATTTGTTTGTCCCGATTGAGACGTATGAAATCCCGACGTTGATGAAACATAATTCACAGCAACTGAACAACTATAGGCCGGGTTATTGGTAACTGCGGAAACAATATATTCGTGAAAATCATCAATATCATCGAAAAGTGTGATGGATGATTCGCCTGCCTCCGGACCCAGCGCGGATGACCAGGGTGATGATGTATTTTCATCATATCGCCGGGCACGGATCTGTTGCTCCAGGCTATTTAAGATCACAGCCTGGACTGTTCTTAATTCCGAATTAACCCGCACAGATTTCCCTGTGTTGAGCGCTTGGAGAAAAACCATAAAAGAAAGCGTGAGCAGGATCATGACCACCATTACTTCAATAAGGGTAAATCCTTTTTCAGAATATTTCATAAGTCCGCTCTGAAAAGACGGGAAATTATTCCGGTGACGGTTATTCACCATTCCATCCATTTTTAGGGACCCCTCTTTAATTCTTCCCCTATATAGGGGAGATGATCAAGGGATTCCATTTTAATCCTTCCACTTTCCCCTTCGCAATCGCTAATAGGGGAAACATACCTGTCCTTAGCCCCGATTTCTGGGAAGAAAAGGATATTAACATACGAGTAACCATTGCCAGAATAATAGCCCAAATTGACCTTTTAGTATTAGACCCTTCCATCAATTCACGCTCCATTTCCCTGTCACAGGTTCCACAGAGATCGTTTTTAAATTGAGCACGATGGAACCACCGGATTTTGGGTCCCCCAGTGGAAGAAACTGAAGTTCTGCTGATCCGTTAAAATTCGCGGATGTGATATCCACTTCAATAAAATCTGCCTGATCAAATGAAATAACGCCATTATTACTGTTTGGGAAATCGGTTATAGCTGATCTTGAACCGTCAGGACCGTTGTAAACAGTGTATTGTTCCTGAGATGTAGAAAAAACGAGTGTAATAGTATCATGCCTTGCAAATGCCATGGATTTTGAATAATCAATGTCAGTGGTTATTTGATCGATAGCAATTTGAACCTGGATGGTTGTCAAACCGCTTCGGGTTCGTGTCATGGCCATGGCACCAAAAATACCAATCAGAACAATAACGATAATCAGTTCTGTAAGGGAAAACCCAGGGGTTGCTTTTTTTAAATTAGTTTTAGTTTGATTTTCCATGGCCGGAATTTACTTACGACCGGAAGAATACATGGTTAAATCGAGTAAGTAAAGGTTTTTGCGAAGGATGGACTATCCTCATCGATGTCTTCTAACTTGATATAATGCCTGATCTCACCTGTGGCACTGACCGTATCCATCCATGTTTCATACCTGAATGGATTATTATTGGCGTTTTTGGGCACTTCATCTTGGGAGAACAAATGTTTGGGCGCCTGTGGGGAGAGGGTAGAGTCCATGGGTGTGCTGGCCCATTCATCATCCATTACATGGGTTTGATTCGTGGGTGCAGGAGGAAAGTGGGCGGTCCTGCCACTTTCCTGGTGCATCCGGTAAAAATAATGGAAAAATACTTCTCGGATCGTTTGCATGTTGACTTCATTCCGTTTTCCCTGCGTCCGTTCCGCCACACCGTTATAAGCAGGAATGGAAGCACTCACCAAGATTCCCAAAATGGCTAGTGTGACCACCAGCTCCATCATGCTGAAACCATCCCTTTCTTTCCCTTTTTGAATTAAATTTTTCATTACCCTAAAATTATATCGGTTTTTCATCCTGAATCTAAAAAGGCTCCGGTGTTATACCGGAGCCTTTTATTTTTTTTCTGAAATTTATTATACTAAATAATCAGGAAAGTGCCTACGAATGCGTGTGTGGATTGGAAGTATCACTTGCTCCGTTATCACCGGTTCCTCTCTTACTCAAAAAACCGACAGCATCTGTGTTAAGACCTGTATTTGTGCCTCCTACTGAAAAGGTGTAGTCCCAGTGAACTAATGTGCCATTACCGCGCATATGGGAGATGTTTAGTGAGCTTGTTTTCCACCGCCACTGTCCATCAAGTGCTGCGTATGCATCAGTAGTCGCATAGCCGACTGGTTTAGTTTCTAATGCATCCCATGGATTAGTGGGCCAGCTCCGGCGACCGTTCTCCATTAGTTTTTCTGTTGCATGACTTTCTAAGCCTGCTCTTATGCTAGAGATCACCGCATCTTCTGCAGCTTCTTCAGCTTTAGCTATGGATGTCATGTAGCGAGGGATCGCAACGGCAGCTAGAATACCGAGTATGATTGTGACCATGATCAATTCGATCAGAGTAAATCCTTTAGTGTTATTAGAGTTAGTCATTTTTGACTCCTTGTTGTTTTTTCCTTTGGTTGTGGTGTGCTTCAAAGTAACTGGGGTTGTTAATAGTTATTTACGGTTGAAGTTTCTTATTAAAGTTTTTTGGACTTTCAAGATCCGCTATAAAGAGGATCGGTGAAATTGAACTTGTTCCTGACCCGGAACCGGCAATCACAGTGTAAATATAGTGACCATCCTGGAAAGGGCTCTTAATGGGGTTGCCACCAAATTCATTCAGGAATTCTTCAGCCCCGACAAATTCATCAAAACTGGAATCCCCATTATCATTTTCAGATATATTTATTTGGTGACCGGATGGGGCAGTTGCATCTGCATTAGATGTACCAAAAACGGAAGCCCAACTGGATGCATCTGCGCTTTCAAAACCATCGAAAGTTGCGTTATCACCTTTAATAGCAGCGAGACAAAGTACTTCAGTTGCATAGGCACCAGTTGCTGGAACAGTTTCATTGTACTTATCCTGTCCAGGGAAACGACCACGACCAGCAGATGTCACTTTTGCGTTATAGAAGTTATTGGCTGATTTCATGATTTTATCGATGTCGGCCAGGGTCTTTTTTTCCTTGGCCCCTTCTCCAACTCCGGAAAATTTCGGAGCAGCCGTGGTAGCCAGTGTAGCCATCATCGCCGTTGTAACGGCAAATTCTGCCAGGGACTGACCCCTCGTACTTTTAATGTATTTTAAGAATCTTTTCATTGTACTATCCTTTTCCATTAGAATGTTTGATTTATAAGAGCAATTCCTGTGCCAAAGTCTCTCGAGAATAAGTATAAAAAACTGCAGTGCTTCATATTGTTGTGATCTCTCGTCGAGAAATGCTCTTTTTTATTGAATTTTAGCATTTTTGTTTCGGATTTCGCTTGTTGTGAAGAATTGTTACAGTTTTGTCCACCTTCGTTACAGGGTCTCATTTTGTTACGCATGGCGTTTTAATTGAATTAAAGGTTTTATGAATGAAAAAAAGCTCCGGTGTCTTGGGGAAACCGGAGCTTTTTTAATAGGTAACTTACGTTACTAGATTTGTTTTTTACGGTTCAAGTAAGTTATTGAAATCACTTGGATTTTCAGCATCAGCCACATACAAAACTGGAGGATAAGTCTCTGTACCGGATCCGCCGCCAGCAACAACAACGTAAATGAAGTGTCCATCCTGGTATTTGCTTGAAAGTGTGTTTCCAGCAAACAGGGCCAACCATTCAGTAGTACCTAAACCCCCAGGGCATGTAGCGCAAGTTCTTAATTCATCATCTGTAACATTTCCGCCGGAAGCCTGTGGATTATCGGCATTGGATATGCCAAAAACTGAACGCCATTTCGCACCTTCAGCATCATTCCATGCATCAAAATCACCGATACCATCACCATCTAAAGCTTCAAGAACTGCGGCTTGAGCTGATACGGCAGTGCCTGTATAGTCGCCTACAGCAACGTCATATTTATCCTGTCCTGGAAAACGGCCTCTGCCT
>Ga0207966_1001885_pt1 | contig 11119 bp, 7 predicted proteins | sample Knorr_S23_td_NAD_FD_185611 | JGI IMG/M metagenome (GOLD analysis project Ga0207966, IMG submission 185611) | Marine microbial communities from Southern Atlantic Ocean transect - Knorr_S23_td_NADW_ad_2500m_LV_B (SPAdes) (version 2) | ecosystem: Environmental > Aquatic > Marine > Oceanic | place... | reverse complement strand
GTCATCTTCGATCTCGTCGATGATCAACTCTGCGTCTTCGTCATCCTCGATGTCGATTGGGTCGTCATCGTCCTCGAGCACCGCCACCAGAACCTCCTCTTCGCGCCTTCGTCTGCCCATCATCCCAGCCGATACTGCCAGCAGCAGAACCGTCGCCATGATACAGGTGGCCATCAGGATCTTCGAGACGAGTTGGAAGGTGCGCTCATCGAGGTTCATCAGTGTTCGAAGACGATCGAGGATCGAGGTCTTCTGCAACTCCGGTTCGCGGTCGTCGACGAGCAGGCGGGCGCGCCAGTCGAGCGAGGACGAGGTGTAGATGATGTGTGTCTCGCCTGCGTCATCGGAACGGGACGCCAGAGCGAGCCAGCCTTCGGTGAGCGGGCCGCCCAGCGCTATCTCTGGCTCTCCATCTTTGACGGTGATGAGGCTGTAGTGGATCTGCCGGGAAGCGGGTCCGACGGCGTCGTGGAACACCTGCAGACCGCGTGAGGTCTCGACGAACCTCAGGTTCAGCAGGCCGGCTGCCGCAACCCTCACTGAATCGAGTTCGGTGAGGTTGCTGTAGGTGACGCTCAGCACGAGTTCAGCGTCGTATCCATCCAGTTCGCGCCAGCCTGTGACCACGATGTCCTCGCCGTCATCCCCCTCAAGCACAGCCAACTGAGCCCCACCGGCGTCATCACCCATCGCCTTGCGGAACGCCCAGTTCTGCTCGCCTAGGTTCCCATGCGCGTAGAACACGCCCAGCCTCTCGATGCCGGTCGTGTCGTTCCGCGCGTCCTGGAACAGGATATGCACCCACTCCGACCCGAGGGATATCTGTACGGGGTCGGCAGCGGTCTCGATCACCTCGACCACGGGGATTATCTCACGGGACAAGCGCCAACCGTCAGCGTCGGCGGGATTGTCACTGTCGAGCACGAACACAGAGGTGATGTCGTCGTAAGTTCCCATCGTTGCCAGGTCCCTGTGGTAGCCAGCGACGGCTACGGTGTCAGAACGGATGTCCATATCCAAACCCCAGTACTTGCCCTCTGCAAGGCTCAACGGGGTCATCAGGTCGGTGATCTCGGAGATGGTGCAGCTGGAATCGATGGTGGTGAACGAAACCGTGTGCAGCGTCAGCCCGAAGTCGTCCACAAAGCGGCGCGTCCAGGCAACGTGCATCTTCTCATCGTCGGTTGCTGCGAGTGCGAAGCTCCCCGACCATTCGTCCTCCAGTTCCAAGCAGGTGAACAGGTCATAGCGCTCATTCACGCGATGGACCCAGACGCTGCTGCCATCGCTGGAGAACAGCAGGTTCTCTCCCTCGGCGGCGGAGAACTCCAGCGGAACATGGCCGCTCGGCAGGTCTGGACGGCGCGCACCCTGAAGTCGCGAGGGATCGACGAGAATCGTGAACTCAAGTTCATTGTCGCTGGTGTCGAGATCTATCTGGTCACCGTCGACCGCCACCTCGACGCGGAATTTCTCCACGCCCGCCTTCAGCTCGGTGGCATGGAAGGTGAACGGCACCTCGACGAAACCGGCTCCGGGAACCAGATCGAGCGTGCGGGTGTCGGTGACCTCCCAACCGAGTTCGGTCCAGTGGTTCAACGACATCGTCGCCTGCAGCGCGAGGTCGGCTCCGAGGTTATCGAGGCGGATTGTCATCTGCGTCTCGCCGTTCGGATTGGGGACCTCCGGGTGCGTGGCGACGGCCCCCGGTCGGAAGGCGAGGTCGACACCAGGGGGGCGTGGATCGACCGGGAAGGTGATGCTGATCACGTTGTTCGATTCGTCACTCTCGTCGATCAGGTCACTCGGGTCGATGACCACCTCCAAGGTGTGGTCGCCTGCGGTCGTCGGTATGTATCCCAACGAGATGGAGACGATATCTGTCGAATCGATGTGAGAGATGGTCTCCACCGTCGCCTGCTCGCCATTCTCGCGTAGCAGAATCATCACCTCGTAGGCGTTCAGGTCACCGCTGTTCCGGATATCCAGGTGCACCTTCAGGTAACTGTTGACGTACGCCCGATCGAGCGAGATGCCGTTCTCCTCGACGAGCAGGCTGCTGAACGGTTCGAGGTCGGCGGCAGGAGGCTGGTTATCCACCTCGACATTGCGCCGCACCTCCTGCGTCGTCCATCCGCTCTCGGTGACCAGACGCACCGAGATCCTCCATGTGCCATCAGCCACCTCGGTGGTGTCCCAAGTCGTCTGCCAGTCTCCTGAATCGTAATCTTCTCCCTGACTCAGGTTCTCCGCAGTGCTCCACTGACCGTTACCGATGCGGTATTCGATTCGCTCGCCGTAGACAGCTTTGTACGTCCCCTTGACCGTGGTGTCACCGCTCAGTGATCCGTAGCCGCTCGGCTCCTCGAGGTCGATGATCGTCTCGCCGACATGATGCCAATTCCACGAGCCGTTCGACCAGCGACTGATGTCATCCTTGGCGCGGGCTTCAACGAACACGTCCGCCCCATCATGCCAGAGTTCTACGGGCAGGTCGAACCACCATTCGTCCGTTCCGATGGCCAAGGTCCAATCGATTATCGTGTCATTGTGGAATGCGGGGTCATAATACCTGACCGACGCCCTGACGTAGACCTCCTCGATGGTCCGCTCAGGTGCCCCGTCGTACTCGGGGATCTCCGCCGTCCCCCTGATGCGATATATCTGCCCGGAGTTGAACCAACTGTCGTTCGTCGGTGACTCCAGTTCCACCCAGTTGCCAGCACCATAGTTGGGGTCCACGGTGGTGTTGTTGGTCTGGCCTCCGTTGCTGCTGCCCAGCACGCCCGCACCTTCGAGCAGCGATACCGCGTCGATCATCCCGAATCCGTAATGGTCGTTCCATGGCAGTCCAGGGTCTTCGTCGATGGTGCCGCGGAATTCGCTGTGCTCACGCAGCATCTGCTTCACCTCTTCAGGGGTCAGATCAGGGACGGCTTCGAGCAGGATGGCGACGATGCCGGCGACCGCCGGGGTCGACATGCTGGTGCCGTCGAAATCGATGTAAGAGTCATCAGCCATCGGGCGCGGCTGTCCAGGAACGATCACAGGTGAGGCGGCGTGCTGAGCGGAGAAGATGTGCGAACCAGGAGCGATCACATCCGGTTTCAGTTCGTCCCATTCGTCATCGTCGTCGTCGTCGAGCCGCGGCCCGTGGTTCGAGTAATCAGCGACGGTGTCATCACTGCGATCGACCGTGTTCTGCTCGTGGAGAGCCGCCACTGCGATGCAGCCGTCGGCGGACGCCGGTGACGGGACTCGATTGGTGCCGTCGTTGCCCATGGCGCACACTGGCACGATGCCAGCGTCGGAGGCGTCGTTCACGGCGCGGGCCTGGGCGGTGGTGCCGTTGTCACCACGATCAGCGGCTCCCGGCGCGCTGGCGGTGCCGAAGGACATCGACATCACGTCAATGCCGTTGCTGGAGTCGTTGTTGCCCCAATTGGTGTCACGGTTGTTGATCGCCCACTCGATACCCCTGATGACGTCCGCGCTGTTCGCCCTTCCTACATCGGTGAACACCTTCAGGTCCACCAGATACGCTCCGGGTGCCATGCCGGTGTACTGCCGCCGCGCATCTCCAGTGCCCATCGCTATCCCCGATACGTGCGTTCCGTGGCCGGCGGTGTCGTCGGGGTCGTCGGAGCCGTCCACATTCGAAGTGAGTGATGTGGCGTCGTAGCCGGCCACCCACTTCTGGTCGGTGTAACTGGTGGGAACGAGGTCTGGGTCGTCGTCTTCATCGTCGAAGTCGTTGAGCGAGCGGTGCTCGTTGTCGACTCCTGAGTCAACGACTGCAATCACCACTCCATCTCCATCGTAGCCGTAGGCGTGAGCGGAGTGAGCGTAGGTGGAGCTCTGCCGGGAGAGGGTGGCGGGGGCAGCGAAGTCGAGGAAGGGCTCGATGACATCCTGCATCTCGACGACCACCACTCCCGGCATTCTCCAGAGTTCGAGCAGCGCGCTCTGGGGTACCTTGTCCACGAGAACAGAGTCCAGATTCGATACGGTGAACAACTCGGCGTCACCCTCGGCTCCGACCCATCCGTGTGACCTGAGAACCGTCTCCACCGCAGTTATCTCAGTCTCCTCGGGGTGCCAGGCGAAGTCGATCACCAGGGCGACCGTCATGCGACCGTCAGGGGCGAGGATCGCGGTCGGTGAGGGGGAAGAGCCGTTCCCGGCGAGTACGTCCTGCAAGCGGTCGTCGAAGCCGTTGGCGTCCACGTCCGGCCCGAACGAGAACCACCACTGGGAACTCTCAGCGCTTGTTGCACCGGCTGGGACGGTGGGCATCCTTGCAGGGATGTCACATGGTGTTCCAGATTCGCACAGCAGCGGCGGCAGACCGTCGACGAGCAGCGCTGGGCGAGAGCCCTGTGCCTCCACCACGATCGCATCATCTTCGGCCTCGACTCCTGTGGTCAGCAGCAGCGGAGAGAGAGAGGACAGCAGCAGGATGAGCATCGGGAGCACGGCGAAGGCGTGCTTTCTGTCGACAACGCTCACGCTATTCCTCCATCTCAGCGGGCCGCGGACGTCCTATAAGGCCAATCAGGAGCGGTGCGGAGGAAAAAATTCCGCTCCAAGGAGCGGATGCACGCGAGGGGAGCGAGGTAGTACGCCTTCACGGCCAGTTGAGGTGGCGCTTCTCGGTGGTGCATTCGAGCCGCGCCAATTCGCCTTTCATCTCGACCTTAAGGCCCCCTTGGCACTCTGGGCAGACGGTGACTTCCGCCAGTTCCTCGAGCCAAGCCTGCCGCGTCTCCAGCTCATCACCCTCCTGGCGCAGGCTGGCCAGAGCCCTTGCCGCTCGCTTGCTCAATTCCACGCCGGCCGCGGACCACGGATCATCGGACATGTCGCCCATCTTCTGCTTGAGAGAATCGATGCGAGACGCCTCTGCCGAGCCGGCGGTGGGACCACCGTCCCTGAGTTCCAGCGGCGTCGGCCCACTCCTTGCCAGTGGCCGCCCGATGGCGTAGCACAGGAAGAAGCCGCCCACGTGGGCGAGATGGGCGACGTTGCTGCTGTCATCGAAGCCCCCGTACTGCCTCCAGACCTGAAGGATCTCTATCCCCAGACGCAGGAAGGCGATCAGCGCCACTGGCCACTTGCGGATCAGTATCAATGGGAACTCTATCTCGTCGTGCGGCCAGCAGGCGAGATAGCAGCCGAGCAGTCCGAATGCGGCCCCGGAGGCGCCCAGTGAGAAGCCGTATTCACCCAAGTGAGAGAACCACCAGGCGAGGTTCCCCCCAAGCACACCGGCGAGGTAGATGATGAGCCAGCGTTCGCGGCCAAGGCGCTGTTCCAGCGGTACCCCCACAAGCGCGATCACGATGACATTGCCCACGATGTGCTGCCAGGAGATTCCTCCACCGGGGCTGGTTGCGTGAAGCCAACCCGAGGTGAACAAGCGGTGGAAGTTCTGCGGGTCCCCCTGCCAGGCCGGGTTGAGGGCTAACAGCACGGTGAGCAAGCGGTCGGTGGACTCGAAGTGGGAGAGGATGGTCTGCATGCCCCAGCAGAGAAGCAGACTGAGCACCATGGCGAGAGAGAGGGGGTCACCGCGGCGCCAGGCGATGACCAGAGGTCCCGCAGCCAAGGCTAGGAACACCAGCACCAGCAGGAATTGGAAAGGCGCCAACATCGACCACGCGAACACCTCCGCCATCTGGTGGCAGGGCGGCGGACGGGCTCCATCACACCTTCGGGCGCAGGCGGAGTTCTCAAGCGGAAATGGCAGGTCGGCGCACCATGGCGGACGCACCCCTGCTCCGGCTCTCCGGCCTGTCCGTCCGTCGCGGCATGCGTACAGTGCTCACGAGGGTCGACTTGGAGGTCGCCAGCGGAGAGGTCGTGCTGCTCGTCGGCGAGAACGGCTCGGGAAAATCGACCTTGATTGAGGCGGCGGCAGGAATCCTGCCGCCATCAGCGGGATCGGTCGAACATTCCGGCCAGGTCATCCGCGATTCCGAGGGCCGGCGTTCCCAACCTCCTCCATTGGGATTGACGCTGCAACAGGGCGGGTTCTGTGAGGACGAAGTCGTCTACGACCGCTTGGCCACCGCGCTGCATGTCGCGCAGAGGAGGATCGACCCGAGATGGATCTCCGACAGACTCGATGAGTGGGGCCTGCGCCACCGCGAGCAGGACCGCATCGCCTGGCTGTCCGGCGGCATGAAACGCCGATTGGCGGTGCTGTGCGGACTCACTCCGGGACTCGCCAGCGCCGAGCCGCGGCTGTTACTGCTCGATGAGCCGAGCGAAGGGCTCGACGAGCAGAGCATCAGCACGCTGAGAGAGCAGATCGTCGGGCTGGCTGCCGCCGGACACGGACTGCTGATCGCCACCCACGACCAGCAACTCGACGACCTCGCGACCCGCAGAGTGGTCGTCGGTGAGAAGAGGTGCGTCGAAGAAGCGGTCGAAGCCCCTGAGCTTGCTGAACCAGTGGGGGTCGAGGTGGCTGCTTCGGAGGCATCGCTCGTATCGGTGTTCTCCACCTGGCGGACACTCTTGGGTGGGGGATGGCACGCACCTGATGTGCGCAGACTGGGGCCGGGAGCTGTCGCACTCGTCGTCCTGCTGGGTCTGATGTCGACCAACTCCGTCGCTGCTGATGAAGTCCCGGGCACGCTGATGGCGGGGCTGATCCTGTTACCGGGACTGATAGCGGCGCTCGTCCGGCCATCGAGCCTGCAACGGCTCTCAGATCCAGGCGCGAGCGACTGGTGGAGCGCGATGCTCGGAAGACGGCCGGAACTGAGGCCGGAATTATCGGGAATCGGAACGATCGCTGTGCTCACTTTCCTCAGCCTGTACTTGTTATCCGGGGACGGTTCGATCCACATCCCCGTCTTCTTGGCGATAATCGGATTGACGCTGATCGCCTGTGCAGCAGCGATGATCCATGGATTGGATGCCACCCTTCCGCGCAAAGGTGCCACCTACGCCTTCTTGCTCACCCTGCTGCTCGTGTGGCCGTATCTCTCACTGATCGTGCTGCTCGACGCGGGGAGCGAACTGGTGCCGGAAGCGCTGGTCATGGCCTACGGTATCCCGATGGCTGTGATTCTGCTGCTGCCGATGCTGCACGACGGCTGAGAGATTGGTTCCGCCACCTTCATGCCATGATGCCGTCGGCTCTGTAGTCGAATGCACCCGAAGTACATGCGCCTCGGAGTCATCCTGACGCTGGTCGGGCTCGCGCTGGCGGCGCTCGCCCTGTGGCTCGGATTCACCTGGGCGCCGGAGATCAAGGGTGACGATTGGAAGGCTCCCGAGGCCTACCGCATCCTGTTCTTCCACGTCCCTTCAGCGTGGGCGTCCTTCCTGGCATTCACGATTCTGTTCGTCGGTTCGATGGCATGGTTCCTCAAGCGAAGGGAATGGGGGTGGAGGCTGCACGTGGTCGGCGCGGAACTCGGTCTGCTCTACGGCCTGTGCGTCATCACCAGCGGGCCGATCTGGGGTGCGGCGGAGTGGGGTGTGCCGTGGGACCTCACGGACGTGCGCTTGAACACCTTCGCGCTGTTGACGGCGCTGGCGCTGTTCCTCGTGCAAGGACACCGGACACAGGCGCAGGGGGAGGACATGCGCGACACCTTCGCCACAGTGGGGATGTTCGGCTTCCTGCTCGTTCCGCTCACCTACATGGCCACCCGCTTCTGGCAGAATCGTCATCCCGGACCGGTCGTCGCCACCGGGGAAGGCTCTGGCACCACGCTCGACCCTGCGATCCTCCAGGTCCTGCTGCTCTCCGCGCTCGCCTTCCAGATTCTCGTCATCGGACATGCCATGCTCGTCTGGTCGGCCGCCGACCTCGAGGTCAGGTTGAACCGGGCGCAGATGGAACTGGATGCAAGGATGTGATTCGATGGCAGAAGGGACGGTATTCCTCGCAGTCGCCTACGTGGCGATGATCGGCATCATCGCCGGCTGGACGTGGCGCATGCTCAGCCGGCTGGTCGAGTTGTCAGGACGGTTGGACGCGGTCGAGGCTGCGCTCGACTCCACAGAAGAGGAATGAGGGCCTCTTTCCCGATTGATTCGGAGGCGGAGCCTTCAAGCGAGCCGGATTGAGCGGCTGCCAACAGACGGGGGTATGTCAGGTGTCACTCGGCGAAGCGTTCTGTGTCGTGTGCGGCTCATCGGAGCCGCTCACCAGCAACCGGCTGTGCGAATCCTGTTTCCGCGAACGGGTCACCCTGTCAGAACTCACTGCCACCATCCAGAGCGTACGCTGCCCGAAGTGCGCGATGGTGCTCCATTCCGGGCGCTGGGTGAACATCCCCGACGTGGAACTGCAGCACGGAGTGGTGCAGCAGGAACTGGAGGTGGATGAGCGTGCCATCGGACTTGAGGTCGGCATCCATGCAGAGACGGTCGATGAGCGCAACACACGACTCCACGTGCAAGCCGTCGGCGTCATCGATGAACTCGAGTTCGCCGACGAACACACCACCATGCTACAGATCTCAGACGGTGTCTGTCCGTCATGTTCACGCCGCGCTGGCAACTACTACGAAGCGACCGTGCAACTGCGCTCGTCAGGACGGCGGCTGGCCGAGGATGAACTGGAGGCACTTCGCGAGACCTTGGACAGCCTAATCAGCGAGATGGAACCGGACCCGATGTTCTTCATCAGCAACGAGGGAGCGGTGTCCGGCGGCTGGGACGTAGTGCTCGGCAGCAAGGCACTTGCGCGGGCGTGGGGGCGTTACCTGACTAGGCGTTACGGAAGTTCGACCAAGGAGTCCAACACCGTGGTCGGGCGCAAGGATGGCGAGGAGATCACCCGCCTGACGCTCCTCTACCGCAAACCGGCATTCGACATCGGCGACGTCATCCACTTCCGCAAGGGTGACTGGATCGTCGCCGGGTGGCAGAAGGATGGGGCGTTGCTGCATGCGCTGGACCGGCGCGAACGCACTGGAGCGAGTTGGAGGGACCTCGAGAAATCTAGGGTGCGCGCACGCGTGAAGGACCGTCTCGATGTCGACCTTCTCAACCGAGATTCCTCGGGTGGGGAGTTCCTCGACCCGCGCGACTGGCAGGTGCGCACGGTGTCGCTACCGTTCGATGATGACGGTTCGAACATGAGTCTGCGCATCGCCTTGATAGGCGACGAATGGGTCGCTCTGCCCGACGTGAGGCGCAATCCGGGAGGTGGTGAAGATGAGTGACGAGGAAGCCCGAAGCATCTCCGAACTTGCGGATGAACTGGACAGCGAAGGGATGCTCGCACACCTGAGGAACTTCCCCGAAGACCTCGACTTCGGGGACCTCGACGAAGAACTCACCACCCGCATCGGACGCGACTTCGAGGGGGCGGTCTACCTCGGAATGGGAGGCTCGGCAGCGGCAGCAGATTTCATCGCATCACTCATCGACAACGTCGCTGGCAAACCGATCACGGTCTGGCGCGACTACGGCCTGCCAGCATACGTCGACAGCGGCTGGTTGGTCATCGCCACATCCTACTCAGGCAACACCGAGGAGACGCTCAGCGGTGTACAGCAGGCGCTCGAATCTGGAATTCCCGTAGTCGGCATCTCCTCTGGAGGGCGGCTGCAGGAACTGCTCGAGGCCGCCGACGACGGCTGGTGGATCCCCGTGCCGGGCGGCCAGCCACCACGCTCAGCCTTCGGCCACCTGTTCTCCCGCCTGCTGCAAGTCAGCCTTGCATGCGGCCGCCTCGGTCTGTCACTCGACGAACAGCAGATCAATGCGGAGGAAGTGCGAGAGGCGGTGACCGAGTGGGACTTCGTCAACAATCCGGAGAGTCAAGCGATCGATCTGGCACTGCTGATGCAGGACCGTCAGGTCGGCATCGTCAGCGCGCCTGAACTGGCGTGTGCAGGAGTCAGGTTCGCTAACCAGCTGAACGAGAACGGTGGGGTGTTCGCCCGACCGACATCATTGCCGGAGATGAACCACAACGAGATCATCGCGTGGACAGAACCTGAGGCCGATGACGGTCAGATGCTCATCCTGCTCACCTGGGGCGGGATGAACGAGCGGGTGGAGAAGCGAATCGAGTGGATGTTCGAGGCCGTGGGGGCCGACATCTGCAGGATTCACTGTGAGGGCGAGGGGCTGCTGGACGTCATGCTCACCCTGTGCGTCTTGATGGATTGGATCTCCTGTGCCGTCGCTCTGTCGCGCGGCAAGGATCCCAGCGCGGTCGGTCCCATCCAGGACCTCAAGGACCACCTCTCTGATTGATTTCCCCGGGCACTCTGCACCCAATGATGAGGCCCAGTGAGCCATTCATTTCATGGGGGTTTGTGTTCAATTGTTGTCATACTGAAACTGCCAATCGAAGTTGTCTTCCGGAGCTTCAGAGGTGAACGATTCGTTCTCCCTCTCCCACTCTAAAACTGCCAATCGGAGTTTTTCCTCTTCCCTCATTAATCGGAATGCCTCATTATCCCTTTGCCGCTCTTCACTCAGTTTCAGAATCCACAACTTCATCAATTCCATCGCACGGGCTCTGAAAGCCCTTGCTTCTCCTTCCTTTCTTCTCTCCTCATTCTCCTTATTCATCTAGCGCTCACGCACCTAACGCATTATTGCGATCGGTGCAAGGTCAGCACATGGGATTCACGAGGAGGCGAATGGGATTAAACCAGTATATAAATATTACATTTCATCGTTTGACTATCCAGACTCCCGGACTTAGCCCACCCAGTAGTAGGGGGTCTGCCAACTCTTCAGAGTTGCAGAGATGCAGCCCTGACAGTGTTGCGCATCAGCATGGCGATGGTCATCGGACCGACCCCACCGGGAACAGGGCTGATCGTGCCGGCGACCGCAGACACCTCGGGGTGGACGTCGCCGGCGAGATGGTAGCCTCTTTCAGAATCATCATCGACACGATTCACACCTACGTCGATGACCGCCGCTCCAGGCTTCACCCAGTCAGCGCGCACGAGTTCGGCTCGACCGACAGCGGCGACGAGGATGTCGGCCTGCCTGCAGAGGCCTGCCAGATCATCGGTACGTGAGTGAGCGACGGACACCGTGGAATCGACACCCTTGCGCGCCAGGAGAAGCGAGACCGGGGTCCCTACGATTCTGGACCTTCCGATTACCACAGCGCGCTTGCCAG
>Ga0207966_1001884_pt1 | contig 11120 bp, 8 predicted proteins | sample Knorr_S23_td_NAD_FD_185611 | JGI IMG/M metagenome (GOLD analysis project Ga0207966, IMG submission 185611) | Marine microbial communities from Southern Atlantic Ocean transect - Knorr_S23_td_NADW_ad_2500m_LV_B (SPAdes) (version 2) | ecosystem: Environmental > Aquatic > Marine > Oceanic | place... | reverse complement strand
AGTGACCAACCTGGATTCGGCCGATACTGTGGCTATTAGAAAAACGTCGAGCGATATCTCTTGTCTGCGACGAACAAGGATTAACCGTAGTTCGCAAAGATTTTGAGACATTGCTGAATATGTTTGATATGTCGTACGGAGTCCTTCAACACAAGGAATTGTGTTCAGGGCTCCAGGAGTTTGGTCAACGGTTTGAGAAACTTAATTGGGAAAATGTCGCTCCATTTTGTTCTCCAACATCTTTCCTCTAGCGCCTGCTAATACGTGGTCATACGCCCCTGGCTAGACGGCACGGCGTATCGTTCAACTTCTTCGTGGATGAGTTCGATTCCGATACCGGCCTTGTCCAGCGGCCAGAGCGCGCCGTCGCGGTATTCCGGCATAGTCGTCACGATCTTTAGGAAATCATCGAACCACGCATGGATGCTCTCTTGCCGATACAGATTCGGGGTCGCCATGCAAACTTGGAACGTCGACGCGATAGCGACCGGTCCCAAGGCGTCGTGAGGCGTGAACGGGACATAGTACGCTTCGGCCAAGGCGGCTATCCGACGTAATTCGCTGATGCCCCCGGTCCATGCGATGTCGGGCATGACGAAATCGGCCAACCTGTCTTGGAGAATCGGCACGAAGTCGTAGCGGGTGAACAGTGACTCTCCTACGCTGATAGCAACATTGGAATTCTCTCGGAATTCTTTGAGCGCATCATAGCTTTCCTGAGGGACTGGCTCCTCGAACCAGATGAGTTTGAACGGCTCCAATTCCCGGGCGGCGGCGATGGCGCTGGCGACATCGAACCGTGCGTGAGCGTCAACCATCAACTCGTAATCGTCTCCTAACTCAGACCGCAAGGCGCCAACCCACTCAACAGCGTAATTGATGGCTGAAGGCGTCAGTTTCTCAACGAGCGATGCTCCTCGAAAAGGGCCTGACTGGGTAGCCATTGATAGGAACGGGTCGGTCTTTATTGCTCGATATCCGTCCGCTTTGGTCTGGCGGGCCATAGCCACGTTTTCTTCTATTGTCGCGGCCTGTCGGGCATCATGGACGTGGGTGTACAACGGCACATGGTCGCGGACGGGCCCTCCCAACAACTGGTAAACAGGCACGCCCAGCGCCTTACCTTTAATGTCCCACAGCGCGATGTCGATACCACTGATGACTGCGGAGATCGGACCCCGACCACCAATCCGAAGGTGACGACGATATATTAGCTGCCAGATTTCCTCAATATTGGCCGGGTCCTGTCCGATGACCCACGGCTTCACAGACTCGATGCCTTGCTGAATCAGGGTGTTGTTGCCGTACCAAGAACACTCGCCCAGGCCAGTTATGCCCTCGTCGGTGTGAACCTCTACGAACAGCCATGGCAGGTTTTGGATGGGCATGGTCAAATAGGTTTTGATGTCGGTGATTTGCATAAACGGCCTCAAGTCAGGGATATTCTCAAGCGTATTCTAGTGACGCAGAGCGCGGCCTGGAAGCTGGCCTGTGTGACTCCCTCCGTCGATTACCGGAGTGCCATTGACGATCACGTATTCGATGCCGATGGGGAACTGTTTGGGTTCGGTTCTTGTTGCCGGCGCACTGACCGTGTTGGCATCAAATATGGTAATGTCGGCCTTCATCCCATCTCTTAAGATGCCCCGATCGCTGAGACCGAGTCTTTGGGCGGGGAATGAAGTCATCTTGCGAATGGCATTTGGCAGGGAAATCTGACGTTCTTCGCGAACGTACTCGGCCAGGATGACCGGGAAGCACCCGTAGGTGCGGGGGCTAGGAAAGTCGCCTAAAAGGACTGCGTCGGAGCCGACCATTGACAACGGATGAGTGACGAACGCAGGGAGGGTTTTGGCGTTCAGTCCTTCTGCCACATAACAGACCTGCAAGTCTTCGGCCAGCAAAAGGTCGCACAGCGCATCGACAGGATGCTGGCCCATCATCTCCGCAATTTCCGCAACTGAGCGGCCCTCGTACTTGTGGTTTTCTGGTCGTTTGAAGTAGGTTAGCCACATATCATGCCAGGTCGGGGCGCGAGGAACGACTTCGCTTCGTAGACGTTCGCGGGCCTCCGCCGACGCCAGAGCCACCTTCATCTGTTCAGGCGTTCCCTCGTGAATCCAGTCTGGGAACACGATCAGAATACGAGTGCTGCCCAAGCTATAAGGGTAGCTGTCAAACGTAATGTCTTGGCCAGCTTCAGCGCGGTCCTCGATCAGTCGCAACAGTTGAGCGCCTCCCCCCGTGCTGGGAGACCGCTGGTAGAAATGAGTGATGTGGACTGGGATGCCGCTGCGGTTGCCAATATCGATGGCTTCTTGAAACGGATCAATAAACATATCGCCCATCTTGTATCGAACGTGCGTGTGATAAATTCCTCCGAGATCGGCGACCTGTTTTGACAACTCGACAAGCTCGTCCGTGTCGGCGTAGTTTCCGGGAGGGTAGTCGAGACCCGTCGACAATCCTACGGCGCCTTCCTCCATCGCCTCTCGAATGATGGCTTTCATGTTTGCGATGTCTGCCGGTGTCGCAGGAGTGGAGTCCCAGCCGATGGCGTCGATTCGCACCGGCGAATTCCCGAGAATGTAGGCGATGTTGACCGCGGCCTTCCTGTCAAACATACTCAGGTATTGCTCGACCGTTGACCAGGTTCCCGGCAACGGAGGGTTGCCGTCAAGGCCGGAGTTCAGTTCGACGAATCGCTTGAAGTCTTCCTGGGAGCGGAATGGGGCGTATGAGTTGCCGTCGACACCGATAAGCTCAGTAGTGATGCCTTGGCGGACCTTTGGTTCGTGATGAGGCTCGGCCAGCAACACCAGGCCTGAATGGGCGTGCATGTCGATAAATCCTGGAGACACGATTCGACTTGTGGCGTCGATCTTACGGGCGGCGTCGACGCCCTCGGTCGATCCTCGGATTATCGTGACCGTGTCCTCCTCCACACCCACCGACCCGTAAAATCCAGGATTGCCAGTGCCGTCGATAATGAACCCGTTTTCAATTAGCAGATCCAGCATTGCCGAAGCCTCCTCAACGTTGATGATGCGCCACAGATTGTACACCCATTCGTTACCTCTTTCGCCCACGAACATCGACGGAAATATTTCCGTCGAGTCTCGACATATTCATGGCGGACAAGACAGGGCAGACACTTGATCGTGGATTCTTACGCTGTGATCGTCGACTTGTGGTGGATGTTCTAATTCGTCGCTTGATATAATCGAATAGGGACATTAGAACGATCCATCGTTCAGCGCGTGAAACGCTGTGAATAACTGAGAAAATAAGCAGGTAATTTTGGCAAGTTCAAGGCAAGCGCTAACTTGTCTGGATGCCGCCTCGTTATAACTTATAGAATCCGGGACAATCCGAAAGGTCTTAATACATGCAGGACATCAAACATTCGATAGTCGATAAACGGTCCAAGGTAGCAGACATAATGGTGCGCCTTTGACCTGCCTGCAAAGGTCAAACAGATCGAAGCGCTAGAGAAAGAGGCCGTTGCCCCATCATTTTGGGAAGACAACGTACTCGCTCAAACCAAAATGCGCGACCTCGCGGCATTGAAACAGGAAGTCGATGACTGGAAGGCCATCGAAATTCGAGTCATTGAACTAAGTGAGATGCTGGACCTCGCCATCGAAGAGCGGGACGGGTCGCTCCTGAACAGCTTCAGCGAAGAACATGCTGAAATTGAAGCCAAATTAAGCGGTCTCGAATTTAAATTGATGCTGTCTGGAGAGTTCGATGACCGAGACTCTATAATCGCCTTGCATTCGGGCGCCGGCGGAGTCGACTCTCAAGACTGGGTGCGGATGTTGATGAGGATGTACCTCAAGTGGGCCGAGCGGCGAGGCTTCAAAAGCCAGGTGCTGGACGTCTCTCCTGGAGAACAGGGCGGCGTAAAAAACGCGATAATCCAAATATCAGGCGATTACGTGTATGGGAACCTTCGGTCCGAGAGAGGCGTGCATCGTTTGGTGCGGAAATCGCCTTTTGATGGGAACAACGCCCGTCACACGTCGTTCGCGCTTGCTGAAGTGATGCCAGAAGTTGAGGAGGGCGTCGACGTAGAAATCGACCCAGACGACATCAAAATGGACGTTTTCAGGGCAGGCGGTCATGGCGGCCAGAACGTTCAGAAGAACTCCACAGCCGTTCGCCTGACGCATATTCCATCTGGAATCGTAGTCACGTGTCAGAATGAGCGATCACAGCATCAAAATCGAGAAATCGCCATGCGAATCTTGCTGGGCCGACTCATTGAGGCTGAATTGAAAAAGAAAGCGGAAGAATTGGCAGAAATACGAGGCGAGCATATCTCTCCCGAATGGGGCAATCAGATACGCAGCTACGTCCTGCACCCCTACCAGATGGTGAAGGATCATCGCACCGATTATTCCGTATCCAGCGCCGACGCGGTTCTGGATGGCGACCTCGACGAGTTTATTAACAAGTATCTGACGTCCACCGTTGGAGAGACAGATGTAGGGGCAAAGGGATAGCTTTTGCGTCGTCGCACCTAAAACCATAAAATTGCGTCAAATTGGCGGAATAACAAAGACCACGGGAAGTGTCATGCGAAAGATTGTTTGGGTAATTGTAGCGTTAGTTTCAATTGCGGCTGTTGCCTGCAGCGAGAACACCGGCGGAACAAGCGAGACGCGCGCTCAGGCGCCCGGCGTCGGCTCGGAGCCTGCGGCAAGCACGGCCCCGACAGCGGAGCCTTCCTCGCCTTCGACCTCCTCTTCTGCGCCTTCAGCATCGCCAACCGAGACCCCTCAGGCATCTGGTGCGCCATCGCAGTCTACCGGCAGGACGCAAGCTGGCGCGCCAAGCTCGTCGGCGGCCACAACGCCTCCGGTTACGGCGATAGTCGAATCTTCCGATGGCAAAATTAGAGGCGGTGTATTCCGACGTCTGTGGGCCGACCCGCCCACACTGGACCCTCACCTGACCACAGACACAACTTCAGCAGGCGTCGTTGTTGAATTGTTCAGCGGTCTCGTCACTTTAAACACCGACCTACAACTGGTCCCCGACGTAGCTGAAAGTTGGGATATCAGCGAAGACGGAACGGTTTACACGTTCCACATTAGGCCGGAAGCCAAATTCCACGACGGCAAGCCAATCACCGCAGACGATTTCAAATGGTCGATTGAGCGCGCAGCGAGTCCAGACACCGCGTCTCCGGTGGCGGACACATACCTGGCTGACATAGTAGGCCTGCAAGACGTGCTGGACGGCACAGTGACTAATATATCGGGAATCCAGGTCATCGACACTCTGACGCTTCAGATAACTATCGACGCTCCGAAAGCCTACTTCCTCGCCAAGTTGACCTATCCAACAGCCTATGTTCTGGATCAGGAAAACGTCGAATCTGGCGGCCGTAACTGGACAGACAACCTCAATGGCTCCGGCCCTTTCCGCTTGAAGGAATATCGCATCGGAGAGCGGATTATTCTGGAGCGTAATGAGAACTACTACCGCGAACCGCCGTTCGTCGACACTGTTTTCATGAACCTGGCTGGCGGCCAGTCGATGGCGATGTATGAGAACGACGAAATCGACATCACGGGCGTTGGCCTGTTCGACCTTGACCGGGTGCTAGACCCAAGTGAGGATCTGAACCGTGAACTGGTCGTCGCGCCTCCTGATTTCAGCGTATCCTACGTTGGATTTAACACCAACGAGGCTCCGTTCGATGACGCCAAATTCAGGAAAGCGCTCAACCATGCCATTGACAAAGAGTTGATAGCGACGGAAGTGTTATCTGAACTTGTCGAGCCTGCATATGGCGTGTTGCCCCCGGGATTCCCAGGCTATAATCCGAACTTGGTCGGTCTCTCATACGATGGAGAGCTGGCCCGACAGTTGCTGGCCGAATCAGCATACGCCGACGCCGATACCCGGCCTCGCATCGTCATAACCGTGCCTGGCACAGGCGGGACGATTGGCCTCGATCTAGAGGTCGTCATCGAGATGTGGAAACAGGAATTGGGTGTAGAGGTCGAGATTCAACAGGTAGAATGGGCCACGTACCTCCAGGACCTGAACGCCAACAAGTTCCAAGCGTTCGCTGGACTCGGCTGGGAAGCCGACTATCCGGACCCCCAGGACTTCCTGGACATCCTGTTCCATTCGGAAAGCTCAATCAACCACGGGGGCTACTCGAACCCGCTGGTCGATTCGGTGTTGGAAGATGCCCGCATCGAGCCCGACGCTGCGCAAAGAGTCGCTTTGTATCATGAGGCAGAGCGACTCATCATCGAGGATGCGGCATGGGTGCCTCTCTGGTTCACCGGCGAGCGGTACGTGCTGATCAAGCCGGACGTCCAGGACTATCGGGTGACCCCGATGATCTTGCCAAAACTGCGGCAGGTGCACTTCAAGTAGCATTTGGCGACACCGTTAATCTTCGCGGCACCGGGATTCACTGAGTTCCGGGGCCGGTTGCCTTTTGGTTGAGTCGCGGATATGCTTTGCGACGTTGCTAGCGGTCTTGGTGTCCGGACTAATCCTGCCCCGACTCGCGCTCGTAATGTTATATAAGCCCTCCGGAGTCGAACGCATTTGTGCGATGTGGGAAGCCCTTCCATTTTATTAAACTCATGATTCCGAAACGACTGGAATTTTATAGATGTGGATTTACATAGCGCGAAGGCTGTTGTGGTTGCCATTCTTGCTCCTCGCAGTGTCGTTGGTGACGTTCGCGATGGGCCGGATCGTGCCTGGCGATCCGGTGCAGGTGATGTTGGGCGCTCGATACGAGCCGGATTCTCAGGTCACCAAAAATCTCGAAGCACAATTCGGATTGGACAAGCCGTTCGCTGTTCAGTATGTCAACTATGTCTGGGACGCGCTTCATGGCGACTTTGGCGAGAGTTACAGGTATCGCGGACGTGCGGTAGGACCGCTTTTGGCCCAGAAAATGTGGGTGTCGTTCCGGATAAACATAGCAGCAATGATTCTGACCGTGGGGATTGGGTTGCCGCTGGGTTTTTGGATCGCGCACCATCAAGGGAGTTGGAAAGATCCGGTGACTGTGTCGTTTACCGTGGTCATCATGTCTGTGCCTATCATGGTGAGCGTCCCGTCGGTTTTGTGGGTCGTTTGCCTGAAAACGGACCTATTGCCCTGTTCAGGGTGGGGAGGGTTCTGGGACGTTCGCATAATAGTTCCGGCGATCACCATGGGGCTTCCAGGAATCGCGGGCATGGCTCGGATGATGCGAGCGAGCACACTTGATGTTATGGGCCAGGACTTCATTCGAACCGCTCACGCCAAAGGGTTGTCCTCAATTGCTGTGGACTTTCGGCACGTGCTCAAAAACGCCATGATTCCGATTGTGACGATATTGGCATTCGCGCTGGCTGGGATGTTGGGCACAGGATTCATCGTTGAGCAAATCCTCGGAATTCCTGGCGTCGGGCGGCTGGTGATTGAAGCGATATGGCAGCGCGATTACCCGATCATCATGGGGGCCACGTTAATAGGCGCCTCGGCTTTCGTAATCGCCAATCTCCTCGCGGACATCGCATACTCATTCATGGATCCTAGAATCAGGTACAACTAGCGTGGGCGGATAATCGATGGCAGTACAGGAACTTATCTCAGAGGACCTGCAACAAAAGTCGAAGGGGCACCTATCACGAGCATGGGCGAGGCTCATCCGCAAAAAAATAGCGGTCGCTTGTATGGTCGTGCTGGCGATAATTTACGTCGGCGGGATATTCGCACCGCTAGTTGCGCCATATGGTTACACTGACCAGGATTACCGCTCAATCAAAAAACCTCCGAGTTGGGATCACCTCGCAGGAACTGATTTAAAAGGTCGGGATGTCCTGACCAGAGTATTGTGGGGAATCCAAAATACGGTGATTATCACGTTAGTCGTGATGGGCACTGGAGGCATAGTGATTGGCGTCACGCTGGGCTTGGTGTCAGGATACTTCAGGCGGAAAATCGACGCGGTCATAATGCGTGTTGGGGAATTGTTTTCATCGTTCCCAGACATATTTTTGATGATACTTATTGCCGCGACCCTGCGCCCAAGAATTCTTGAGTGGGTGAGATGGTTGGAAGACAATACGGTTGTCGACGGTATCGTCAAGTCGGGGATCGTCGACTATTTCGCCATATCGATTGCGTTGGTTTCCTTCAGTTGGATTGGCATGGCTCGGCTGGTGCGAGGCCAAGTGCTGGCTCTGATGCAAACGCAGTTTGTAGAATCGGCTCAAGCGGTCGGCGCATCGACGCCCCGCATCCTGTTCGTGCACCTCCTCCCGAATGCGATTAGCCCTGTTGTCGTCACAGTCAGCATGGGCATGGGGGCACTCGTTGGCACAGAAATCATACTGAGTTTCCTTGGTCTTGGTATCCAGCCTCCAAGGCCAAGCCTCGGCACAATGCTGTTGGAGGCCGGGAGCCTCAGCGCGTTGCGAGAGGTGCCCTGGATGCTCTTGGCGCCTGGGCTTGTCGCCTGGACTCTGGTATTGGCTTGGAACCTGCTTGGGGACGCGCTGAACGACGTTCTCAACCCTCGCACTCGCTAACACCGCGGGCTTCTACTGCTCTCGCACAATTCGGTTGACACTCGATGGACTCCTGCCTAAACTGACGCCACAAATACAACGGTCAGGAGAACTTCACATGGGTTTCAACTTGTTGATTTTACGTGCCGGAGGAGAGAGCGGACATTCCCACATTGACGCGTGGCCCGCAAAGTTGCGAGAGGCGATACCCGACATTGAAATCAACGTCGCCAACTCTACCGGCGAGGCGATGGAAATGATTGCGGAGGCTGATGCTGCATTCGGCGACATTGTGCCGGAGGTTTTCGAGCGCGCCACAAAACTCCGATGGATCGCATGTCCCCAGGCTGGACCACGGGCAGGGTACTATCACCAGGCCCTTATCGACAGCGAAGTTGAAGTCACGAACACTCGTGACATTTACAACGACCACATTAGCAATCACATCATGTCGTTCGTGCTTGCCTTCGCCAGGGGCCTTCATGTGTACGTTCAGCAACAAATGCGCCGCGAGTGGGACTCCTCATACGAGATTATCAACCTGCCCGACTCCACCGTAATCATAATCGGCGTGGGTGGCATCGGCGGCGAGACGGCGCGCCTTTGCGCCGAGTTCGGAATGAAAGTGCTGGCAGTTGACCCGCGGGTGACGGAGAAACCTCCCGGCGTTGCGGAACTTTACACTCCCGATTCTCTCGGCGAGATATTGCCAGAGGCGGATTTTGTCATCGCGACCGTTCCAGAAACGCCCGCAACCCAGGGCATGTTCGACGCCGAGTTTTTCCGACGGATGAGCCGTGGCGGTCATTTCATCAACATAGGCAGGGGCGCGACGACCATCCTGAACGACCTTGTGACGGCCCTTGAGGCCGATGATATACAAGGAGCGGCGCTGGACGTTTTCCAGGTGGAGCCATTGCCGTCTGACCATGCGCTGTGGTCGTTGTCCAATGTAATCATCACGCCTCACTGCGCTGGAGCAGGGCCCTACCTTGATGATCGGCGAACCGACCTGTTCATCGAAAACTGCGTTCGATTCAATGACGGCGCGGCTTTGAAAAACGTGGTTGCAAAAGACAACTGGTTCTAGTCTGAAAACCGATCTGATTTGTTAGAGTATGGAGCGCAGGGACTTGAAAATTCATCTTCTTGACGGGACTTACGAGTTGTTTCGCGCACATTTTGCGATGCCCCCTATGAACTCGCCTGATGGTAGGCCAGTGGCGGCGGTTCGTGGCCTGATGCAGAGCTTCCTGGCTCTGTTGAGGGAAGACGATGTCACTCATGTCGCATGCGCTTTCGACCACATAATCGAATCTTTCCGCAACCAAATGTTCGACGGTTACAAGACTGGAGAAGGAACCCCTGAGGAACTTCTGTCTCAGTTTGAATTGGCGGAGCGCGCCGTAACGGCAATGGGAATTGTAGTTTGGCCCATGATCGAGTTCGAGGCAGACGACGCGATCGCCACAGCCGCCGCTCGATGGGCCGAAGATGATCGTGTGAGTCAGGTAATTATCTGCTCTCCTGACAAAGACCTGTGCCAGATGGTGTCAGGGCAAGATGTTGTCTGCCTGGATCGTCGAAAGAAAATCGTCACAGACGAAAATGGTGTGATCGAAAAATTCGGGGTGTTACCGACGTCCATCCCCGACTATCTAGCGTTGGTTGGAGATGCGGCGGACGGGATTCCGGGCGTGGCGCGCTGGGGAGCAAAGGGCACGTCAACAGTTCTTTCGCAGTTTAGTCACGTGGAGGACATTCCTGCAGATCCAGCGGCCTGGAACCCTGCTCCACGAGGAGCGAAAGGCCTCGCAGAGAATTTAAGCGCGGCGCAGGACGAAGTTGCGCTGTACAAGGCTCTCGCAATGCTGAGATTAGACGTTCCTATCACCGAAACATTAGATGACCTCGAGTGGGTTGGCGCAAATGAAAGCGCATACAAAACGCTTTGCCAGGAACTAGGGTTCGGACGGATTTCAGAAGCGCCAACGCGATGGAAAGATTCATAGGAATGTGAATTTCAAAGCAGAGTGCCCCCGGCGGGACTCGAACCCACGCCCCTGGCTCCGGAGGCCAGTGCTCTATCCGCTGAGCTACGGGGGCAACTTGCATTTTCAATATAACAGCCTGAACGATTGTTAGACAATGTTGCGGACGAAAGTCAGGCATCAATAACAAAGATTGTGCGGGCAAACCAGTCGCGAAAAGGGGTTGACATCCCAAGCTGTGATGAATATGATTAGCCCGCTGTTGTACCTCGCCGTTAATCCCGGCGAAGTCTTTGCGTATCCCGTTGTCACCGAGTGGCAAAATATAAAGCTGATGGCTTGGAATTATAGAGAGGGGGTCAGATGAGAAAGCGTTTCCCTAGGAAGGGTATAATGGTCGCCCTGCTTTCCTCAGTATTCGTCTTCGCATTAGTTGCGTGTCAACAAGGGGTCCAGGGTGAACCTGGTCTTCCAGGCATTTCTGGAGCGCCTGGTAATCCCGGTAATGTTGGGCCACAAGGCTTCCAGGGTCCTCCTGGTTCGGCAGGTCTGCCAGGTCTGTCAGGTTTCCCGGGTAATCCCGGCAACC
>Ga0207966_1001878_pt1 | contig 11141 bp, 9 predicted proteins | sample Knorr_S23_td_NAD_FD_185611 | JGI IMG/M metagenome (GOLD analysis project Ga0207966, IMG submission 185611) | Marine microbial communities from Southern Atlantic Ocean transect - Knorr_S23_td_NADW_ad_2500m_LV_B (SPAdes) (version 2) | ecosystem: Environmental > Aquatic > Marine > Oceanic | place... | reverse complement strand
GCAGAATATTGGAAGGTAACCCACCGCCACAGACCATATAATATAATACCTGTAGCGTTCTATGTTACTTTAGAGGGGAAAATCCCTAGAACCCCTTAATGGCGCGCAGGTGATTGTCGGGCAGGTCGGCCCCCTTGAGGAACTGAACACCGCCCCTATGCTGTTTGGCCGTCGCCAGCTTGCTGGCTCATTAATCGGCGGTATAGCAGAAACGCAGGAGGTACTGGACTTCTGCGCTGAGCACAATGTTTTGCCTGAATGTGAAATGATTCGTATGGACCAGATTAACGAAGCCTATGATCGCATGGAGCAATCTGACGTTCGCTATCGGTTTGTTATCGATATGAATTCGCTAGAGGCGTAAGTGGCAAATTTGTGATGAAACGCGGCGCATGGTGTGCCGCTTTTTGCCAGCAAGCATGAAACCACAACCGTCCCGGTAACTTTACCCTGCCGTTTCACCCTTTTTTATCTCCGTCTTCAACACCACCGATGTGGTTGTTCCTACCATTAACTTTTCAGCAGCCAGAGTGCCCTTTTCCAGGCTTGATTGGTATACCGTGGTCAGCGGCGGACGCGACCGATCGGCCTCGTCGATACCATCAAACCCGGTAATCTTTAGTTCGCCTGGCACGTCTATTCCCAACTCGTGAGCCGCGTGCAGAAGCTCCAAGGCAATCATGTCACTCATACATAAAATGGTGTCGGGCCGTTGACTCGCGTTCAGGACTTCCCGGGCAGCCTGGCGTGAAAAATTACCGCCTGACTCGGGAATGTGCCAAATCCAGTCATTCGAAATACTGCCACCACACTCTTTTATGGCACGCATGTAACCGTCCAGACGACGATGTGATATGGCCTGTTCAGCATCTAACAGTGGGCTGTCATAAATTCTGCAGGTAGTGGGGGAATCAATCAGTCGCAGGCCTAAAATAGCCACCCTGTCTTCTTTGGCAATGGCACGACGAGCTACCTGATACGCGGCATCTTCGTTATCAATATTCACTGCTGGCCGCCCTTCCAGGTCAAAGTCTACCGTAACCACCGGCTTAGAGAGTGCGCCTAGCTCCTCGCCCAGCTTCTTATTCTGTGGGGCTCCGTAGCAGATAAAACCGTCGACAAAGTCCACCACATCCAACACCGAGACTGAATCGCCGGCATAGAGCAACAAATGTTTCTGATGCGTATGTAATACACTGGAGACACCCTGAATAAAGGTGCTGGCCACTGGATCACTGACCATGTATTCAATGTTGTCCGCCAACACCAAAGCGATAATGTTGGACTGCCCTTTGCGAAGGATTTGCGCCGCTTTATTCGGCCCGTGGTAACCGATTTTCTTGCAGGCACTGAGTATTGACTCTCTGCGTGACGCAGATAATTGATCCGGCCGGTTAAACGCATTGGAAATAGTGGCGGTAGACACCCCGAGTTGTTCCGCCACGACTTTCAGGGTAAGTTTATTTTTATTCATTGGTTATCCCGTCTTTCAGGCAATCTCCGTCACGCCTGGTGACGGTAGAAATATCGAATCATTACACGCTTAAACGATTAATATTCCTGACAGAGATTACCATACAAAAAGCGGGAAGTGCGCAGTTAAAATAAGACTTAGTCTATATATACTGGCAGTTTAGCAGTCACTGCGGCAACACATTGCCTGACTGTCTCATGCACATCCGAGTCTTCAGGTTTATCGAGTACGTCGCACATCCAGTTCGCCAGATCCTCGCATTCGGCTTCTTTAAAGCCCCGGGAGGTAATGGCCGGTGTGCCAACACGAATACCGCTGGTCACGAAAGGCGATTGGGGGTCGTTGGGTACGGTGTTTTTATTTACCGTGATATTCACTGCTCCCAATATGGCATCAGCGTGTTTTCCCGTCATACCTTTGGCGATAAGGTCCACCAGAAACATATGATTGTCGGTACCACCGGAGACCACACCATAGCCACGGTTAAGAAAGACAGCCGCCATAGCACGGGCGTTGGCAATAACCTGTTTCTGATACGCTTTATAATCATCGCTCATGGCTTCTTTAAGTGCTACCGCTTTGGCGGCAATCACATGCATTAAAGGCCCACCCTGAATACCGGGAAAGATCAGGGAGTTAAACTTCTTTTCAAGCTCTGGGTTTGCCTTACACAGTATCATGCCGCCACGGGGCCCACGCAATGTTTTATGTGTCGTGGTGGTCACCACGTCTGCCAGGGGCACAGGATTAGGGTACTCGCCGGCGGCGACAAGCCCCGCCACGTGGGCCATATCTACCATCAGATAAGCCCCGACCTCGTCCGCAATCTCTCGAAAGCGCTGCCAGTCTACTACGCGGGAATAGGCAGAAAATCCGGCGACAATCATGCTTGGCTGATGTTCTTTCGCCAGCAGCCTCACCTGATCGTAGTCGATCTCTCCTGTCTTAGTATTAAGGCCATACTGAATGGCATTATAGAGTTTGCCAGAGAAGTTCGGCTTCGCGCCATGAGTCAGGTGCCCGCCATGGTCTAGACTCAGGCCTAAAATAGTATCGCCTGGCTTAATCAGCGCCATATACACAGCGGCGTTTGCCTGCGAGCCTGAATGAGGCTGTACATTGGCATAGTCTGCTCCAAATAGCGTTTTCGCTCGATCTATTGCTAATTGCTCAGCTTTATCCACACTTTCACAGCCCCCGTAATAGCGCTTTTGGGGATAACCTTCAGCGTATTTATTCGTAAGCTGGCTCCCCTGTGCGGCCATTACGGCCTTACTGGTATAATTTTCTGAAGCAATAAGTTCTATGTGATCTTCCTGCCGTTGGGTTTCTTCTTCAATAATGTTGAAAATATCAGCATCTGTCTGCTCTAGCGGGGTATTCAGCATGTTCATAACGAAGTCCGTTGTTTTTTGCATTTCTTTATGCTACTTGTAGACGTGTGATTAATAAAATTAATAATAACAATAACACTATAAGTTAATAAAATAGGTTTGCCTGCCTATTGTCAGGAGTGTAGCCATGAAGAATTTGTCCGTGGACTTCTTACGTTCATTTGTGACGATTGCGCAAACGGGTAGCTACACGATGTGTGCTGAGCGATTAAAACGCACGCAGCCAGCTATCAGCTTGCAAATTAAGAAACTGGAAGAAATGGTGGGAGAAAAACTTTTTTCCCGCGAAGGCAACCGTTTAACCCTCACCCTCGCTGGCAGCAAACTGCTAGAGTTCGGCATGAAAATTCTGATGCTGAATGACCAGGCGATGGCTGAATTTGGTCGGCCACAGGTTAGTGGGAATATTAAGCTGGGGATCCCCAGTGAATTCTCCACCACGCTGATGCCGAAAATTATCCGCCGCTTCACGCAATCTTATCCGGAAGTTTCACTGGAAGTGCATTGCGCCCTGAGCAAAGACCTCCTCTGCGAACCGCTGAAAAATCAGTTTGATCTAATTTTGTCTTTGCAAGAAATGCCCGATGCCGAGCAGGACGGTTATATTGTCACCGATCAACTGGTTTGGGTGGGCAGTCAGCGCTTTGTTAACAGTATGCCGGAGAAGCTGCCGCTTATCGCAGCCCCGTCGCCATGCATCTATCGCAAACGGGCCACCCACACGCTGGGCAAACAGAAAAAGCAGTGGCAGATTGTGTATACCATTGGCGATCTCAATGGTATTCAAACCGCAATTAATGAAGGTTTAGGCATTACTGTACTGGCTAAAAGCACCGTGCCGCCAGGCTTAAATATTTTGCCTCCGTCACCCGACCTTCCGGATTTAGGCCAAATTGGCGTATGCCTGGTGAATCCTCAGAAAGTGCGTTCAGAAGCCATTGAGCTGTTGGCCAAAACAATGGTCACAGAGCTTGCGACCTAAAAAAGGGCAGCCAAACTGGCTGCCCAAAGACGCTCAACGGAGCACGTACACACGAATTGCCCCTCGTCACAGGGGCGGTCCAAATAGCGTGGGCGGAACGCCGTAACACGTTTCCCACACTAAAGACACTGGTGTCTGCTACCGTCAGTAAACAGTCTTTACTGCGCCCGACGATAACAAAAAATACAGTCACATCACAGATAACTCAGGCCATTCCAGATAATGGAAATGTTAGAAATATCAGCAACATAATAAGACCAACAAATGTTTTAAGCACCTGCAGATCTCGCTTCATTTCCTGACAGTCTGGACATTCATGATCGTCTAATGGTTTTCCCATTGTTGGCCTCCCCGCTTGTTGCGTAACACTGGAATTCACGCCTGTGCAGTCATCGCGGGTAACTACACAGGCGATACTACGTCAGTCTTCTTTCACCATTGGGTACGCTATACCCAGTTGCTCAAGATAACTGTCATACTTCTCAGGGTCGTAATAAAACGCCTTCATTTTGTCGCGATAACGCTTCATGATGCCTTCGTTCAAGTGAATCTGCGGTTCATCATCTTCTCGAAGTAAAGACGTATATTTAAGATCTTTTGTCTGCACATTTTCGAAATAATCATTCATTTGCGGCAGCAGTTCTGGATCGGTAAATAAATCAACCATGGTCATCGCATGGGCCTTCGCGCCTGCAATGATGCCTTTGTGTGCGATAGGCGTTGCCATCGCCACTGCATTGGCCCAGTTGTGTCCCGGCAAATTCGGGATATTCGAGGGATACATCATAAAGATGGTCGGTACATTCCAGGCAATATCACCCACGTCATCCGAGCCCCCTCCTGTCAGCTTATCTTCTGGCGGCGGCTCTCTTAGCGGCATGACCTCTTCTGGTAAGCCGGTTACGTCTGCGCCAATCTCTTCTTGCAACGCCTTGGCTAGGGTGAGATCGTCTTCTGACCACTCAGGCATGCCCACCTTTTCAATATTTTTGAAGGCAGCTTCAGCCAGCGGCTTGTTGAAGTGGCCTGGCCAGGCTGTTCCCATCACAGTGGAATCCCAGGTAGTATCGGTCATCTTCGCCGCACCTTCCGCCATTTTGTCGCCCACTTCCCACAAGGCCTTAATATGCGGGTAGTCAATTTCTCTAAAAAAATACCAGGCTGAGGCCTCTGGTGGGACAACATTGGGCTGATCTCCCCCGTCGACGATGACGGAATGGGTGCGTTGGGCCAATCGCAAATGCTCGCGCCGGTAATTCATGCCAACACTCATCAGTTCAACTGCATCCAGCGCGCTTTTGCCCCGCCAGGGCAACGCGCCATGCGAGGATTCGCCGTAAAAATTATATTTCACTGAGACCATGCCTGACATGCCGGGATTACCATACATGGTGCCAAACATACTGCCCACGTGTGAATAAAGTACAGCGTCCACATCATCGAAGTATCCTGCGCGCACATAATAGGCTTTCGTCGCCAGTTGCTCTTCGGCCACACCAGGCCACAGCACAATCGTGCCTTCAATATTGTTTGCGGTCATATAATCTTTCATTGCCAACGCCGCAATAATATTGACAACCTGTCCCGAATTATGGCCTTCGCCGTGCCCCGGCGCTCCCTCTACAATCGGGTCGTGATAGGCCACTCCGGGTTTTTGAGAGGCTTTGGGTATGCCATCCAAATCGGTGCCAAGTGCAATAACCGGCTCACCTGAACCCCACGTGGCGTACCACGCTGTTGGGATCCCCGCGATACCTTTCTCCACAGAAAAGCCATGCTCCTCCAAAAAACCGGTAAGGTATTTTGAGGTTTCGACTTCTTGGAACCCCAGTTCGCCGAATGAGAAAATCATGTCATTCATTACCTGCGCCAGTTTGGTCTGCTTATCTACCGCAGCCACCAGCGCCTCTTTGGCTGATTCCCGTTCCTCTTCGCTCAGCGTTGTCGCGTTGGCCACGCCAGCAACACACCCGGTAAGCAGGGCACTGGCCACAAGGCTTCGACAAAATCGTTTCATTATCTGACTCCTTTATCGTTATCCGGAGTCGGGCCTGGGAACACCGGGCCCGCTCTAATATTTATTCTTCTAGCGTAGGGTAAGTAATGCCCAGTTGTTCCATATAGGTGTCATATTTTGACGGGTCATAGTAGAACTCGGACATATCGCCTTTAAATTCAGCCATGATCCCTTCATTTAAGTGAACAGCCGGATTGTCTTGCTCACGCAATAACGGGGTGTATTGTTGGTCTTTGGTCTGCACATTTTCATAGTAGTCCCAGGCCGCTTCCATCAGGTCGTCGTCGGTAAGCAAATCGAACAGGTTCAGCGCCTGCGCTTTGGCGCCCGCCAGTACGCCTTTGTGAGCAATGGGTGTGGCCATTGCCACCGCATTGGACCAGTTATGTCCGGGCAAATTCGGGATATTGGCTGGGTAACGCAGCGTAATCGTGGGTACCTGCCAGGAAATGTCACCAATGTCGTCAGAGCCACCGCCCATGTTCTTTTTCGGGTCAGGCGGATCGGTCAGTTCGCTGATTTCGGTTTTAAGACCTTCTACATCCGCGCCAATCTGCGCCTGAAGCGCTTTTGCCAGTGCCATATCGTCCTCAGACCATTCAGGCATGCCCACCAGTTTGATATTTTCGTAAGCATCCTGCGCGATAGCTTTGTTCATATGTTGAGGCCACGCTGAACCAAGCACGGTGGAGTCCCACGATGTGTTGGTCATAATCGACGCACCTTCGGCGATGTTGTCGCCAATTTCCCATAATGCTTTAATGTGTGGGTAGTCTGTTTCGCGGAAAAAATACCACCGGCTGGCGCGCTGCGGAACGACATTGGGTTGGTCGCCTCCGTCCACAACAATGGAGTGAGTACGCTGAGATAAACGTAGGTGCTCCCTGCGGTAACTCACCCCCACTTCCATCAACTCCACAGCATCAAGTGCACTACGACCACGCCATGGTGCGCCGGCACTGTGGGCAGATTCACCATAGAAGTTGTACTGTACAGAAATCAGACCGTTCCCGCGTCCTCCCCCCCAACTTGTACTAAAGCCGTTTGACACGTGGGAAAACAATACTGCATCAACATCTTCAAAGTAGCCGTCCCGCACATAATAAGCTTTGGTCCCGAGTTGCTCTTCTGCTACGCCAGGCCAGATTTTGATCGTACCCGCAATATCGTTTTCTTCCATGTACTGCTTTACTGCCAGTGCAGCTACAATATTCACTACCTGACCAGAATTATGACCTTCACCATGCCCAGGAGCGCCTTCAATAATAGGATCATGATAAGCAACACCAGGTTTTTGTGAGGCTTTGGGGATCCCATCAATATCTGACCCAAGCGCAATGACGGGCTCACCTTCACCCCAGGTCGCCATCCATGCCGTCGGGATCCCGGAAATACCCTGTTCAACTGTAAAGCCATTTTCTTCGAGCATATCGGTAAGGTATTTAGACGTCTGAAATTCCTGGAAACCCAGTTCACCGAATGAGAAAATCATGTCGTTCATTACCTGAACCTGCTTGGCCCGGTCATCCACCGCTTTAATAAGAGCCTTTTTCACATCCATTCGTTCGTTCTGGCTCATGCCCGTGGCTGCATGCGCAGCCAGGGACAAACCCGCCATAGACAAACCAATGAGCGTTTGTGACAGACGACGTTTAAACATAGTTTTTTCCTTTATCACTTGCATCCCCATTACATTTCTACCCTGAAGCCAATTTTGAATTCACGTCCCAACGTGTCGTACAACGTACGGTTGGTAGGCGCGTAACCCGGACGGTTTTCAGAGCCTTGGTAGGCAGGTGATGTCACGATAGCAGGGTCGGAATTGAGTAAGTTTTTAACCTGAAAATACAGCTCAAAGTCACCCACATCACTGAATGGGATAGTCTTCGACGCGTAGGCATCCAGATAGACCTTACTTTCCACGGTGTTATCATTAATCGTGTAGTTAGGTGCAATGCTTTCAGGGCAATTGGTGGCACATTCGATGTATGCGTTGCTCAACGTCCCTTCACTTACCCCTCTGGCAGTAAGGTTTAATCGCAGATCATCGATGTCGTAGGTCACCGAGCCACGGAATTTCCAGTCTGGCGTCGCGCCACCATTCGACCCCGCCTCATCAATAGCAGTTACCCCATTATCGGTGATGTTTTCAAGATAGTTGGTCGCTAAGAAGCGAAGGGTAAATGAGCCGGGTAATTCGCCGGAGATATCGGCCATATCGAAGCGATAAGTCAGGTCATAATCCATACCCTTCGCAGACATCGAGTTCAGGTTTTCATACAGCAGGTTAATAGTTTGCAGTGTGCCGGCGTCATCATAAATCATATTGTCGCAGTAGCGCTGTACGCCGAATTCCGTGCAGTATTCGGCTGTAGCATCTGCCGTCACGAAACTGATGATGCCGTCGATTTCCACTTCATAGTAATCGACAGTGGCGGAGAAACCTTCCATAAAGCTAGGACGAAGTACCACGCCCAGTCCCCAGGAATCGGCTTCTTCAGGGCTTACGCCAGGGTTCCCCTGAAGGTTCTGCACCATAGGCACCGATTCACCGTTAATGGTGACAGAGTTAGAACGCGCGGTGCCGGCTGCATAAAGCTCTGACAAGTTGGGCGCCCGAATATCTCGAGAGCGGGTTGCACGCAGGGTAATATCTTCAATAGGCGACCAGGTCAGACCGGTTTTCCAGGTGGTGACGCCTCCCGAAGTGCTGTAGTCGGTATAACGCACGGCACCATTAAAATCTAGGTTTTCAACCAACGGTACTAGCGTTTCCAGGTAAGCTTCTTTTACGTTGTATGAACCGGCTGTGACCCGGTAGTTACCGTATTTCCAGCCAGTAGAAAATTGGGGATCGACCGAACCATCCATTTCTTCCTTACGGTATTCAGCACCGAAAGCAATAGAAATGGGGCCCGCCCAACCGTCGATATCCCCAGTACTGAGGTTGATAGCCGCGACGTCCTGAATAAATTCCTGTTCACGACGTGGGCGACCCAACACATAATCCAACCCTGCCTGACTGGCGACACCCACGCCCAGTCTGTTCAAAGGCACACAGCCGTTTTCTTCTGTCAGTGAAGAACGGCAAACAATATTACCGGTCTCCGGATCCACCACCGCATCGGTTGCCAGGGCCAGTCGCTCACGATTATAGGTTGGCGTCATGTGTTCATCGGTATTGGTTTTTCCGTACTGGTAGTAGGCATCCCAATCGAAGTATTTACCGCCTAAGGTAAATTCACCTTTACCGCCGATAACGATCCGCGTAGTGTCCCGGTTGTTATTACTACCTGAGGCAGGCATATCAACGTTACTGGTGTTCATCGTCACGCTGTCAAGACCAAGCTCTGCCATTTGTGCAGCCACTGAATCCGGCAAAAACGCGTTGTCAGCGGCGATATTTACGCCAATCGTCGTTGGATTAATGTAGTAACTTAACCCTTCATATTCTGCATACGATGCTTGGGCGTAGATCTCAGTACGGTCGATCATCCAGCTCAATCGGCCGAACAGGTTATCCCTCTCCGTCTGCGCAGCCAGCGAGTTCGTTCCCAGCATACCGGAAGTCGTATACTGCCAGTCCCCGCCTTGCATCCACTGGCCGGACACATCGCCAAATGCCACCTGACCAGGCACACCATTCACACCGAAGTAAGTGCCATAAAGCGGGCCGGAAGCAATCATACCGCCTGGCGTATAACGAGAAATGCCAATTTGGTCGCCCACCAGATAAAACGGCGCGCCTTCAGACGTGTCTGGATTAATCATGGCCACATCGCCATTTTCCGCCCATTCCCGCGTGGTGTAATGAATACCGTTTGCTCTAAATGTTTCACCACTTAACAGAAGATGGCCATCACCATTACCCAACTCTGTACCATAGGTCAGTACAATGCGGCTATTCTCACGATCACCGTAGGTGGTTTCACCGTATTCCACCTCAGATTTAAATCCGGTATACGTTTTATCCAGAATAAAGTTAACTACCCCACTGATAGCGTCAGAACCATATACAGAAGAGGCCCCGCCGGTCACGATTTCCACCCGCTTGATAAGCGACTGGGGGAAGGTGTTGGTATCAACCTGACCGGTAGAAGCAGAGACCACTGAACGCTGGCCATCGAACAGCACCAGTGTGCGTCCCGTACCCAACGCGCGAAGATTAAGTGCAGCAATACCGGAGGCACCATTACTCAGTGATCCCGAGTTGGTCGTCGCCGTAGAACTTCCGGTTACCGAAGGCATGGTATTGACGAAGTCTGCAACGCTGTTAGGCGCAAATGTATTAATATCTTCCTCGGTCATTGTGGCCACGGGGGTAGGTGTATCGTAGCCATCCCGGCTTACCCGTGATCCGGTTACCTGTATTGATTCCATTTTGGATTCATCGACGGTGTCGGTTGCAGATGCCGCCTCTTGTGCGTAAGTCGGCAGGCTGAGGACTGAGGATATTGCAGCCGCCAGATAGAGTTTTCTGGTCTTCAGACTCGCTGAGCTCGTCATAAAATGGTTCTCCTGTTCTAAGACTGTGTGCTTCTTCTATTGCTGCTGTTTTATGTTGATGTTCTACAGCATTGTCAGCTCGCTTAAACTGCAGCGGCGTAATGACAAAAGCACAAACCGTACCTAAAACGTTGATTTAAAAAATGTTTATTGGAGAACTTTTATTCCTGGAGAATATATTGGTAGAAAATGTATCGATAAACTATTAGATTTCATTAGCTTAACACCCATAAGAAGGCGTTATTTACAAGTGAGTAACGTATAAAGTTTTTTAATGTTTCAGTTTATCCACGAATAAAGTTTTTTTATATTTCTAAAATACTATTAAAAAAATTTATATCTGGATTAACGGGTTTTATGCAGTTTTCTTTTTTGCACATCTTTAAAGCATGCTGCCCCAAAGACAAACAAAACGGATGCAACATGCGCTGCTCTACAGAGACATGCATTTAGGATACACATCCTAAATACTGCGGTATTTTATTAACTTCTTTTAGGTAAGTTACGAATTTAACGGCAATTAAAGAATTATGCTCTTTTTAATAAAAGTGCACGAATCATCGCTTAAAAGCGACTATAGCGGCGGAGTCTAGTCGGAACACAGGCTTAGCATTTCGCATATTTATGCATTAAAAACGCAAATTGCACCAAAGTGGCCTTGGTACAATTTGGGGTTCTAGGGATTTTCCCCTCTAAAAAGACATAATCCTCTGTAGACCACACCAATAAATGGCTGCGGAGGTGGTTTACTTTCAGCTTGGAGCCTAA
>Ga0207966_1001873_pt1 | contig 11154 bp, 11 predicted proteins | sample Knorr_S23_td_NAD_FD_185611 | JGI IMG/M metagenome (GOLD analysis project Ga0207966, IMG submission 185611) | Marine microbial communities from Southern Atlantic Ocean transect - Knorr_S23_td_NADW_ad_2500m_LV_B (SPAdes) (version 2) | ecosystem: Environmental > Aquatic > Marine > Oceanic | place... | reverse complement strand
CCGTTTGCTTGGCGATACCGTCGCCGAGCCGTTTGGTGAGCGATTCCAGGCGTTCATTGAGGCTAGATTCGGATTGCTGGAATCGGCCCGAAAGCACGGCCTGGGCCTGTATGATGCGGCTCAACTCATCACCGGAATCAGCGCCGGGGCGCCGCACGGCCATATAGATAACGCAGCCGGCCAGCACGACAATCACGGCGAGCATAAGAATCGTTGCATCCATGGCCCCGAGACTACCTCCTCGGCGGCGCCGCCACTAGTCCACACATTCATAATTCCGTGACACGTAGGGCGGCTTCCCGAGGTCATCCGGTTAGGCGTCGCCTCTCCCACCCCCTCGGTGCGGCGGGACCGCTTGCCGATGGCCCCGCATCGCCTGCGCGTCCCCTCCTGCCGAGGAAACGGGAGAGGCGATCCTACGGATCACGGAATTATGAAAGTGAGTACTTGACGCTAACGCTTGGCGGCGGGCGGGAAGTCGGCCTTGACGGGCCGGGCCTAAGGCCATATCTGCATCCAGCAATGGCACTACTTCCCATCATCATCGCCCCGGACCCGCGTTTGAAGGTTACGGCGAAGCCGGTGAAAAACGTCGATGAGAGCGTACGGCGGCTGATGGACGACATGCTGGAAACCATGCATGCCGCCAACGGCATCGGCCTCGCCGCGCCCCAGGTCGGCGACAAGCGGCGCGTCATCGTCGTCGATGCCGTCGATGAGGACGCGGAACCGGACCCGGTCAAAATGGCCAACCCGGAACTACTGTGGGTTTCCGACGAAATGCTGAACCAGGAGGAAGGGTGCCTGTCGCTGCCCGAGCATTACGCCGAGGTCGAACGCCACAACGCCATTCGCGTGCGCTATCTCGATTACCAGGGCGAAATCCGCGAAAGGGAGGTCGCCGGCGTATTGGCGACCTGCATCCAGCACGAAATGGACCATTTGGACGGAATCCTGTTCGTCGATCTTATTTCTTCCTTGAAGCGCAACATGATCCTCCGCAAGCTGTCGAAGGCGAAAAAGATGGCGGCGGCTCCGGCCTAGCGGTAGACATTCGGTCGTTTCGCCTTCCCGCGTTTTCTGATTCTTTTGACCCCAAAGACACCCTTGAGTTGTTTTTTTTGGGGGCCTTCGTGGTAATTATTTAGGGCCGAAAAAAGAACCGCCGTTGTTTTTAATTAAGCAATTGAAAGCCGAAACCGACGATGCCCCGTCCGCGTCTCGTATTCATGGGAAGTGCCGATTTCTCGGTGCCCGTTCTCGACGCCCTGATCGCCGCCGGGCACGAGATCATCGCCGTCTATTCGCAACCGCCTAGGCCCGCCGACCGCGGACAAAGGGAAAAATCCTCCACCGTCCACGCCTTCGCCCACCGAAAGGGGCTCGACGTGCGCACCCCGGAAACCTTCGAGGACGAGAACGAACAGGCGGCGTTCAAGGCGCTATTTAAGGCCAGGGGCGCCGACGGCGCCGACGGCGCCGTCGTCGTCGCCTATGGGCTGAGGCTGCCGAAGGTGGTATTCGACGCGCCCCGGTTGGGCTGCCTCAACGTTCATGCGTCGCTTTTGCCCCGCTGGCGGGGCGCCGCCCCGATCCAACGGGCGATCCTCGAAGGCGACACCGTCACCGGCATCTCGATCATGCAAATCGACGAAGGCATGGACACCGGTCCGGTGCTGCTGGCTCGCAAGGTCCCGATCACCGCCGACACCACGGCCGGGACCCTGCACGACGAGCTCGCCGCCTTGGGCGCGGAAATGATCGTCGAGGCCCTGGCCGGGCTCGAGGCCGGGGCCCTGGAACCCGTTCCCCAGGGAACGGAAGGGGTCACCCATGCGGGCAAGCTCAGCCGCGCCGATGGCCGCCTCGACTGGCGGCGGCCGGCCGATGAGCTGGAACGCCGAGTCCGGGCGCTCAATCCCTGGCCCGGGGTGTGGGTCAAATACGAAGGCGAAAGGATCAAGGTGTTGGCGGCGGCGGTCGAGGAAGGAGCGCCGGGCGGCGGCGAGACAGGAACATTACCGGGGACGTTGATCGACGATACCCTCGGCGTGACCACGGGCGCCGGGGTGCTGAAGCTGTTGCGGGTGCAGCGGGCGGGCAGGGACCCCCAGGACGCGGAAACCTTTATCCTCGGCTATCCGATGCCGGCCGGGACCCGGCTGGAATAGAAAAAACAAAAAATCCGGAAAACAGAGGCGTGGGGATCCGTTAGTTCAGGGCCGACAGCATCGGCGCCGAATCCTCGATCTTCTGGATGTTGCCCATGCCTTGTCTCATTTCCGACATCATGAACTCGGCCCGCTTGCTCGGCCCGCCGACAGACGGGGTCGGGAACAGGTTCGCCCAGGCGTCCATCTTGACGCTGAGCGAGCACAGCACGCCGCCGATGGTGGTGTGATAGCCCTTTATCAGCTGTTCGACCTTGCGGAAGCGTTCGGCGGAAATGTTGTCCCACATGTGCTTGGTGCCACGTTCGAAGTTCTCGAACCGGCCGGTGATCGCCGCCATCAGTTCGTTGATGGTGGATTCCATCATGTCCATGGTCTGGCGCAGGTTCTGGTCGGTCTTGAACTGGTAGTTATCGCGCATCTCGTCCATGGCTTCCAGGAACTCGGTGATGATGGGCTCGATGGAATCCAGGCATTTCCGGAAGTACGAAAGCGACAGGAAGATATCGCCGTAATCCTCCATGAACAGGGGGATTTCCTCGGGCTTGATGTTCAGCTTCGCCGACATGACACGGATTTTCTCAAGCGCCTTCTTGACATCCGGGTCCCGGAACAACTTCACCACGTCTTCGAAGCTATCGACCGTTACGTCGCCGTCGTAAATCTCTTTGATCAGCGGGCGGTGAAATCGGTCATGTAGGTGGTCAGTTCGGAATTCATCGAATCCGAAAGCCGGAGCGCAGTGACGTCGTTGACTTTAATATCCAGCTCGCGGAGCGATATGCGCAGGCTGAAAACGTCATAGCTGGGCAGATTGCCGACCTTTTGCAGCATGGTCATGTCGGCGGGTGGATCGGCCATCAACCAGCTGAATTCCTTCGGTAGGTCCTCGATGTCGATCTGGCCGCTGCCGGTGTCCTTGTCGGCGAACAACTCGACGACGCTCTTGAGGCGCACGTTCTTGATCAGCCGCACCCGACTGAGGAACGCCATTTCAAACGGCAAGATCGACAACGGCAGGATGTGAAGCGAATCCCTGTCGCCATCGTTGATCTTAATGCTGGATGGCGGGGCCGGGGCAGGGGCAGGGGCGCTTGGCGCCGGCGGGCTTTCGGCCGCGGCGTCAGCGGTGGCTTCGGTTTCGTCGGCTTATTCCATCATTTGTTCCGTCAAGGATGCACGTCCATGGCCGGCGGCGACCCCTTGACCTCCCCGTTTATCCTTTTTCCCTCCGCCGTCCCTTCGGCACCGACGATTCGCATTTTTTAGGACACATCGCTCAACAACTCAAGCCCCGCCGGGCCTGCGTTCCCTTGCGTTCCTGATGACGGAGTTTCCCGATTCGCCCGCGCCATGGCCGACGATGCAATATTGTACGGTTTTTGTGTCCTCCGTGTCGTCGGCAGGTTTCATTATGTTGCAGGATATTTCATGTTCTTATCAGGGCCGGGCGGGGCCGCCATCGCGGATTCCCGGCGATTTTTGATAAAAAGGCTCGTTTTGGGGCCTTTTCGCGGCTAAAAAACCCCATGTTTCGCCACAAAATCCGCATCGAATACGACGGCCGCGGCTTTGTCGGTTGGCAGCGCCAGGACAACGGGCTCAGCGTCCAACAAGCGCTGGAAGAGGCGGTCGAGAAGTTCTGCGGCGAAACGGTGACCCTTTTCGGCGCCGGGCGCACGGATTCCGGGGTCCACGCCCTGGGACAGGTGGCCCATTTCGACCTCGAAGGCGAAAACGGGGCCGATACGGTCCGCGATGCGTTGAATTTCCATCTTAAGCCGCATGCGGTCTCGGTGTTGGAAGCCGAATTGACGGATAACGATTTCGACGCCCGCCTGGCGGCCAGAGAAAGGGTCTACCTGTACCGGATCACCAACCGCCGGGCGCCTTTGGGCCTAAACCGGGGCCTGAGCTGGTGGGTGCCGGCGCCGCTCGATGCCGAGGCCATGAACGAGGCCGCCAAGGGCCTGATCGGCAATCACGATTTCACCACCTTCCGGGCCACCCATTGCCAGGCCAAATCGCCGGTCAAGACCCTGGACATGCTGGAGGTTTCGCGGACCGGCGAAGTCATCGAAATCGCCGCCCGGGCGCGGTCGTTCCTCCATCATCAGGTGCGCAACCTGGTCGGCACCCTGAAGCTGGTTGGCGAAGCCAAATGGACGGCTGGGGACGTGAAAACGGCCCTGGACAAGAAGGACCGCGCCGCCGGGGGGCCGACAGCGCCGCCGGACGGCCTTTATCTGGTCGAGGTCGTGTATTGAGCCCCACGGGTGGGCTAGTGGATGGTATCCCCCATTACTTGATGTTACTTGATGGCGGCCTCGACGACGGTGTTGATGAGGACGTTGAGCATGAAATCCAGCCCGACGATGCCCGCCGCCATGCCCGCCGCCACCCCCAGCGCGGTGCGGGTGATGAACCAGGTGTAGGCGACGATCAGGGCCAGCGCCATGAGCCCCAGCGTATTGGACAAGGCGATCGACAGGACCCCCGCTGCCGCCAGGATGGCGATCGGGATGTAAAGGAGGTTTTGCAGCACCGCTGCCCAGTTGTAGGCGACGATATAGCGGATATAGTAATCGTCGCGGTCCAACAGCCGGGCCAGGCTCGCCATGAGCAGCGGAAAGGCGACCCAGGCGATGACGTAGGCGATGGCCTCAAGGGTGATGAAGCGGAACAGCGGCAGGGGGTTCGGCAGATTCGAATAGCGGATCAGCAGAAGGATCAAATATAGGGGCGCCACCAACACGGCGGCGAAGAACGAACGCCAGAATCCCTGAACGGTGACATCGAAAAACCCGAGGCCGCCGGGGTCGAAACGGGCCAGCCGGTAGGCGCCGTAGAGAGCCGTAATGACCTCGCGCAGGGAGATCATCAGCCGGGATCGGCGAAGAAGCCGTCGAGCACCGATTGATAGATATCCGAAAGCAGCCGGATATCGGAGATCAAGGCGTTTTCGTCGGCCTTGTGGGCGGTTTGGTTGGTCATCCCGTATTCGCAGACCGGACAGTGGTCCTTGATGAACCGCGCGTCTGAGGTGCCGCCCGCGGTACTGAATTCCGGCCTCTTGCCGGTCACCTTTTCGACCACCCCAGCGACCAGGTTGCTGAGCGGCCCGGGCGGGAAAAGGAACGGTTCGCCGGAAACCCTGGCGTCCAGGTCGCAATCGCCGCCGATGTCGTCCAGGCGCCGGCGCAGCAGGGTTTCGACGCCGGCGCCCGTATGCAGATCGTTGAACCGAACGTTGATCCGGGCCTCGGCCCGGGCCGGAATGACGTTGGCGACCGGATTGCCCACGTCGATGGTAGTGACGACGGTCGTGGACGGCTGGAAGTGCTCGGTGCCGTCATCCAGCGGCTTATCGAGAACCGCCGACAGCATCTTCACCAGGCGCTCGACCGGGTTGTCGGCCAAATGCGGATAGGCGGCGTGGCCGCTGGCGCCGTGAACGGTAAGGAAAGCGGTCATCGACCCGCGGCGGCCGATCTTGATCATATCGCCCAACGTTTCGGGATTGGTCGGCTCGCCGACCAGGCAGGCATCCAGGACCTCGCCCTTTTCCCTCAGCCATTCGAGGACCTTGACCGTACCGTTGACGGCCTCGCCTTCCTCGTCGCCGGTGATCAGCAGGCTGATGGAGCCCGGAAAACCGTTATCCCGGGATTCAAGAAACCGCGCCGCGGCGGCGGCGAAACCGGCGATCGCGGTTTTCATGTCCGACGCGCCGCGGCCGTAAAGCCGGTCGCCTTTGATCTCGGCGGCGAAGGGATCGACGGACCATTCTTTGGCGTCGCCAACCGGCACCACGTCGGTATGGCCGGCGAAACAAAAGTTGGGCGCCCTGTCGCCGATGCGGGCATAGAGGTTCTGGACCTCGGGCGCATTGCCGGTGGCAAAGGGCAGCCGGTGACAGGTGAAACCGAGCTCTTCGAGCGCCGATTGCAGGACGTCCATGGCCCCTTCGTCGGCCGGCGTCACCGAAGGGCAGCGGATCAGGGCCTGGGCAAGGTCGACGGGGTCCATGACACGGCTCAATCGCGGAGCAATTCGTTGATGGAGGTCTTGGAACGGGTTTTCTCGTCGACCTGCTTGACGATGACGGCGCAATATAGACCGGGACCAGGGTTGCCGTCCGCCAGCGCCGGGCCGGGCAGGGTTCCCGGCACGACCACCGAATAGGCCGGCACGCGGCCGAAATGGATTTCGCCGGTGGCGCGGTCGATGATCTTCGTCGAAGCGCCGATGTAAACCCCCATGGACAACACCGCGCCTTCCTCGACGATGATGCCCTCGGCGACTTCGGAACGGGCGCCGATGAAACAATGGTCCTCGATGATCACCGGGCTGGCCTGAAGGGGCTCAAGCACGCCGCCGATGCCGGCGCCGCCGGAAATGTGGCAGTTCTTGCCGATCTGGGCGCAGGAACCGACCGTCGCCCAGGTATCGACCATGGTCCCGGTATCGACGTAGGCGCCCAGATTGACGAAGCTGGGCATCAGGATGACGCCCGGCGCGATATAGGCCGAATGGCGGACGATGCAGTTGGGCACGGCGCGGAATCCGGCATCGCGGAACTGGGCGTCGTCCCAGCCTTCGAACTTGGACCTGACCTTGTCGAACCAGGGCGCGCCGCCGGGGCCGCCGTCGATGGTCGCCATGTCATTGAGGCGGAACGACAGCAACACGGCTTTTTTGAGCCATTGGTTGACCCGCCACTCGCCGCCGTTCTTCTCGGCGACCCGGGCCTGGCCGGAATCCAGCAAATCGAGGGCGGCGTCGACGGCGTCGCGGACGTCGCCGGTGGTGCCGGTGCCGATCTTCTTGCGGTCATCCCAGATGCCGTCGATGGTCGATTGCAGGGCGGCGGTGCTCATGGGGTCTCCGTCGGCGGCGGTTAGGGTGCAGAGCTCAAGAGGCGTGAGAAAATGCGGCACCCCGGGCAGGGTGTCAATACGAACTGGGCTTGAAGACGGGTCCCTGGGGATCGGCCGATTTAATCGGCCGTCAACCGGCTGAGCCACGATACAAGATCGTCGACGACGTGGTGAACGTCCACTTCCGGGGGCGGCCCTTGGTTGTCCCCGGGGTTGTCCCCGGCGTTGCGGACCCAGACCGTGATCATGCCGAGCGCCGCCGCCGGGCCTAAGTTGCGGGCCAGGTCTTCGACCATCACCGTTTTCCCGGGCTTCAACCCGAACCGCTCGACCAGATTCTCATAGGCCTTGGGCTCCGGCTTGGGCAGGTAATCGGCGCTGATGATATCGAAGACGGCCTCGAAGTGGTGGCCGATGGAAAGCCGGTCCATGATCCGGTGCGCATGGTCCGCCGGGCCGTTGGTGTAAATGATCTTGCGGCCGGGAAGCCGGGACAAGGCCCGGTCCAGCGACGGGTTGGGGGAAACATTGCCGAGGTCGATATCGTGGACGTATTCCAGGAAAGGCCCCGGTTCCATAGCGTGGTGGTTCATCAATCCGCGCATGGTGGTGCCGTGGGACAGGTAGTAGGCCTGGCGGAGCTCGCCGGCCTGTTCCAGGGTCAAATCCAGAAAATCCGAGATATATCGGGTCATCCTTTCGTCGACTTGGGCGAAGACGTCTGAAGAGGCCGGATAAAGGGTATTGTCGAGGTCGAAAACCCAGGTTTCGGCCTCCAGAAGACGGGCCTTTGAAGCGGCGGATTGATCCATATCGCAATTGAGGACATTGTCCCGCATCCGGTTGCCTATTTTATATCCAGAGTTCCCGAAGGAATAGCCTCTCGGGGTGATTCCAGGCTGGCGGGCCGGGATTTGATCCCCTAAACTCCAAAAAATTGACCACGGGGTTATCGACCACGGGTTTTATCGGCCCCTAGAGAAAAAAACCAGGAATACATATGGCAATGTCCAAAAACGGACAAAAAAGACTTGAGAAAAATTTGGACGAAAAAGCGGATTTGGGGAGATCCGAAAAACGACCAGACATTAAGGCGTCCGAACAGGAAAAGCTGCTTGCCGGGTATCCGGGGGCTGCCCTTCTGGTCGCCGACGACGGGTCGATCCTGCATTCCAACGCCAAGGCCGCCGGTCTGGAGGCCCTGATCCAGCATGACGCGGCACCGGAAATAAAAAACCTGATCGAGAAAGCCCGGACCAACGGTTCCGTTGCCGCCGACTCGGTGTCGCTGAACAGCGCCAAGGGTAAAATCGTCCTTGAAATCACCGTCGTTCCCGGCCTGGGGGAAGCCGGTGAAATGTTGGTCACGGCCCGCGACATGACCATGGAACGCAACCTGCGCACGGCCCTCGTCGAATCCCGGCAGCGGTACAAGGACCTGGTCGAGGTCTCCAGCGACTTTTCCTGGGAGGTCAACCCGGAAGGAGAATTCGTCTTCGTTTCGCCACGCGGCGCGCTTGGTTTCAAGGCCGAGGAACTGATCAACAAGAAAACCGAGGATTTCGTCCTTTCCCCGGAGGAATTTTCGCCGTTGCCGTTCGTCAGCGAACGGTCGCTCGACAATGTCGAGATTTGGATGAACCACAAGGACGGATCGACGGCGTGCGTGGTTCTGTCCTGCGTGCCGTTGATGGCCGAGGAAGACGGCAAGCAAGTGTGGAAAGGCACTCGCGGGGTGTGCCGCAACGTCACCGAGGAACGCGAATACGAATCCGCCCTGGCCCAGGCCCGGCGCCGAGAACAGCACCTCAATTACATCGTCAGCACCATCCGCGACGAGCTGGAACCCCACAACATGCTCAAAACCGCCGCCGCCGCCACGGCCAGGGCCCTGGGCGTGGCCGGTTGCCGCATTTACCGCCGCGACGAAGAGAACACGTACATGATTGCCGCCGAACACGGCAACACTGAAAGGCTGGATAATTTGGACGCCCGGTTTGCACCCCTTGAATCCGGCGACCAAATAGCGGAAATAACCCTCGGCAATTGGCATGTTATGGCTACCGCCACCAACTACCGCCAGCGGGTCAACGGGGCGCTTTCCATCTGGAAGGCGGCCGGCGACGACTGGGAGGACGACCATCGCCTTCTGATCACCGATATCGCCAAGCAACTGGGCATCGCCAACGAACAAATCAGCAACCACGAACGGATCGTCACCCTATCGCGTACCGACGGTATGACCGGGTTGTTGAACCGCAGGGCCTTTTACGAAGAAGACCTTCCGCGACGGGTGGCGCGACTCGAGCGCAGCCGTGACACCGCCGCCTTGTTTTTTGTCGACATGGATAACTTCAAACGGGTCAACGACGTGCACGGCCATCAGGCCGGGGACGACGCGCTTCTGTACCTGCGCGACCTGTTGATGGAGATGTCGCGGCCCGGAGACGTGATCGCTAGGCTGGGCGGTGACGAATTCGCCATGTGGCTGGACGGAATTTCCCGAGAAGTCTCGGAAAAACGCGCCGCCCATTTAATCAAAGCCAGCCAGGCGCTGAGGAAGTTTTCCGGCGACGACGACCATCCCCTGGGCATTTCCGTCGGCGTCGCCATTTATGATCCTGAAGACAATGAGTCCCTGGACAGCTTGATGATCCGCGCCGATGCCGCAATGTACGAGGTGAAGAACGCCGGCAAGGGCGGCTATCACATGGCCGGCCCGCCGGGGTCCTCGGAACAGGCGTCAAAGGAAATTAATACGGCGAAGGAAGAAACGCCGTGAGCATGGATATCCTCAACAACGAAACGATCACTTACGATCAATCCAGGGAACTGGCCCGCCACGAGGACCCCAAGGTTCGACGGGCCCTGGCCAAGCGCAAGGACCTGAAACAGGAAATCCTTTACTTCCTGGCCGAGGATTCCGACGCGGAAGTCCGTAAAACGGTGGCCCAGAACGCCGCTGCCCCCCGTCAGACCGACATCCTGTTGGCCAAGGACGACGACGCCGATGTCCGCGGCGACCTGGCCTCTAAGATCGCCCGCATCGCGCCGGGGCTGAGCGCCAACGAACAGGACAAAGCCCACCGCGCCACCTATGAGGCCTTGGAGTTGTTGGCCAAGGACCAGATCACCAAAGTCCGGAGAATCCTTTCCGAAGCCCTGAGGGACGTCGCCGACGCCCCGCCCGACGTCATCAAGACCCTGGCCATGGACACCGAAATCGAGGTTTCCGGGCCGGTGCTGGAGTTTTCGCCGGTCCTGACCGACGAGGACCTGCTGGAGATCATCCAGAGCGGCCCGGAGAAAGGCGGCCTGAACGCGATTTCAAAACGCTCGGCGGTGTCGGAGAACGTTTCCGATGCCATCGTCGGCACCAACGACGTGGAAGCGATCGCCGATCTGTTGTCGAACGATTCGGCGCAAATTCGCGAAGCCGCCTTGGACGACCTGATCGAACGCGCCCCGGACATCGACCTGTGGCATGCGCCCCTGGTCGGGCGGCCGAAACTGCCCAACGGCACGGCGACGAAGCTGGCCCTTTTTCTGGCCGATAACCTGTTGGAGGTGCTTCAGGACCGGGCCGACCTTGATGCCGAAACCCTGGCCAACGTCAAGGCCGTCGTCCAGCAGCGCATCAGCGGCGAGAGCGGCGGCAAAAAGGTTTCCAACGGCAGCCAGGATTTCCTCAATATGGAACCGCCCATCGATATGGTCGACCGCCTGTACAAGGCCCGCAAGCTGGACGGCAATGTCGTCGGCAAGGCCCTCAATGCCGGCGACCATGCCTTTGTCCTGGCGGCGTTGATTGTCCGCACGGGGCTCGATCAAGCGGTGGTCAAAAAGATATTTACCGAGAAAAGCGCCAAGGGAATCATGGCCCTGTCGTGGAAGGCCGGCATGCCGGCCAAGATGGCGGTGCAAATACAACAGCGAATGGGAAGGATCGTGCCATCCGAAGTCATCACGCCGGACGACGGCGGCGAATATCCGCTTTGCAACGAAGACTTGGATTTTCAACTGGAGTTTTTTACCGACCTTTCCGCCAGGAAAACCATCTGGATTCTCGGCCGGTAGGGACACAGGTCTTTTTCCCTGAGGGT
>Ga0207966_1001870_pt1 | contig 11166 bp, 13 predicted proteins | sample Knorr_S23_td_NAD_FD_185611 | JGI IMG/M metagenome (GOLD analysis project Ga0207966, IMG submission 185611) | Marine microbial communities from Southern Atlantic Ocean transect - Knorr_S23_td_NADW_ad_2500m_LV_B (SPAdes) (version 2) | ecosystem: Environmental > Aquatic > Marine > Oceanic | place... | reverse complement strand
ATTGGCATCTGCCGACCAGATCGGTAATGGGAGATCAATGCCACGATTGATCAATTCAGTTCCCATGGCACCATCTAGGAGTAATGGTTTTTTCATTAAACCTTTTTTAAGACTGGAATTAAATAATACAGGGCGATGCTTGTGGTGATAATACCGATCCCAACCATAAACTCAAATGTGGATTCCCTGAATGAATAGAACAATATCCAGCAATTGATAATAAGGTAGATCATGGGTGTAAATGGATAAGCCCAGACTTTATAAGGACGATCAAGATCAGGTTCATTGATTCGCAGAATAAATAGAGAAATAACTGTCAATGTCGTTGTAATAATAAGAGAAATGCCAGCATACATCAGCACCTGTTCAAAGGATGATTTGAGAATAAACAGAAATGATATCCCCAATTGAACCCAAAAGGCATTCAATGGGATTTCATCTGAATTCTTTTCTTTTAGAAATCCGATAAACGCGTGATCTTCTCCCATGATCTGCATGATTCTTGGGCCAATGTAAACATAACTGCTAACGGTGGATAACAATAAAATAGAAATTCCAATTCCAATAATTTTTGCTCCCATTTTACCAAATATTCGAATACCGGAAATGTAACCCACTTCCACTTGCCCCACCATAGCATCCGTAGGAGCAGAATACAAAAACACATAATTCAATAAAACATAAAGCACCATGACAAAGGCGGTTCCCATCAGCATGGATCGCGAAATATTCTGTTTTGGATCATGGATCTCTCCCGCAACATAAACCGCTGAATTCCATCCCGTATAGGCATAGGATACCCAAACCAAACTCACAGCAAAGCCGGCACTCAACATCACTGTTCCATCTCCGAGTTTTGGCCAGATCGAAATGGATTGGGGCGCATCCATAAATAATCCAAATGCGATGAAGATCAGGATCAATCCAATTTTTATTGCGGTAGAGCCATCCTGAAATTTCGTTCCCCATGTAACACTCATCATATGCAGTCCATGAAACCCTAAAATGACGATTGCAGCGATCAATGTTTGATCCAATCCCGGGATGACGGCAGACAAATAACTTCCTAAAGCCATGGCTGCCAAAACTGCAGGAGCAGTAAATCCTACGGTGGCTGAGACTATTCCTGCGCCAAAACCAATGGATGGATGGATGATGCGGCTTAATAAATGGTATTCGCCACCGGAGCGTGGCAATGCGGCTCCCAATTCGCTATATACCAATGTGCCGCACAATGCCACAATGCCACCAACAATCCAGAGCATCATCAGGGGAAATACGGATTGAATTTTTACCAGTTGATAACCGAGACTGGTGAATACACCCGTACCGATCATTGAAGCGACAACAAAAGAAGATGCCGTCCAGACAGAGAGATGTCTTCTGGTTTCAGGTTGGGTCAAGGATCAGGAGCGAAAAAGATTGAATGCGAGCAGTAACCAGCCGATGATGAAACACAATCCGCCAATGGGCGTGATTACGCCAAGCCATCTTGTATTGGTTAAAACCAACAAATAAAGACTCCCGGAAAAAATGACGATACCGGCGGTAAGGAGAGTAGCAGGAATCTGAATGACATCTTGGGAAATCTGGAAACCAATCGCACCAATTATCAATAATCCAAGTGCATGGTACAAATGATATCGAACACCGGTCTCAAAAATGGCGAGATCTTCTGGCGAGACTTTTGATTTTAAACCATGGGCGCCAAATGCGCCCAATAAAACTGCTAATCCAGCCAGGGACGCCCCAACAATCAGCCAAGTTTTCATCTATGATTCGGAGCGCTGGATAACAGTCCGCATAGGAAAGGGAATCTCAATCCCTTCCTCGTTGAATCGCTTATGGAGTTTTTTCACAAATTCATGAATGATGGGATTCTGGTCGCCGTATTTATTCCCGCGGAAATAAACTATGAAATCAATGCTGGATTGACCAAATCCTCGGAACTTGAAAGCAGGTTTTGCTTCTTTATTCATCTCATCCATGGATTGATGTAAATCATTGGCAACTTCCATCACCACGCGCTCAACCACATCCAAATCGGAATCGTAGCCCACACCCACTGGAATTTTGACGGAAAAGCTGGATTCACCGCTGTCATAATTCTTAATTATGGCATTGGACAATTTGGTATTCGGAATATGAATAATATTGTTCGTCCGTTCCATCAGTTTGGTATTCCGCCAGGTAATATTTTGGATATAACCCATTTCACCGGAATCCAGACTGACGAAATCGCCTGGTTGAACTTTTTTACTCAACAAAATATGGAGTCCGGCAAATACATCAGTCAGGGTATCCTTGAGGGCAAGTGAGACTGCCAAGCCACCAATTCCCAAAGCCGTAAGCATGGGCGTGATAGAAATATCCAAAGCATCCAGAATAACAAGTATACCAATAATATAAACAGTGACCCATACAAAATTGATAAACATGGTTGTGGACGGGAACCCACCCCCTTGATTCTTAGACCAGAGATCAAGTAGACCGACAATGAGTTTAGCTGCTGCATGGGTGATGGAAGCGATCAGGATTATGATCAGGAATTTGGATACATAGAGCCCAAACGGTTCAGCAATTTCCACTCCGCGGAGCGCCAGTGATAGCGCAGCTAAAAAGAACCAGAGAACAATCTGTGATTCTACCGCATCGAGGATAATGTCATCCCCTTCCCATTCGGACATTGATGCCGCCTTTTTAAGACGGGAATGGACAACCTGTTTAAAAAACATTCCCAGCACAACACCGGCAAATACGATCAGCGCCGGTGCTAACCAGGTATTCATTAGCTGATTCGACTGGATTAATTCAAAAATATCATTCATTTTAATCAAACTTCACAGACACTAGCTGTGAAATTCCCTTTTTCTCCTGAGTTACACCATACATGTAGTCGGCAATTTCCATCGTTAGTTTATTATGAGTTACAATGATGAATTGGGTTTCATCACAAAATTTGGAAAGAACCCGAGTGAATTTATGAATATTCACATCATCTAACGGTGCATCTACCTCATCCAAAATACAATACGGGCTTGGTTTAACCTGGTATATTGCAAAAAGAAGTGAAATCGCTGTTAGTGCTTTTTCCCCACTGGATAACAATCGTAAGGATATATTTCGTTTGCCAGGTGGTTGGGCTTCGATTCCAATATCTGCTTCAAGCGGATCAGGATCCCCAACTAATTTTAACGAAGCAGTGCCTCCTTCGAAAAATAATTGAAATAATTTTTCAAAATTTGTCTTTATCATATCAAAAGTTTCCTGGAATCTTTTCCGAGCCACTTTATCAATTTTACGAATAGTTTCTCGAAGATTTTCTTCAGATTCAATTAGATCATCTCTTTGGGTCAACAATATTTCAAGTCGTTCATTTTCTTCATTATGTTCATCCTGAACGGCCATATTCACTGGTCCGATATTTTCTAAAGTCCTTTGAACTTTAAGGATCTCTATTTCCAATTGTTCTTCAGAATCATCAACGATCAATTCTTTTGGAACATTTTTATTATATCTGTCACGAATTCTTTCTTCAACCAATCGAATCATTTGATTTGTCTCAGTTGCATCTAATTGGGCATTTTTCAAATCTTCAAGAATCTGTTCACGATTTTTTTGTTCCGCAGCAATACGAGCCTGAACTTCTTCAATATTTTGGTATGTTTCGCGATAAACAGATTGTTTTAAATCTAAGATGGATCGCTGTTTCTGAATCTCAGCATTCAATATTTGTAATTCTTTTTCACTCTCCGTTATTTCTCTATCCAAATCTATTTTTCTTGCTTGAAGATCTTCAACTTCAGTTTTTATACGTTCTTGTCGGATATTTAATTCATCTCGAGATTCATCACCAGAAGATTTCTTAAACTTGAGTTGATCCCTCCGAGTCTGCAATTCGATTAAATTGATCCGTATATCTTGTACTTTTTGCTGGTAATCATCCCGTTCTTTTCTGGCTACCAACATTTTCTCATTGAATTCTTCCACTTTCGATTGAAATGAATCAAGAGATTTCTGTGCTTTATCCATGTTAGGTTGAAGCAATTTTAACGCTTGACTAGATTGTTTCAGTAATGATTTAGTCTCTTCTAATTCCTGCTCCGCAGACTGAATCGCTTCAAAGGACTGTGTTTGTTGGAATTCACTTCGAATTGATTCCGTCTCTAGCAGAGATAAAACTTGAGCACAACTTTCTACCGCGCGAAGGTTTTCTTTTACTACGGAATGGTTCGATTTAATCTCATCAAAAAGTGTTTTTGATTTATTATTTAATTCTTTTTCTTTATTCAAAAGACTCTGCAGGTCAGTTGAAATGGAGTCCAGTTTTTTCTGACGACCCATCAAATTGCCATGCTCAGAAACTTGCCGGCTCTTAAGAATTAAATCACTTCCAGAATAGGCGCCTGAAAGATCGACTAACCCCCACCCTTCAAAGTCCTTGGATTGAAGTGACTTTTGTAAATCAGTCACGATTAACAGATTACCTAATAAATAGTGTGCTAAAGGTTCCAATTCTTTACTCGTTTTTACCAAATCAGATGCACGCTTTATTACCAATTGATTTTTTGGAATGTTTTTCAAATCTTTCTTCAGTTTTGTCGCTTCTTTTAATGGGATTACTGTAAAATCACCCGCTTGGTTTTTCCTGGCATTTTCAAGTGTTGAAATGGCTTCTTTTTTATTTGTAGCTATTAGGCAATGGGATAAATCACCCAACCCAGATTCTAAAGCATTGCGAAATTCTTCATCTACTTGGAACATATCTGCCACAGTGCCTAAAACACCTGGAAACAATCTCGGATTCTCTAAGACATATCTAGCCCCTTCAGGAAACCCTTCCCTTGACTCTAACAATTCACTGTAAAATTCACGTTGACCTGTTAAGGATTGAACCTGTGCAGAAACAGCATGCTTTTCTTCTGAAATAGAATCTTGATCACTTTTTAATAATGTAAGTTTAGAATCTGCTATTTTTAAATTTGTTTTTGCAATTGACAGATTTTTTTCAGCTTCTTTTTTATCTCTTTTTAACTCGGCTTGGCTATTCGAATGTGATTTGTCTTCATTTTGTAAATCTGTGATTACCTTCAATAACTTACCAACGGCAATTTCTTTATCATCGACCAAAGCTTCTGTTCTATCAAATAAGGACCTGTCATTTGCAAGTTTACGTTGCAATTCCCATCGTTCATTCTGAGCATCATCTAATTTCTGAACAGTTTTTTGGTATGAAATTTCTACTTTATCAAATGCATTTTTTTCCATTTTGTAGGATTCCAATTGTGCATCGATTGATGGGACCAAATCTCTCATTTCTTTGTCAAAATCAAGGCTTAATTGTTTCAAACTTTCAATCTTTGAACCGTTTGCCCCTAGATCCCTTTCCAGGCGGTCCACAGTTAATAAAGAGCCACGCCCTTGTTCAGTCCAAACAAGGATCTTATTTCTCAATGATTCACGTTTATCATTCATATCAGACATGACTGACTGCATGCTGTTTAATTCAGTTCCCTGTGATTTGTATGCAGTTTGAAATCGTTCAAGTTCTTTTTCGTGTATGGATGATTCGGATGATTTAGATTCTCTCAAATGTTGGAATTCTTCAATTCTTGCCTGAAGTGGTGCTACAATAGATTGATACCTGTGAACCTGGAGAAATGCCAATTCAAGGTCCTTTATTTCAAGTGTTTCGGTTAAGGTCGCATGGCGTTTGAATCGCTTGAGTTGTAGCCTCAGACTATTCACCTTTTGTTCCACTTCTGCAATGATATCCTTTATCCGTTCTAGATCAGTCCGTGTGGCTTCAAATTTTCTTAATGTGGTTTTACGTTGGCTTCTATATTTATGAATTCCAGCAGCTTCTTCGAACATTTTCCTGCGATCATCACCCGTCTCTGACAGAATCTGTTCAATCATTTTCAATTCGATTACAGAATAGGCATCAGCGCCCATACCCGTGTCTACGAAAAGATCCATAATATCTTTCAATCTACATTGAGTTTTATTTAGATAATATTGAGATTCACCACTACGATATACTCGCCGGGCAATTTCGATATCATTATATTCTAAAGGAAGTTTACCAGCGTTGTTATGTACAGTCATGGAAACTTCACAAACTCCCAGTGGTTTTGTCCCTTCGGCACCATTAAAGATTACATCTTCCATTTTTCCACTGCGAAGTACACTGTATTTTTGCTCACCCAACACCCACCGGATGGCGTCAACAATATTAGTTTTACCACAACCATTTGGACCCACTACGGTGGTAATCCCCTGGCCAAGTTTCATGACTTCCTTATTGGCGAAAGATTTAAAGCCATGCATTTTTAATTCAGATATATACATGAGTGCTGGTAAGAATGTGGATGGTGAATTTACAGGAATTCTATCGAGAATTCCACAGGGAGATTACAACTTTCCCTATGCTGAAAATACGGAAAAACAAAAGCACTTGTATTTTAATAAAGTGAATATTTTGAAAAAAGGTAAAAAGGGAAACTTTCGGGGAATGAAAAATCCCATGCAGAATGATATATTTTGGAAAAAGATGAAAGTTGATTTTAACCTGGCGGCCACCCAAATGTTCGCCCACCCATTAAATGTAAATGGATATGAAAAACGGTTTGTCCACCAGCTTCATTACAATTAAATCCCGTTCTGTAGCCTGCTTCGGCGATTCCTTCTTGTTTTGCCAATTCTGAAGCAGTTCGAACCAATTCTCCCACTAATCCATTATGTTTCTGTTCTAACTCGTTCAAAGTTGGAATATGGATTTTGGGGATGATTAAAATATGTATTGGAGCAGCCGGGTTAATATCCCTAAATGCGAGAAGTCTTTTATTCTCAAATACTTTGTCTGCGGGAATATCCCCGGAAATTATTTTGCAAAATAAACAATCATCCATGATGCCACCCTAATCCAATAGTTCATTTAAAACAGCCAAAGAATTTAAGGCTGCTGTTTCTGCTCGCAGGCGTCTTCCTCCCAAATTGAAAAATAAAACGCCAGCATTTTTCATTTGCCCAATTTCATTTTCTGTAAAATCTCCTTCAGGCCCAATGATCACGGTGACATTTTTATCTAATTCCAATTCAGATAATGATTTGTCTGCACCCATAAGCCCGGAAATAAACTGTCCATCCGAATTTTTCAATAATTTTTTTATATCTATTGGCTCATGCAGAATTGGGAACCTGCTTCTGCAACACTGCTTTGCAGATGAAATAACGATCTTTTGGCTTCGTTCAAAATTCATAGTTTTTTTTACACACCGCTTGAGCGTCAACGGCTGAATTTCATTCACACCTAATTCAGTGGCTTTTTCCAGCATCAACTCAAATCGGTCTCTTTTGATCAGAGCTGACGCTAAGTTAACTGAACATTTGTTTTCACCTAAATCAGGTATTGATTCTTTGATTGTTCCGGAAACATTTTTTTCGATGGAATTTATTTTAGCGTGGTATCCTATACCTGCTCCATCCAAAAGGCAGATTTCATCTCCTTGTTTTAACCGAAGGACTCTGGTAGCGTGATTAGATTCGGCTTTGTCTAATTGAAATGTGCTCCCATTAACATTAAGAGGATTCACATAAAAGGCTTTATCCGGGATCACTTTGCACGGCGATTGAAAGACAGATGGATCAGAAAACCGGAATAATCTTTTTTACCATCTGTTTTTTTATTTAAGGGTAAATATTCAAAACCAACCATGACCATAACAGATGATTGTCCAACTATTTTGAAATCGATGCCCAATCCTAAAAATCCACCTGGAGAATATTGAATACCAGGATTTTTCCACCGTTCACTGAAGGTTCCAGATTCCTCACCATCAACTGTTGTAACCACGCCGCCTTTTATTGCAATAAAAGGCGAAAAATTATTCTCAATTTTTCCTACAAAAGGATAATAATTCCCACCAACAAACACCGGGAGCATAACTAAGCTTTTACCACCCACTGATTTGTATTGCCCTGTATAATAATCATAAACGATTGTTTCATCTTCTGCTTTAATATCATAGAACCTTAGTTCACCATTTAATGCTAATCTTTCTGAAGCATGAACATAATTGCGCATGATGAACATGCCGGATCCACTGGAACCGATATCTAAGCCAAAACCATTGGTAACTTGGTCAAACTGTCCCAATAAAAAGACAGGAAATACAAATATTAATAATTTATTCATAAGATAAAACCACTTTCCCAAACTGCTTACCAGATTCTAAATATTTATGAGCAGATTGGATTTCTGTTATCGGAAATATACGATCAATAACCGGTTTGATTTTACCTTCATTCAATAATGTAAGTGCACCATCAAACGATGATATTGAACCCATGGTCGATCCCAAGATAGATTGTTGCTTGAAAAATAAATGAGTCAAATTTAAATTGGCTTTAAATCCCGTAGTTGCTCCACAAGTCACAACACGTCCACCTCGAGCAAGACTTTTCATGGAAATATTCCAGGTTTCTTGCCCTACATGTTCAAAAACTACATCGATACCCTTTCCATTCGTGAGCGATTTTACTTCACCCAAAATATCATCTGTTTTGTAATTCAAAATATGATCTGCACCCAATAAACCAGCTTTTTCACATTTTTCATTGGTTCCCGCAATTGCAAGAACAGTGGCACCCATAGCTTTTGCAATTTGGATTCCCATGCTTCCAACACCCGAACTTGCTCCCCAGATCAAAACAAATTCACCAGCTTCAAGATTAGCCCGACTCACCAACATTTGAAAAGACGTTTGGGCCACCAATGCAAATGATGCCGCTGCTTCGAAACTTAATTGATCTGGAAATGGAATGGCCTGAGATTCCTGAACAGTAATTCTTTCGGCATTCACGCCTTGACAATTCTCTCCCATGATACCCATTGATTTACATAAATTTTCTTTCCCTTTGTTACAAGAAGCACATTTCCCACAAAATATCAGTGGTTGGATCATTACTTTTTCACCGATCCTGCTTTTTTTCACACCATCACCAACCTCCGATATAATTCCGGCAGCATCGCTGCCCGTTATTAATGGAAGAGGAACGCCGGGAATTCCTTTTCGGACCCAAATATCTAAATGATTTAGGGAAGTTGCTTTTATATCAACTAGAACCTGATTTACGGATAATTTTGGCTTTGGAATATCATCCCATTTTAAAGCGTCTGCACCACCATGTTCGTGAATCCGTATTGCTTTCATTTGTCTATTTTCGCATCAATGCTAAATTGTCCGGGGCCCCGTAAAAACAATGTAAAATAAACTGTAAAATAAATAAAGGCAGATTCAGGGTTTTCTCCTTCTGACAGATGATAAACGCCTGCGAGAAACATGGTTATCATAACAAATAAAGAAGCAAGCCGTGTTTTGAATCCAACCAGGACGAACAAAGTCATAACCCCTTCACTTACCGCTGCAAAAAATCCAAACAATACATGTCCAAAAGAAATTCCGAATATGGACAAAACTGCACCACCCAACCAATCCCACGTTTCTGTACCGGCGGTGATCTTATCCATACCGTGAAAATAGAAAAGATAAAATGATGGAATCACCCGTAAAATAAGTAAGGCCCAATCCTTGCCGTCAGCAAGTAATTCTTCATTATTTAAAAGTATTTTCAAATTATTCATCTGGACTTTCCTCGAATTCTGCATCTTGGATATCCATTTTTTGAATTTTAGAACGAATATCTAATTTATGCTTTTTTGCTTTTATGGATTGGTTAAACTGAAAAAGAGAAAGTAATGGACCCGCAGATTTATAGAGCATATAAACAATGAATCCTAAAAGGAGCCATTTTAACATTAGAATTCCGTAACAGGATTAAAAAATTTTGTCCCTGAAACAGGCTGGCGAATGTATTTAATTACCTCTTTCAGGTCATCTTCGTTATGAACAAAATCAATATTATTCGTGTTTATGATCACTAAGGGTGTCTCCTGGTAGCGAAAAAAATATTCTGTATAAACCTGGCTCAATGCATCAATGTATTCATAAGTGATACCTGTTTCCATTTCCCGGCCACGCTTAGCAATATTTTTCATGAGGGTATCCGTATCTGCCTGGAGGTAGATCACAAGATCTGGTTTGATGATATTACGTTCCAAAAGATTTGCTACCGTATCATAAAGTTGCATTTCCTTTTCACCTAAGTTCAGGGATGCAAACAAGCGATCCTTCACAAACATGTAATCCGTGATGAGTAATTTTTGGAACATATCCACCTGTCGGAGTTCCTGCTGTTGGCGATATCGCTGTAATAAAAAAAATAGTTGGGTTTGAAAAGCAAAACGTTCCGGATCTTTATAAAAATCAGGTAAAAACGGATTTTCGTCGAATTCTTCCCGGACTAATCGAGCACTCAGTTCTTTGGACATCAAATTTGCTAGACTGGTTTTCCCGACACCGATCGGTCCTTCGATTGCAATATAATATAAGTTTCTCAAGCCTGTGTCTCCATGCGGTGGGGTGTCACTATTGATGTATCGATACAATGATCAAGCAGATCATTTATGGTGATTTTTGAATGGGGAATTTTAAAGTCTGGTTCCAATTCAGCAAAAGGTATTAAAACAAATTTTCTCATACCCAACATGGGATGGGGAATCGCCAATTCATTTGTTTCCAATACTGAATCACCATGAAATAAAATATCAACATCAATGATACGTGGTGCGTTTTTTTCTCTTATCTCTGAACGTCCCAACATTTTTTCGATCCGTTTGATCACATCTAAAAATTCAAATGGTTTTAATGTGGTGGTACATTTTACCACAGTATTAAGGAAATAGGGTTGATCCATATTATACAAGGGTTCCGTTTCATAATAGGATGATGATTCAATATCCAAAATATCAAAATTAATGGATAATCCCATTGTGGCCTGGGCGATATTGGATTCCCGGTCTCCCAGATTTGAGCCCAATGATAAATAAGAAGCAACCGGTTTCATTTATTTCTCCCGCACCAATTCCACTTCTACTGTATCCAAGTTTGCCATAATCGGTGCATGAGGTTTCCGAATTTTAATAACAACCTTTTGAATCTTAAAATCCGCTATTAATTTTTTACATATAGTTTGTCCCACCGCCTCGATCAAATGATAATCTTTTTGTGTGAATATGTCGGTGATGACAGATACGGCTTCATT
>Ga0207966_1001869_pt1 | contig 11168 bp, 13 predicted proteins | sample Knorr_S23_td_NAD_FD_185611 | JGI IMG/M metagenome (GOLD analysis project Ga0207966, IMG submission 185611) | Marine microbial communities from Southern Atlantic Ocean transect - Knorr_S23_td_NADW_ad_2500m_LV_B (SPAdes) (version 2) | ecosystem: Environmental > Aquatic > Marine > Oceanic | place... | reverse complement strand
TCTAACAGAACTACTGGGCAAGATGCTTTTCACGATTGGGAATTGACACAGAAGTCAGTTAAGCCCATACATACTTTTTCAAAAAATATAGGAGCTGGTTGTATATATGATTCATTCATATATCATAGAGTAACACCTCTAGTTAAAGGAACAAGATACGTTTTATTACATTGGTTTAGAGAATATAATGATAACACAAAAAATACTTGAAGGTTTAATAGACAATGATGAATTTCTACGTAAGGTTAAACCATATTTAAAAGAAGAATATTTTAAAGGCAAAATTCCAATGTTATCAAGTTTTAATAAAAATTATGAACTTGGATATTCTAAAAAATTTTTAAAAAAAATAAATAGTTTTTATTTTTTTAATATAGTTGGAATAGGGGGTTCCGTACTTGGTGCAAAGGCCATTTATTCATTTTTAAAAAATAAAATAAAAAAAAAATTCAATTTTATTGACAATCTTTGTGAAATTACTCTTCTTAATAAGAATGAAAAAAAATTTAAAGAAGCAAATATTTTTATATCTAAATCAGGCAATACACTTGAAACAATTGTTAATTTAAATTTTTTTTTAAAAAAAAACAAAAAAAACAATATTAATTTATTTATAGTAGAAAAAAAATATAATGGATTGAGAGAAATAGCTGATAAACTTAGATGTCAAGTTATTGAACATAAAAATTTTATTGGTGGAAGATATTCGGTAATGTCAGAAACTGGCATGCTTCCAGCTCAATTGATGGGGTTAAATCCAAATAAATTTAAAAATTTAAATTATTTAATTAAAAACAAAAATTTTGTCAATGATTTGATTTCAAATGTTTCTTCTATTAGTAAATTAATTAATAAAAAAAATTATAATTCAGTAATTTTAAATTATGATCCAGATATTAATGACTTCTGCTTTTGGTACCAGCAACTTATGGCGGAGAGTCTTGGAAAAAAAAATAAGGGCATCTTTCCTATTATATCTACAATGCCTAAAGATAATCATAGTTTATTTCAATTATATTTAGATGGTCCTAGAAATAATTTTTTTACAATTTTTTTTTCGAAACATATAACAAAGATTAATTTGAGTAATTCTTTTTTACCTAAAAAATTCCAATATTTAAAAAATAAAAATCTTGAAAATATTTTATCATCGCAAAAAAAGGCAACAGAAAATATTTTTAACAAAAAAAAAATTCCATATAGATCATTTTATATTTTAAAAAAAGATGAAGAACAATTAGGTGTTTTATTTACCTTTTTTGTTTTGGAGACAATTTTATTATCTAAATTTTTAAAAATAAACCCATTTGACCAGCCAGCAGTTGAAAATATAAAAAAAACAACAAAAAATATTTTATTAAAGATTTAATTTCCAAAAATAATTTTAGATAAACCATATTTTTTTTCATCTAAAATTTTAAAACTTTCAGGAAATATATCTTTTGACTTTTTGTGTCTATGAACAATAAATAATGCATTTTTATCTAATTTTTCTGCTTTTTTTAGTGGATCTATAATTTCAGCAATATTATTTTCTTTAAAGGGTGGATCTAAAAATACAAGGTTAAATGGCTCTTTGAAGGAAGTGTTAACAAATTTATAAACAGACTTATTTATAATTAATACTTTTTTTTCTAATTTTAATTTTTTTATGTTTTTATTTAATATATTAATTGCACTTACATTTTTTTCAACAAAAGTGACATGTTTTGCCTTTCTGGATAAACATTCTAATCCAAATGAACCTGTTCCAGAAAATAAATCTAAAATATATTTTTCTTCTAATTTAATAGAAAATTTATTTGAGTGATTTAATAGATTAAATATCGCTTCTTTAACAATATTTTTTAATGGTCTTGTGACTTTATTTTGAGGTAGAAAAAGTTTTGATCCTTTAAATTTTCCAGAAATTATTTTCATTTATTGTTTATAATACTTTTCCATCCAATATCTTTTCTAAAAAAACCATTATTCCAATTTAATTTTTTAATTAAACTACTTCCTTTTTTTCTAGCTTCACGAAGACTATTTGAAAGTGTTACAAAATTTAATACTCTTCCACCGTTGGAGTAAATTTTTCCATTTTTTTCATATGTGCCCGCATGAAAAACTAAACTTTTTTTATCTAAAATTAAATTATCTATTTTATCAATTTCTATATTTTTTTTATAAGTATTTGGATACCCCTTGGAACATAAAACAATGCACATACTTTTTTCTTTTTTCCATGAAATTTCTAAATCTGAAATTTTACCAGCAATAGCTGCTTCAATTATATTTACTAGATCAGTTTCTAATAGAGTCATTATTGTTTGGCATTCGGGATCTCCCATTCTTACATTATACTCAATTAAATATGGTTCATTGTTTGTTATCATCAGGCCGGCATATAAGAATCCACTGTATGGATGATTCATTTTTTTTAATCCATTAAGAGTTGGTTCAATAATTTTTTTTCTAATTTTTTTTTCTAGTATATTATTGATTATTGAAGAAGGGCTATAGGCACCCATTCCGCCAGTATTAGGACCAGTATCTCCTTCCCCAACTCTTTTATGATCTTGAGCTGATCCAAAAAATTTATATCCATTTTTATCTGCAATAATAAAATAACTCATTTCTTCTCCGCTTAAAAATTCTTCAAGCAATACTGTAGATGAGGATATAAATTTTCCCGATAAAATTTCTTTAATAACGTTTAAAGCATGAGTTTTAGTTTCACAAATATAGACCCCTTTTCCTGATGCAAGTCCATCGGCTTTCACAACAATTGGCATTTTATTTCTATCAATAAAACTTTCTGCATCTATAATATTATTAAAAACTCCAAATTTTGCTGTAGGAATGTTATTTTGATTACAAAGAAGTTTCGTAAAATATTTAGATCCCTCTAATTGTGCTGCAAATTTATCAGGTCCAAATATTAATATTTTTTTTTGATTAAAAAAATCTACGATACCATCTACCAAAGGCTGTTCTGGTCCAACGATTATAATATTAATATTATGTTTAAGGATTTCTTTATAGAGAATCTGAAAATTAGAAATATCAACATCGAGATTTTTTACTATTCTGCCTGTTCCTGCGTTTCCAGGTATACAAAAAATATTTTGTATTTTTTTAGATTTTGTTAATTTATAACATAAGGCATGTTCTCGTCCACCACTTCCCAAAACAGCAATATTCATATAATAATATTTAATTTAAATTTAAAATTATGAAAGAACTTTTAGCAAAATTAAGATATAGGCCTAATAATTTTGAAATTATTGAAGAAGGAAATTATGTAATTTGTGCAGTTTCGGGGAAAAAGATTGCCCTAGAGCATCTTTCTTACTGGAATGTTGAATTACAGGAGGCTTACTATTCTTCTAAAGAGGCACATTTAAAATATGAAAAAATCAAAGAAGATAAAGTAATTTGATTATTTCCATTTACTATGCGACCAAATCCATTGGCCAGGGTTTTTACTAATCATTTTTTCTAAAATTTTGTTGAGCTTTATAGTTATTATTTCAATATTTTTTTTATTATTTTCAAGATCATTGAAGTTTATTGGATTATTTATAGACATTTGAAAATTTGATCCATTTAATCGTTCAATATCAATTGGTATAATTTTATATTTGTATCTAAGAGCTAGTTGAGCCGGAATTGTTGTTGTAAAAGTTGGTTTATTAAATAAATCTACTTTAATACCCTCGCTGACTCTTTGATCGATCATTAATGCTATTGAATAGTTATTATTACATTTATCTAACAATTCCTTAAGACCAGCTTTCCCTTTTTTAATCTGATTGGGACATATATATTTTTTTCTTAAATATTCCATTATGGGATTAAGAAATTTATTATTTAGAGGCCTATAAATTGCTGCTAGTTTTATTCCTTCGTCATAAAGTCTCATTGCCATCAATTCAAAATTTGCAAAATGTCCAGAGACAAAAACTACTGGTTCATTATTCTTTTTAATTTCATCTAAATGTTCTAGGCCTATCATTTTTATTCGATTATATTTAGGTTTAAATTTATTTAAAAAAACATATTCGGAAAAAGTACGTCCAATATTTGACCACATTTTAATTACGGTCTCTTCCTCTTTTTTTTTATCAATATCACCTAATCCAATTTTGATATTTTGTTTAATTATATCTTTTGATCTAAAAAAAGGACCAATAATTTTTCCCAGAACACTTCCAAGGCTAGATGCATTTTTAAGTCCTATTATTTTGAAAATGCAAAATAAAGAAATTATACTTATAAACTCAAAAAAGTATTTTATAATTTTCATATATTTTTTTTTATTAATTCTATAAAATTATCTTTATTTTCTATTTCCAATTCAACTTTTAAATATTGAATAGATAATTTATTTATAAGCGAGTCTTCAGAGAATCTAAAATAATCTTTTTCTGTAGTTAGTAGAATTTTATTCTTGCCTTTTTTTTCCATTAAACTCTCAGCTAACATTTCAGTATCAAGAATTGAATAATGGTGATGATCAGGAAAAGAAAATGTGTGTATTAAATTCAAATTATTTTCTCTCAATAAATCAAAAAAATTTGATGGGTTTCCTATTCCAGCAAAAGCACATATTTGTTTGTCTTTAAATCTATTAATATCTACAGCTTTGTATTTTGAGTAGAAAATTTTAGCATTTTTGTTTTTTTTATATATTTGATTTTCAATTTTAATATCTTTTTGACCATTTATAACAATGCAATCTGCTCTATTTATAGCTGTAAATCTTTCTCTTAAAGGTCCAGATGGTATTACAAGTCCATTTCCAATCCATTGTTTTTGATTAAAACAAACAACTGAAATTTTTTTTTTAATAGTGAAATCCTGAAACCCATCATCAAGAATTGCAATATCATTTTTATTTTTTATTAGAGATTCTATGGCTTCTTTTCTGCTTCTGGAAACAAATGTTGTTCCTACTTTTTTTAGCATTGTTATTTCATCCTTAAGATAATCGTAGTATTTTTTAACAAATGCAGGATTTTTTCCTAGGGATTGAGTAATTTTAAAAATTTCTGATGCTAAAGGTGTTTTTCCTGTTCCACCTAAATAAATATTACCAACACATATTATAGGTATAGAAAAATTTTTTTTTTTAGATATTTTTAATTTTATATAGTTAAAGATATTCACAAAAAATGAAAGAGGGGATAATACTATTGCCAAAAAAGATATATATTTATAATCCCAAAATCTTGGTTTTTTTAAAAGCATAATTTCCTATAAAAATTTACTTATTTCTAAAAAGGTTTTATCAAGAATCTTTTTCCCAATAGTTTCTAATTTTTTTTTATTTATATTTTTTCTAAATGGTTTTTTAAGATTTATATTTATCTTTTTTATCAGTTGGGATTTGTTTTTAATAGTCTCTGTAATATCTAAACTATTCAATAATTTGTACACTTCTTTAAAATTTTGAATATTTGGACCATGAAAAATTTTGCATCCTAATCTTGCAGGTTCCAATGGATTTTGACCACCATGTGGTATTAAAGATCCTCCTAAAAAAACAGTTTGTGCGATTTTATAAAAATTTAAAGTTGCTCCGTAAACATCTACTAAATAAATATCAATTTTATTTTTTTTAATTAAATTATCCGAATGTTTATGTACCGACAAGTTCATACTTTTTAATTTTTCCATAATTTTAGGAATTCTATTTATATGCCTCGGTATTATAATTGTAATTAAATTATTTATTTTTTTTTTTAACTGAACATGAATTTGAGCACAAATTTCTTCTTCGTTAAAATGCGTACTAGAAGCACACCATATTTTATTATTAAAAAAAATTTTAGAAAATTTTTTTTTACTTTCTAAAATTTTATTGGATGAGGTTGAATATTTCAAATTTCCGCAATCAGAAATTTTCTTAACTTTAAAATATTTTAGAAATTGTTTTGATTCTTGGTTTTGGACGAAACATAAATCAAACATATTAAATATATTAATTGCAGAGTTTGGTATTTTTTTCCAGGAACCAAATGTTTTTTTTGTAAATCTGCCATTAATTAATAGTAATGGAATTTTTAAATCTTTTATATTAAAAATAAAATTTGGCCATATTTCTGATTCAACAAACATTGCAATATCTGGTTTCCAATGATTTAAAAACTTTCTAGATAATGAATTGGTATCTATTGGAAGAAACTGATGAATTACTTTTTTAAGATTTTTTTTTTCTAATATTACTTTAGAAGAACTTAATGTATTTGTTGTGATTAATATTTTGTTAATATTCTTTTTTTTTTCTAATTTTTCGATTAAAGGAATTATACTTAATACTTCACCAACACTTGATGCATGAAACCAAACTAATTTTCCTTTTGGTCTTTTTTTGGAAATAAAACAAAGTTTTTCTTTAAATCTTATTCTGTCTTCTTTTTTATTTAAAATTCTTATGAGTATTATTATTGGGGAGAAAAAATATACAATATTAATTAAAATTCGATAAATTCTTATCATTAATTATGTTTTAACTGCTTATTATAAAAATCTTGATAAATTAAAGAATTTTTTAATAATTCTAAGTGTGTTCCTTCATCAACAATTTTTCCTTGATCAACCACAAAAATTTTGTCAGCTCCAAATATAGTTGATAGTCTATGAGCAATTATGATTGTTGTTTTATTTTTTGTTAAGTATGCAATTGCCTGCTGAATTTTATGTTCTGTATCAACATCTAAAGAAGAAGTTGCTTCATCTAATAATATTATTGGAGCATTTTTTAATATAGCACGAGCTATTGATATTCTTTGTTTTTCTCCACCAGATAACCTCACGCCATTTTCACCAATCATTGTGTCGTATTTATTAGGTAATTTTTGAATGAAATCATCAACTTTTGAAAATTTGGAAGCTTCAATTATCTGTTTTTCAGTTGCATCTGTGGATGCATAAGCAATATTCGATCTAACAGTATCATCAAACAATGTTATTTCTTGACTTACTAATGAAATATTTTTTCGTAAAGAAGATAATTTTGAATTATATATTGATTGATCATCAATTAATATATCACCACTAGTTGGATCATAGAATCTGGGAATTAAATTCATAATTGTCGATTTACCAGCTCCACTGTGACCAACTAATGCGACTGTCTCACCACCATTTATTTTAAAATTAATTTTATGTAATACTTGGTCTTTATTCTCTTCAATGTATGAAAAATTTATGTTCTTGAATTCAATGTTAGCTTTATCGATTATAATATTCTTTAGATTATCATTTTCATATATTTTTTTTTCCTGATCTATTAAAGGTAAAATTCTATAAGCACCTGAAAAACCTTGGCTAAATGTTATATTTAATGTTGCTAGAGATCTTACAGGTTGATACGCCAACATCATTGCAGCTAAAAAAGAAAAAAAATTGTTAACATCAAGTTCACCAGAACCAACTAAAGTTGCCGAATAAAAGATTAATGCTGCAATCATTATTCCTGTTAAAGTTTCCATTATTGGAGTAACGCGGATTAGCACGATTGCAGATTTTACCACTTTATCTTTTAAATCATTAATAAATTTAGTTGCTCTATTAACTTCAAATTTTTCTTTTTGATAAATTTTTATAATTTTGTAATTTTTAAGCATTTCTGAAAGATATGAAATTAAGATACCACTTTTTTCTTGCGATTGAGTTGTAACCTTGCCCATTCGTTTACCTAAACTTCTTGCTGCAAATGTTGCAATAGGTATCATAGTAATTGCTAGCAAAGCCAATTTCCAATTTTGATAAAACATAAGAAATATTAGACCTCCTAATGTTAGAGTATCTTTTATGAGATTTAATAAGCCTACGCTAATCATATTGGTTAATAAGGCTACATCATAAGTTAAATGAGATATAAATTTTCCAGAATTTTTCCTCTCTAAACTTTGAGTATCTAAATTTAATACAGATTTTAATACATCTATTTGTATATCTCTTGTTACATCTTGACTTGCAATAATCATTAATTTTCTTGCAAAAAATAAAGAATATCCTTTAGAGGCGAAGGCAATAATTATTGCTATAGGTATAAGAAAAATAAATGTTTTATCTTTATCAATAAAAATTTTTTTTATTGCTGGATCCAAAAGCCAGGCTATTGCAGATGTACTTGCAGCAATCAAAAGAGATAAAAATCCAGCTAAAATTATAAATTTTATATGTTTTTTTGCGTAGGTATGAAATAATCTTTTTATTATATATGTTTTTTTCATAATTAATTAAATTATTGAAATATCAAAATTAAAAAAATTAATAGACCAAAAAAATTATTACTTTTAAAAACTTTGTGACAAATTAAATCGTCTTCAATTTTCAGTTTATAAATTTGATTTATCATATGAGCAATTGGAAAAATTAAAAATATATAATAATTAATTTCATAATTTCTTATTAATCCTGTTAAAATAAAAAAACAAATTGAAAGAAAATAACATAATGAAATAAATTTTTTAGGGTTGATTTTAAATTTTATTGATGTTGATTTTACTCCGATTATTTCATCATCTTTAATATCCTGATATCCATAAATCGTGTCATAACCAAGTGTCCAAAATATGGCTCCAATATAAAGAAGTATAATTTCTGGTGCTATTGTATTTAATAATGAACTACCAGCCATAATTATCCCCCAGTTAAATGTAATTCCAAGAAATAACTGTGGCCAATAGGTAAATCTTTTCATGAAGGGATAAGATAAAATAAAACCTATTGAGGTTAAACCAAGAATTATAGTTAAAGTATTAAATTGTAAAAGAATTAAAAATGCTAATGAGCATAAGACAACTATATAAAAAAAGCCTTCTTTAACAGAAACTTTTCCTGAGGCTATTGGCCTATTTTTTGTTCTTGCAACTTTTTTATCAAAATCTTTATCAACAATATCATTTGTTATACAGCCAGCGCTTCTCATTAAAATTGAACCTAAGAAAAAATATATAATATATATAAAATATTTTTCTAAATTTGTGTCTTGCATAAATGCCAATGTTAATCCCCAAAGACACGGCCAAAATAATAGCATATAACCAATTGGTTTATTTAATCTAGTCAGCTCAATAAAAATTTTGATTTTTTTCATTTAATTTTACTTGTAAATAACAAAGGGTAGATTCATAATCAAACTGATTCGCTATGAATATAGATTATACAGTTACTGCGCTTATGTTTCCGGCTATTCCACTTTTAATGAGTGTTTATGGCAATCGTTTTCATACTCTTAGCAGTTTAATAAGAAAATTACATGATGAGTATGTTTGGGAAAAACATATTCCCCCAGAATGGGAGAAACAACTTATTAATTTGAATGGTAGGGTAAAATTATTAAAATATACAGTTGGATGTGCAAGTTTTGGTTTTTTATTTAATATGTTGACTGTCTTTGCACTTTATTTGGATAGAATATTTGAAGCCAGAGTAATTTTTGGTTCTTGTTGTTTATCAATGATAATTTCAATAATTTTTTTTCTTAGGGAAATACAACTTTCAACAAAAGCTTTGCAACTGCATTTATCTGACATGAAGTTAGACCTTGACTAAAAACTGTTGTGACAAATCGTCAAATAAAATTTAATGAAAAATTTTTAAAATAGACTATTAATTCTTATATGAAAATTACATCAATAAGAGCGTTCATGATAGCAGCATTAATAATAATACTTCTTTACGTTTTTGGTTTATTTCTTCCAATTATTAAAAACTCAAAACCTCAAAGTAAATTACAAATAAATTATAATTCAATTTTTATAAAAAATGTTTGATAAAAATATAATTCTTCTAATTATATTTATTCTTTTAATAATATTTTATTTTGTAATAAGACTTGGCGCAGGTAAAAAAAAAGAGATAGAAGATTCTAAGCATCTTACAACATATTTAAGGGGAGTAAGAATTTTAATAATTATTCTAGGAGTTGTAGGGCTTATTTTGTGGTTTTTTATTTAGTTGGTTTAAGAATTGCTGGACCAATGATTTTTCTGTTTTCTAAGTCAGTATGAGCTTGAATAACATCTTCTAATTGGTATTTTTTAAAAATATTTACTTTAACTTTACCTAATTTTACTTTTTCAAACAATAAGTCAGTTGCTTCTTTTATTTCTTCTTTAGTAGATAAGTATTGAGCCATGCTAGGTCTTGTAAAATAAAGTCCTTTTGGTTGTATCATTTTTTTTACATCTATATTATCTAATGGTCCTGATGCATTTCCAAAAGAAACCATCATGCCTCTCATTTTTAAACATTCAATTGAACCTTCAAAAGTATTTTTTCCAACACCATCATAAACAACCGGAACTCCTTTACCTTTGGTGATTTCTAATACTTTTTTTGCAAAATTATCTTTTGAATAATTTATTACAAAATCACATCCATTTTTTTTAGCTATATCAATTTTTTCATCCGATCCAACTGTGCCAATGACCTTACAATCAAGGCTTTTTGCCCACTGACAAAAAATTTGACCAACACCACCTGCGGCAGCATGAAATAATACTGTTTCACCTGAAGAAACTGGATAAGTTTTGTGTAATAAATAAAAAGTAGTTAAACCCTTTATCATTAAAGTTGCAATAATATCTAAATTTATTTCTCTTGGAACTTTTACTAAATTTTTTATTGGATAATTTCTTTCGGTTGAATAAGAGCCAAGTGGTGCTCCAGCATAAGCTACATTATCTCCAACTGAAAAATCTTTAACTTTTGATCCAATTTCTTTTATTATACCTGCACCTTCCGCTCCGATTCCAGAGGGCAACTCAACTGGATATAAACCTGAACGATGATAGGTATCAATAAAATTTAAACCTATAGCTTTATGTTCAATTGTAACTTCATCTGGAGATGGTTTTCCGAGATTAATAGTCTCTAGTTTTAAAACTTCAGGCCCACCAGTTTTTTCAATTTTTACAATTCTTGTCATTTTTGAACAAAGTTTCCACTATGATAATCTTCAACAGCTTGAAGAATTTCTGCTTTAGTATTCATAACAAATGGACCACCTCTAGCTATTGGTTCTCCTATTGGCTTTCCAGATATTAGTAAAAATTTAGACTTTGTTAAACTATAAATTTTTAATTTTTTACCTCTAGTTAAAAGGATTAAAGTAGAGTCTTTAACTGGTTTATGATCTTGCTCACCAATCTTAATTTCTCCATCAA
>Ga0207966_1001860_pt1 | contig 11197 bp, 10 predicted proteins | sample Knorr_S23_td_NAD_FD_185611 | JGI IMG/M metagenome (GOLD analysis project Ga0207966, IMG submission 185611) | Marine microbial communities from Southern Atlantic Ocean transect - Knorr_S23_td_NADW_ad_2500m_LV_B (SPAdes) (version 2) | ecosystem: Environmental > Aquatic > Marine > Oceanic | place... | reverse complement strand
GCCGCCGGGATACTTCTCCCAGGCCGGTGTCGCCGCCAATGCAGCACGCCGGCAGCGTCCGATGAACGAGATGTCCTACGAGGAGCTACAGGAGCACAACCACCTGGTGGTGGGCAGCCCAGAGACAGTCATCAAGAAGCTGCGCCACATCAAAGAAGAACTGGGCATCGGCTCGCTGCTCCTAGAAACCCAGGGCGGCCCGCTGTCCCACGAAGACACCATGCGTTCAATAAAGTTGATGGGCGAGGAAGTGATTCCGGCGCTACAGGACTAACGACAAACAAAGATGTCCCTTCTCCCTCTGGGAGAAGGTTAGGTCCGACGGAGTCGAGACTCTCGATAGAATCGGAGATGAGGGCGACAACCAGCAAAAGCCGATCTCACCAGAGCAGGGAACTAATCCCAGACCCTAGAACAAACAGGGCACCGACATCTCGCCGCAGGTGTCCCTGATCCATTCAGCCACGTCGGGGTGCAGCGGAATACCCTCTTCCCGGCGGACTTCCTCAACCTCGGCCTCGGGCTGGCCGGCGACTAGAACGCGGTCATGGCCCGGCGCCGGTTTGGTGGTCTTCATCATGGTAAGCCACTCGTCCATCTCGACTTTGAATGGCTCGACGTCTGTGAATGCCTCGATGCTGTAAGCGGCCACCATATGCCCAAAGTTGGGCCTGCCTGGCACCGCGCCGTAGCCAAACCCGGTCAACACCCCGGCTAGGATGTCCACCATGCATGAGAATCCGTAGCCTTTGTGCGAACCACCCTCGCGGTCAGCTCCCAATGGCAGCAGCGTGAACTTCTCCGGGGCCAGTCCTGCTTCCATGATCGGGCTGCCATCTTCCCTCGCCATCCACCCGCCAGGAATCTCCGTACCCAGCCGCGCCGCGATGCGAATCTTGTTCACCGCCACGGAGCTGGTGGCCACATCGAATACGAACGGCGGCTGGTCCTTGGCGGGCACCGCGATGGCTATGGGGTTGGTGCCCAGCCGGGGCTCGGCGCCAAAGGTCGGCAGCACCTGGGGCGGGCAGCTGGTCATGCAGATGCCAATCATATCGTGCTCCAAGGCCATCATAGCGTGGTAAGACGCCATGCCCAGGTGCCGGGCGTTGCCGAGGGTCACCATGCCCATGCCCACGTTCTTGGCCTTTTGAATGGCGATCTCCATGGCCTTGGGCGTGACGATCGTCCCCAGGCCCCGGTCCGAGTCGATGGTCGCCGTGCTGGGGGTCTCCCGGACCACCTTCCAGTTGGGCCGCGGATTGATGGAACCTTCCTGATAACCTGTGATGTAACTTTTCAGCATGTTGGAAACGCCGTGGGAGTCCACTCCCCGGAGATCGGCTAGAACTTGAACATCGGCTGCCAGGAGGGCGTCTTCGGGCGGCACACCCAGTTTCTCGAAGATGCCGGCCACGGTATTTCTCAGGTCGTCTCCCTGGACGAATTCCGCGTCATCGTGGCTAACCTTGAACTGCTCTAGCAATCTATGTCTCCTCTCTCGGTCCCTGATTGTAGGCTGGCGCAACCCAGCGGACTTTGGCCGCAGTATAGCATCCGGTCTACACACTCAGGCCACGCCTTGGCCTCAGCCTGCCGCATTGCTATAATCCCGCCACGCTATTTCCCCACAGGAGCCCCATGACCGACCTCAGAACTCAGGCCCTCGACTACCTTTCCCGGCTGGGCAGCAACCCGGCGACGGCCTTCCGTGAGAACGGAGTGGCCGACACGGTCAAAGCTATCCTGGCCGAGATCGGGCTAGAGCACCGGCAAGACGCCTTCGGGAACATCATCGCAAGAGTAACGGGGACCGACCCCACCACCAACCCGCTGGCCATCGTCGCCCACATGGACCATCCTGGTTTTGAGATAACGGCCAGCCATCCCGACGGCCTTGTTAATGAATATATCGCCACGGCTATGGGCGGCGTGCCCCAGTCCAGCTTCGAAGCCGGTGTCCCGGTCTTGGCATTGCTACCTGATGGCAGCCGGGTCATCGGCGAAACCGCCGGGAAGCACGGCGACGACAGTGACCGCCAAATCCTGATTCACCTGGACCAGCCCCAGGACCTGGAGCCGCCCATCTCAGTGGTGTTCGATCTGGTGGACTACGAGCTGGACGGCGAGACGATCCGCATGCGGGCCGTGGACGACCTAGCCGGCTGTGGCAGTATCCTGGCAGCCCTAGCCCAACTCACTGCGGGAGACGCGCCTCTGGGAGACGTGTACGGCGTCTTCACCCGCGCGGAGGAGGTCGGTTTGGTGGGCGCCAGGCTCATGGCCGAGGCCGGCACCCTGCCGCTGGAAACGTTGGTGATCTCTGCCGAGTCCAGCCGGACGCTGCCCGGAGCGGAGATGGGCGAAGGGCCGGTCATCCGCGTCGGCGACGCCGGGTTCACCTTCACCGCAGATGCTGAATCGGTGCTGATCCGCGCCCGCGAGACGCTCAGGGAACGGGAAGGCGGGTTCAAGTGCCAGCGCCAACTGATGAGCGGCGGCACCTGTGAGGCCAGCGCCTTCGCCGTCTTCGGCTACCAGACCACCGGCATCGCCTTCCCCCTTGGCAACTACCATAACGGCGCGCCCGAGGGCCGCATCGAAGCCGAATACATCCACGTGGACGACTACCTAGGGGGGGTTGAACTACTCACCGAAGCCGCCCGCCGTGTCTCCGACCGAGCCAACACAGCCTTCCGCCAACGCCTCCGCGAGGTACCCTCAGACATGCGGCAGCGGATGCTGGATACGGGTGGATGAGGATTTCCGTCATTCTGGCGAAAGCCGGAACCCACTGAAAATTGAAGTCCCACCGTCAGAAAATCATCATCGTTGAGTGGATTCCAGCTTTCGCTGGAATGACGGGGAGTTGGGACTTTAAAACTCGACAAAGAGGTAAACGATGGCCACCAAAGACATAGCCTTCCTGTCAGCCACGGAACTGGGTTCCGCCATCAAGTCCAAGGAGATCTCCCCCGTCGAGGCCGTGGAAGCCTACCTGGACCGCATCGAGCGCATCGATCCCCAGGTCAACTCATACATCACAATCATGGCCGAGCAGGCCCGGCAGGAAGCCTTGGAGGCGGAAAAAGAGATTCGCCGAGGCGATTACCGTGGCCCGCTCCACGGCATCCCCATGGGCATAAAGGACCAGATCTACACCAAGGGCGTGCGCACCACCGACGCCTCCAAGATACGGTCTGACTTCATCCCCAAGTTCGACGCCACTGTGGTCACCAATCTGAAGAAGGCCGGGGCAATCGTCCTGGGCAAACTGAACATGAGCGAGTTCGCCCACGGCGAACCCCAGAGCTCAGCCTTCGGTCCGGCCCGGAACCCCTGGGACTTGACGCGCAGTCCCGGCACCTCAAGCACCGGGTCCGGGGCCGCCACCGCCGCCAGGCTCTGCGCCACGTCGCTGGGCGAAGACACCGGAGGGTCCATCCGCGGCCCGGCCGCCTTCTGCGGGTTAGTCGGCCTGCGTCCCACCTGGGGCCGTGTCAGCCGCTACGGCGTTGACGGCGCCGGCTGGTCCTTCGACACCATCGGCCCCATCTCCCGTACCGTGGAGGACTGCGCCATCACCATCGGGGGCATCGCCGGCCACGACCCCCAAGACCCGTACACCCGCCAGGTGCCGGTGCCCGACTACCAAGCCGCACTGACCGGCGACATAAAGGGTCTTAAAGTAGGCGTGGTCCAGGAACTGATGGACCCACAAGAACTGGACCTTGACCCAACCATGCGCCAGTCAGTATTGAACGCCATCGAGGTGCTGGCGGAACTGGGAGCCGATGTCAGGCAGGTGTCCATGCCCTTGGCCGAAAAGACGGGCTACATCACCCGCGCCATCACCCACGTCGACCGTGTGAGCCTGCGTCCCGAGTATCTGCGGGAGCGCCCCGACGACTACCACTACAACACCAAGGTCCACTTCACCACCGCCAACCTGATTCCAGCCCAGGTCTACTACAAAGCCCAGAAGCTGCGGACCATGGTGCGCGAACAGGTGCTGGGTCTATTGGAAGAAGTCGATATCCTGATCCAGCCCACCTCCGGCGCCCCCGCTAATATCATCAACCCAGACCAGAAAGTAGACAGCCAAGAACACGCCAGAAAAGCGTTGGCGGCGGGCGGATTCCGCGGTCCCTACAGCCTAAGCGGCGCCCCAGCCCTCTCTATCCTCTGCGGCTTCACCTCGGAGGGAGAAGGCGCCTTACCACTGGCCATGCAGATAGCCGGGAGACCCTTCGACGAAGCAACCGTCCTACGCGTAGCCCACGCCTATGAGCAGGCGGCAGGCTTTAATAAACGGGTGCCACCGGCAGCCGAATAAAGGAGCCCCGGCTAATGCCGGTCCTGCAGTTCGTCTATCTGCTCTCGCGTGCGGCCGTAGATCTGGGGGACGTCCCAGCCTTCTAGGCCGGCGTAGGTGTCTATCTGGGAGCGGTGGTGGACCTCGTGTTCCAGGAGCATCATCAGGATGCGCCAGCCGCTGAGGGTGCCGTCGGTGTCGATCATCTTGATGCGGCGGTCCAGCCACTCTTTGGGCGTTCCGGCTATTTGATTCTGGAACTCAACCGCCGAGGCCTCCAGCGCTGGAATCCAGCCTGACTGCTTCTCCGTGCTTGGCGGCACCCAATCGTAGCGCCACCCCTTCCCCGTATATGCCGAGGCGAAATAGATCCTGGACTCGCAAATGTGGTGCACGATCTGCGCGATTCCCCACGCCTTTTCACCCTCACCCCTCGACGGCTCCCAGCCCTCAGCAGGCGGAGGCAGCGCCTCGATATCCCGCAGCGTCCTCCGGTGGATCGACCGGAAATAATTTAAAAAAGCTTCAGGGTCGTTAATCATGTCAATTCCTCCGGAATCAAGCCCAAAAACCTAGCGTGCGCAGCACCTACTTCACTGCTAGCAGGTCGTAGGCCAGGGCCAGCATTATCCTGGTGCCGCTAATCAGGCTTCGAATACCCACCGACTCGTTGGTGCCGTGGACGAAACTGATCATAGGGTCGTCGTCGGGGTGGGAGCCCACCATGCCGTAGGTGGTGGTGCCCAGGTTGCGGGTGAAGCGGGAGTCTGTGAACCCGGTGGTCAGCGACGGCACCCATTGGATGTCGTCCCGCTGCAATGCGTTGGCGGTGCTGATCTGGATGCGGTGAGCGAACTCGGTCTCGAAGGGCGATGCGTTGGGTATCGACATGTAGTCGATGTCTATCTCCACCCCCGGAATGCCGTCCAAAATCTTGTCCAACTCCTGCCGGACGTAGGCCTCGTCCTGGTGGGGCAGCGTCCGCACGTCGCAGGTCAGCCGGACAGTCTCGGGGACGCTGTTGGACTTGATTCCGCCCTGAATCATGGTGGGCGTGATGGTCATCCGAGACAGCGCCTTCATGATGGACGCGAAACGTGGCTGTGTCTCTTCGTTGTCGGCGATGATCTGGTCGATGTTCTCGGGCGACGGTTTGTCCTCGATGGCGAAGGTGGACAGGTGATCGAACAGGCTGGTGGAGGTGTCCCGCTCCGCCTCGTAGGCCTCGATGCGTTTGACGACTTCCGACAGGCCGAAAAGGGCGTTGGATCCCTGCCAGGGAGTGGACGCATGGGCGCTGCTGCCCCGCACCTCTATCTCCAACTGTAGCCTGCCCTTCTCGCCGATGCCCAACAGGTAGGTCAGGGCCCCGGCTGCTTGGATGGGCACGCCGCCGCCCTCGTTCACCGCGTAGGGTGCTGCCAGTTTCTCCGGGTGATGCTCTGCCATCCAGCCAAAGCCGTACCGTCCGCCGTGCTCTTCATCGGCGCAGGACGCAAGGATCAGGCTATCTTTCAACTCGATATTGTTGCGCTTGAGCAACCGCATGGCGATCAGTTGGCAGGTGAGCAAGGCTTTGCAGTCCGAGGAGCCCCGGCCAAACACCCGGCCGTCGGCCACGGTGGCGCTAAATGGAGGGAAGCGCCACTTCTCCTCGTCCTCCACCGGCACCACATCCAGGTGGGACATGAACATCAGTCCGGCTTTCCCAGATCTGCCATCCAATCGGGCGATCAGGTTGCCCCGGTCGGGAGCCGACTCGATAGTCTCGGATTCGATGCCGTCTTCGGCCAACCACTTCTCGATGTAGCGGCAGAGTTCCGTTTCGTTGCCTGTGGGCATCACGCCGGTGTTCACGGTCGGTAACCGGACCATGTCCTGCTCCAGCGACACGATCTCGTCCCGCATCTCATCAACTTGGTCCAGCAAGCTCTCTAGGTCAGGCATCTAAGCCTCCGAATAATCTTTCCAATTTCCGAACGCAATACTGCTTCCGATCTGTCATCCTGGCCCTTCCGCGGAAGGAGAAGGCTCTGCCAAGTTGATGCCTGGCAGATTCTTCTTCGGCCTACGTCGCCCCTCAGAATGACAGTGAGGCGAAAAGGCGGCTTCGCACAAGCTAATACCCAACCGCATAAGCCTCACACCGCGGGTCCGCCCCGCCTTGCAACACCTTGGTTTCCGGGTTACGGGTGATGGCGCAGTACAGGGACGAACCCTCCCACCAATCCGGATACATCTCGATGGTATGGCCTTTCCCTCGCAGTAACTCAGCTGTTTCTTCGGAGATGCGGCCTTCCAGACGGAGCATACCTGGCTCGTACTTAGACGGCCATCCGGAGCCCGGGAAGTTGTAGCTGTAGAACCGGGGCTCCTCCACGGCCTCCTGGGGGTCGCGGCCGAACTCCAGCATGTTCAACAACAGTTGCAGCGTGCCCTGGGGGATGTGGTCGCCGCCGTGGGCGCCCAAGGCGATCACCGGCTCGCCGTCGCGCAGCACCAAGGCCGGCGCTGGGGTTAGCCTGGGCCGTTTGCCTCCGGCAACCGAGGCTGGGGCGGCTTCATCCAACTTGGACTGGGACCCGCGCATCGAGAAGGCCAGTCCCGTGCCCGGAATGATCGGCCCGCCGTTCTTGGTCCCCTCCGACGGGGTGCTGGAGAAGATGTTGCCGTCCCGGTCGATGACCGCGAAATACGACGTTCCGCCGCCGGTAGCCCCGGCCGTTGCTACGGGGACCGCAGCGTCCTTGGGAGACTGGGGACCTCCGTTCAAAGTTGCTTTTCGGTTGCGAGGGTCTCCGGCCGGAGGCATGCCGGGCCAGGCCAGGTCAGGATCGATCAACCCGCGCCGATGGGCCAGATATTCCCCAGAAAGTAGCTCATTGATGGGCACGTCCACGAAGTCTGGGTCGGCCACGTATTGCTCCCGGTCGGCGAAGGCAAGGTTTAGCGCCTGGCTCACGGTGTGGATGTACGCGGGGGAATTGTGGCCCATGGATGCCAGGTCGAACCCCTCCAATATCTTAAGGGCCTGCGGGAAGGTCGGGCCTTGCCCCCATGGCCCGGTGCTGTAGACATCGTAGCCCCTATAGTTCACGGTCACTGGCGTTCCCACCTGCACGTGGTACCGGGCTAAGTCTTCCTCGGTCAGCAGGCCGCCCATCTCCTGGTTGAAGGCCACGATCTTGCGCGCTAGCTCTCCGGTGTAGACTTCGTCGCGGGCCGCTTGAAGGGCCGCCTCCCGGCCGCGGTCCTTGTTGGAGTTCTCTATCTCCGCTAGCTTGGCAAGCGTGAAACCCAGGTCTTTCTGGTAGAACATCTCGCCCTGCTTGGGCGGGCGTCCGTTGGGCAAGTAGATCTCGGCGGTGGACGGATGGGCATTGTAGGCGTCGTATGCAGTCACGAACCGGCCCGCCAAATATCGGAACATGGGGAAGCCGTTCCCGGCCAGGTCGATGGCCGTCGACGCCACTGCGCCGAAGGTCATGGTGCCAAATCGGGAGAGGGCGGTGATCCACGAGTCGGCCGCCGCTGGGGTCAGCGAGTTCATGATGCCAGGGGTGAGCTTGCCACCGTGGTTCTTGTTGAAATAGTCCACCGATGCCGCCTGAGGCCAGACCCCCAGACCATCAATCTCGACGACTTCCTTGCGGTCGGCCAGGTACATGATTGTCGGTGCCACGCCCAAGAAACTACAGTCGTCGACGTGCACCACGTTCAACGCCAGGCCGACGGCCACTCCGGCGTCGATGGCGTTGCCGCCCTTTCTCAAGACATCGAGGCCGGCCATGGCGGCGGCGGGGTGACTGGCAACCACCATGCCGTTGGTGCCCTGCATCAGCGGGCGAAAGCTTGTCAGCGTAGTTCCTGGAACGGGCATTTGGTATTCCTCCGAATTGACCTGATATTATCTGCCGGAGCCGGTCGTTAGACTTCTCCGGCGGTCTGGTCTATGAAGCTGCGGGCGAATTCCCAGAACTTGTAAACGTCGGCGAAGTTGGACGCCAGGCCCATGGATATGCGGACCGCTCCGGCGCTCTTGCCATCCCGGTCTTCCAACACGCTTAAGAACTGCTCAAAGGCATTCTAGCAAAAGACTCCGGCCGACGGTGTGGCCTCGGATCGATCGCATTTGGATTCGTTCAGGCCTGAGAGTAAACTGACATCATAGCCACTGGCAGACGAAACTCCGGAGGAAGACACTCATGGATATGCCTAAGCGAATGAAATTCGGTTCCTTCCTGGGTCCGTTTCACCGGGTCGGAGAGAACCCCACTCTGGCCATGGACCGAGACCTAGAGTTGATCGACTGGATGGATAACCTGGGATTCGACGAGGTCTGGATCGGCGAGCACCACTCGGCTGGCTGGGAGATCATCGCCTCCCCGGAGGTATTCATTGCCGCGGCTGCTCAGCGGACCCGCTACATCAAACTGGGCACCGGAGTCGTGAGTCTGCCCTATCATCACCCGCTGATGGTCGCCGACCGGATGGTCCAGCTTGATCACATGACCCATGGCCGTGTCCTCTTCGGGGTCGGACCCGGCGCCCTTCCCGGCGACGCCTACATGATGGGCATCTCCCACGAAACTCAGCGGGAGCGCATGGACGAGTCTCTGGGCATTATCTTGAGGCTGTTCACCGAAACCGAACCCATCACCTATAAGAGCGACTGGTTTGAACTGAACGAAGGCCTGCTCCAGTTGCGTCCCTTCCAACAACCGTATATGCCGGTGGCCGTGGCTTCAGTGCAGACTCCCGCCGGCGTCACATTGGCCGGTAAGTACGGCGCGGCGGTACTTACAATCACCGTGCCTCGTGACCCGTCGGCCGGTCCCTCAGACCTGAAGGGCCTCTGGGCCATCGGCGAAGAATCGGCTGCCGAGCACGGCCAAGAGATGAATCGCCACGACTGGAGGCTAGTGCTGCCGGTCCATCTAGCGGAGACCCGGAAAGAAGCACTGGACGACGTACGCATGGGCTCGGCCCGCTACCTCCGGGAGTACTCCGAAGGCACCAACGGCAGGGTCGCCGTGTTCGACGGCCCGATGGACAAGGTCGTCGACAACATGGCCGAGGCCGGTTCCTGGATCGTCGGCACGCCAGACGACTGCATCGAAGCGATCAACCGGCTGCAGGAGCAGAGCGGCGGTTTCGGCGGTTTCCTGGTGCAGACCGTGGACTGGGCGCCCCGGGAGAAGATGCTGCGTAGCTACGAGCTGATGGCCCGTTATGTCATGCCCCAATTCCAGGGCACCGTGGCCAGCACCATCGCCTCCAACAAGTGGGCGGCCGAACGCAAAGAGACCCTGGTCGCCGGGCGAATCAGAGCATTGGACAGAGCCAAACAGGTCCATGCTGACCGACAAAGCTAGGCCGCAATGCCACTTATTGGACGTAGGGCCCCGATGACATCGGGGCCCTACGTCGTTACACCAATTTTTTTGGAGGACCAAATGCCCGTAGACAAAGAAGCAGAACTGGCGCGAGTAACCAACTTGCGAGGGTTCCGGTACGGACTGCACGATTTCCTAGCGGAGGTTGACCCCGATTTCTTGAAGGCGGTCAACGACACCGTTGAAACCCAGTACATCAACACCCAGATATTGGACCGCAAGACCAAGGAGATCTCCATCATCGTGGCTTGCATCTCTCAGGTGGACACGGCCTCGCACCTGCAGATCCACATGCACGCCGCGGTCCAGGCCGGCGCTACGGGAGAGGAGATATTGGCAGTGATCAACCTGGTAGGAGACTGGATCGGCCACGTGGCCCGAATCAGAGCCCTGGAAGCCTGGCGCATCTACTTCCGGCCAGACCTGCCAACGATCGATCGAGTAATCGAGTTGCGCGACACGGCAAAATAAGACGATACCGGAGAAGCTAAATCCCCAGCAACTTCTCCACGTTCTTGAACAAGATCGCCTCTTTCTCGTCTTGGGTTAGGCTCTCTAGGCCGAGGACCCAGGACACCGGCCAGTCGATGGCCATGTCGAAGGGCCAATCGGTGCCGAAGACCACCCGGTCGATGCCGACGCTGTCGATGAGATAACGCAACGCCGGCTCACTGTGGGTCAGGCAGTCGTAATAAAACTTGTCGAGATAGGTGCTGGGTGGACTTTGGATGTTGACCCGGGCTTCCTGCCGCACCTCCCAACCCCGGTCCATGCGCCCGATGCCATAACAGGTATAGCCGCCGCCGTGGCAGAGGCAGACTTTCAGGTCAGGGCAAGCGTCCATCACGCCGCCGAAGACCATCGCCGCAAAGGTCACCGCCCGGTCGGCCGGATTGCCCACGGTGTTGGCCAGGTGGTAGCGGTTGATGCGGTGGTGCACCACGGTCTCGCCGCCTTGGTGCACCAGGATCACCGCCCCCAGGCTCTCAACCGCCTTCCAGAAGGGCAGGAACTTCTCCTCATCAAAGGTCTCGCCGTTCACGTTGTCGCCGATCATCGCGCCCTTCAGCCCCAGCTTCATGCTCCGCTCCAGCTCGGCTATGGACGCCTTGATGTCCTGCATGGGCAGCGTGGCGAACCCGGAGAAACGGTCCGGGCGGTCTTTGACCAGCTCCGCAACGTAGTTATTGCACTCTTGGGTCATCTCCGTAACGGTCGCCGGGTCCCCGTCATAGGCGTAGAAATAGGCGTTGGTGGAAAGCACCTGGACATCCACGCCCAACGAGTTCATGTCGGCCAGGCGTTCTTCGGGAGTCCAGTGAGTCTTGGGGTTGTTCCGGTGGATGCTCATGGAATCGGGCGGCATACCGTGCCAGGCCTCGCCCCTCTGGCTGGCCTCTACGAATCCCACAGGAGTGATGTGTGCATGGATATCTATGGTCCGCATGGGTGCTCCTTGGCGCAGGTTTCCGGTATGGTATCACCA
>Ga0207966_1001859_pt1 | contig 11203 bp, 3 predicted proteins | sample Knorr_S23_td_NAD_FD_185611 | JGI IMG/M metagenome (GOLD analysis project Ga0207966, IMG submission 185611) | Marine microbial communities from Southern Atlantic Ocean transect - Knorr_S23_td_NADW_ad_2500m_LV_B (SPAdes) (version 2) | ecosystem: Environmental > Aquatic > Marine > Oceanic | place... | reverse complement strand
TTCCTATTTCACCGCAAAATCGGTTTCATTTCCACATCAATTTCATTCCCAACCCACTTCCATTTCCACACCAATCCGGATGTCAGGCAGATCTGATCAGGCATCAAATTCGATTCTGCGCTGCTTCAATTCCCACACCATCCTCATTTCAAAGGAGGCTTCAACCCCCTGTCGATCCTCGAGTCGAACTGAACTGGTCAGATTCTGTCGTTCACCCCCGCCTAATCTCGAGCCCCTCCGTGACCCCTATCTGAGGCCGTCCTCGAGCTCGTCCACTTCCGATTTACAAACCCATTCTCGAGCCTCTTATGACTCCTCCATTATCGCTATGCGCTCGCGCGCGCGAGGGAGAACCCCATTGATCTGGGATTCTGGCCGATGAGAAATTCAATTTCCACACGAGAGTTAACAAGAAATCTCGCTTGAAAAAATGCGAAAAACGAGACCTCATGGAGGCCCGATAAATACCTTGAGAATTTGCTGCAGACGTATGCAGGAACAACAGAAGAGCAGCCATGAGATTGGCTGAGAGGGAAAAGGCCGGGAGAGCCGAGGCCCGTGAAGGGCCCCGGCAATCCGGTTATGTTGTCAGAGGGTTTGTCGAGCCTGTTCAGGCCTCGATCTCTTCCTCGTCTTCTTCGTCTTCTCCGAGATCCTCGAAGTCCTCGTCATCGAGGAACTGCTCGGTCTCGTCATACAGGTCGAGCTCGTCTTCCTCGTCCTTGCCGCCACCGCTGCGCGCGATTGCAACGATTACCAGAAGCACGGCCAGAGCGATGCCGATGAAGGGCAGTGGCTCACCCTTGATGTCGTCGAGGAGGGTCAGCGGCGTGCCGACGTCTCCCTTACCATCGTCATTGGCGTCGAAGTGCTCGGTCGGGTCCCATGGGAAATGGTCCTCCCAATCCTCACACGAGGTGCAGGCGCCTGCTGAGTTGACTGTGTAGGTTGCTGGGTCTGGGAAGCCGTCATTGTCGTCGTCAGGGTCGATCTGGTTGCACAATCCATCACCTACGATCGTGTCATCATCGGTTCCGAATATGCCATCCGGTCCAACGTCGGTCTCATTGTCGATCGGCATGACATCCGCGTTCCTCGGGTCACCGTAGCCGCCAGCGTTGCGGCAGATGAGCTCGGTCGTGTCGAGCCATCCATCGCCGTCATCGTCGATGTCGGAATTGTCTCCCGTTCCATCGCCATCGAGGTCATTCTGTTCGTTCGGGTTGAACGGGAATACGTCGTCGATGTCCAGAACTCCGTCGTTGTCGTCATCCTGGTCGGAGACGTCGCAGTCGTGATCGAGGTCGTTGTCAGCCGGCACTGAGGTTGCGTCCATCGGGTCGGTGCCGCAGTTCGGCTCCTCATCGTCGAACCAGCCATCGTTGTCGTCATCAGTGTCACTGAAGTCACCGATGCCGTCTCGATCGTTGTCGGAGTTCTCCGTCGCGTCGTAGGGGAAGGCGTCCAGGACGTCTGGGTATCCATCTCCATCATCGTCGGTGTCGACCTTGTCACAGATATCGTCTCCGTCATAATCGTCGGGTACCGAGTCTGAGTCGAGTGGGTCACTTCCGCAGGCGAACTCCTCCGCGTCGGTCCAAGCATCGCCGTCATCGTTGAGGTCAGCATTGTCGCCAACACCATCGCCATCCGTATCGATCCACTCGTACGGGTCATAGGGGAAGGCGTCGGCGCTGTCGAGGACGAGATCGTTATCGTCGTCGTTGTCAGCGTTGTCGCCGATTCCATCACCGTCGAAGTCATTCCACTCCGCAGGGTTGGTCGGGAAGACGTCGTCAGCGTTGAGGACTCCGTCCCCATCGATGTCGTCGTCCATCGCGTCGCAGATTCCGTCGATGTCCAAATCCATCGGAATGTCCGAGACCTCGAATGGATTGGACTGGCACTCGATCTCGGTTAGGTCGAGGTAGCCGTCGTTGTCGTCGTCAAGATCGGCGTTGTCACCGATTCTGTCGCCATCGTTGTCGGCCCATTCTGTTGCGTTGAATGGGAATGCATCGTCTTCGTCGATGTAACCGTCGTTGTCGTCATCGATGTCGACGACGTCACAGAGTGTGTCGTTGTCGAAGTCACTCGGATACGAGGATGCGTCCATCGGGTCGGTGACACAATCGAACTCGGCGGAGTTATTCCAGCCGTCTCCGTCGAGGTCGTCGTCAGAGTTGTCGCCGATTCCGTCGCCATCGGTATCGGTAGTCTCGTTTGCATCGTACGGGAAGTCGTCTTGCGAATCGATGACCCCATCGCCGTCGCTGTCAGAGTCGAGCGTATCGCAGATGCCATCGCCATCGGTGTCGCTCGGGAAGCTCGTCGAATCGAACGGATCCGTTCCGCACTGAGTCTCCATATCGTCATACCAACCATCACCATCAGCATCTAGAGTGTAGAATTGAACTATTACATTGTAATCAGTTCCTGTTGTATCATAGATGTAGTTTCGGACAATGAAGTAGATCATCTCGTCACCATAATATGTGCTGGAAGTTGAAGAGTTCCAAGTATTTGGCATGTTGTAGTATTGGTATCCAATCTGCATTTGGGCTGAGTTGTATACGTACAACAGATACCAAGCACTTGGATAGTTGTATCCCATATCTAGCATTATCTCGAATCCATGATCTGCTGGTACTATGAAATTGTACCAATCCTGATCATCAAGACCAGCTGCTGCCCAACCGCCAAATTCGTAAGTGTTGTTGGCAGTGATGTTGTTGTAGGCTGCAATATCAACCGAAGAACCGAATGAGGACCCTGCATCTCCGCCGCTGTTTGCATCATCTTGGTTACCACCTGGAAGGTCGGAGAGGTTACCATATGTGATATTCAACTCGTAAGTAAGGTCATTCACACCATACGAATAGATACCGAAGGTAATCCAATGTCCGCCAACTGGCCACAATCCTGAATGTGCAGTTATCGGGTAGTTTGCAGCTGTTGCTCCATTCTGGGATACGAAATAGGCTGAATTGGGGCCGTATTGACATTGCATAGTCCATACCCCGCACATATACATGTACGTGTACACATACATGTTAGCATTTCCACCGACATCAGGGAAGTCGGTTGTGATGTTAACGTACTTGCCAGTCGGCACTAGAATCTGGTAGTAATCATTCGAATCCCATGTGTAGTCGAACCAACCGGTACATACTCCACCGACATCATCCGCATCGCCGTTGATGTCAGCCTGATTCGAGTTGTTGACGAATGACGGCCCATCATCCCATGTAGGGTAGTAAATGATGTCAGACGCATCGATTCCAGCACCACAATCGTTCGGGTTGGCACCCGGTTCATTGTCGGGCGTGATCATGGTGATATTCATCCAATAGATTCCGCCGCCGATATCTGTAAACACACGTATGTAGAGTGTTTCTCCACCATGCGAGTAATCTGCCCACATACTCTCAGGGTTGTCGTAGTAGGATGAATCAATGAAGTACAGATAACCGTAGACCGGATGTTGGTAATACAATCCCGTATCGATATCATGCGATCCAGGGAAAGACACTTCGACGTGCAAAGCGTAATTTTGAGGCAGGTAAATTTCGTAGTAATCGTACATATCGTCCTTATCGTGACCGTAGCCGACGTATGTTCCATTCATCGAAGGAATGTAGAGAGCGTCGTAGCCGGCGGTGCTGTTACCGGCGTCCTCGCTGGTGCCCGCATCGGTCCAAGGACCATCCCAACCTGCGGTTTGATCGTAAGTAGCGAAGCCAATCGTATAGTTGGTTTCGACATCTACAACCAAGTCACGTGCGAAAAGTTTGATGTAAACAGTGGTCTCCTGACTGAGGTAATTTATGAAGTAATACGATTCATTTGTCGATAATCCCTTCGGGTTCAATGTGTAAGGATAGTTGTTCTGAGCGAGGTAGGACCAGTATCCGTCCATGTAGATGAACATGTCAATCGCTTCAGTTCCCTCGGGTTGATCGAATTCCAATTCAACCCAAACACCATAATCGGCTGGCAGGGTTATCGAGTACCAGTCCTCAGCGTCATAGCCCTCACAGATGGAGCCAGCGAACGTTGCACTCTCTCCAAGATGAGTCACATTCGTAGCATCGGTCTGGACATCGCCAGCATCCCCACCAGAGCCACCATCATCCGCAATCGAGCATGGTGGTGGAACCGAAGGAGCCAACTGTAATTGCAGACTATATCCTGCATGGCTCGAGACGCTGTAATAGCCGTAATAACTGACCTTGGCAAATACGGTTGAACCCTCGTAGGCAGCGCCGAGGTCAACATACTCAGGTTGATCAAACCACGAATAGTCAAACATCGTGCTAAATCCGGCGTCCGAATACAATTCAAGGTCAAGATCTGCATTCTTATTCCAATCAAGAGTCAGGTTAGCAGCGTATCCTATAGGAATTGAAACTGAAAAGTAATCAGCCGTATCTGTCGAATTGACATGTCCAGTAGTCATAATATCCAAATTGAAGGCATCTCCAGAAAATGGCACCATCGCAATATAGCCCGCTGGAGTAGAAGTGAGATCAACGCTAATCGTCATACCTCCATCGCCATAGCTATCCCACATCTGGACAGTATAGGTTCCTGCGGCTGAATAGGAGGCGAGTGTTCCTACGGAATAAGCTGCTAACGATCCCACGGACCAGGTGTCAGAAGTCCCATCGGGCTTAGTAACCTGAGCCGAAGTCTCATACGGGCACCAGTAATCACATACATAGTTCACGTCGACCGCTGATCCTGAGGATATAGAGAAACTACCTGATGCATAGTTGCCGTTCGGATAGGGGTCGAATGCAAGATTGAGCAAACTCAATGCGCCAGGTGAGTCGGCCCAATCTCCGGCGTATCCGTTGTCACTGGGGAAGACAGTGATGTTGATGTTGTAGTCATTTATTCCAGCATAGCCGCAATAATAGCACCACGCCATCAAATTCACAGTTTCGCCGCCAACGTCTCGTCCGGCAGCGCCATAGTCATAGCAATAAGTTCCTGTTTGGGTTCCGTCAGTCCCGATAGCGACTTCTCCCGACATGCTGTAGTAACAGTAACCCCATGAACCACCAGCGGTGTATGGAGTAGTCATTCCCTCAGACCCAATGGCCGCTCTCCATGCATAGTGAGAATAGGTTGCAGTAGCGGAGTAATTCCAAGTAATTGTAAACCTTACTCCGTAACCTGGCTCCATATCGATCTCATATACATCCATACAATCCCATACAGTGGATAGGTAAGAGCAGTACCCCGTAGTACCGCCTACATTCGAAAGCCCCCAATATTCTACTGATTCAGGGCCATCAAGCCACTCAAAATCGGCTGTAATGTCCATCGCAGTGGATCCCACCCCTGCATCTACACCTCTACAGCCATCTGCACCTTGACAAGGAGACGGAGCGGCCTCCATTCTCAGGCGGTCATCTCGCAATTCTGTTCTGTCGTCAGTAGAGTCGATCAGAGGCAGTATTGCCGTGGTTATCATCATCAATGCTAGCAGGATAGTCCGAGTATTTTGGCTTCGCATACGTGTCACTGTTGTTAAGCACACTATGTAGGTGATATAATCATGCCGTCCCCTGTTCATCCGACTCATAAAGGAAGGTCGGAATCTAACTGGGTCTTGTGCGTCTGGACTACCCGGCTGAGCATGAATAACGGTTTCCTTCGATTCCACCCGAAACGGGGCAGTACTGACTCCGGATTCACGCTTCTGGCTTCCGGTTTCACTCCACTTCGTCGAAGAATCCAGGTGGTGGAGGAGGTGGTGGATTCGGAGAAGTTTGTTCGCTCACTCCCTCTGTTTCCTCGATATCCTCGGGGGCTGCCTCGGGCTCCGATTCAATGGTCAGTTCCGTCAACCAATCAGAGCCTTCCTCGGCATTCCCATCGGCTGGTTCCGTGACTTCTTCCACGACCTCTTCGGAGTGGAATCCTGGTGGAAGAGGTGGTGCTTCTGAACCAGCCTCTTCGGCGAATTCTGAGGATTCTTGGCCCGCTTCTGCGGATTCTTCGGCCACTTCTGGATATTCATCCACAGCCTCTGTCGCTTCTGCGGCCGGGTCAGTCTCGTGCGAGGGCGTCTCCTGCCATCCAGTCGTTTCATCATAGGATGTGTAATCTTCTTCACCCCACTCCTTCGCCTCGTCTCCCTTGCGACGCATCAGCGTCACGGCGACGAGAGCTCCTATCACTGCGAGGATCAGAATGATGATGACAGCCGTCATTCCGGGGTTGAGTTTCATCTTGTCTCCGATCGAGAGTGGGAAGGCGTTGTCGCCGCGTCCATCTCCATTGAGGTCCTGCCATTCGTTGACGTCCTTGGGGAAGGTATCGTCGAGGTCGACCACACCGTCGTTATCATCGTCGAGGTCGACCAGATCGCAGGTTCCATCGCCGTCGGTGTCTATCGGGACTGAACTGAAGGCGAGCGAATCCGTCTGACACATCTGCTCTTGGTTGTCTGTCCAGCCGTCGTCGTCGTCATCGAGATCGCGGTTGTTGCCGTCGCCATCGCCGTCGGTGTCACGCCATTCATTGCCATTGAAGGGGAAATCGTCGTCGCTGTCCTGAACGAGATCGTTATCGTCGTCGATGTCGACCAAGTCGCAGATGTGGTCTTGGTCGTTGTCGAGTGGAATCGAGTTCGGGTCCATCGGGTCTGAACCGCAGTTCGGCTCGTCGATGTCGGCCCAGCCGTCGCCATCATCATCGAGATCGGCAAAGTCGCCGATTCCATCGTAGTCCGTGTCGTCCCATTCTGTCGCGTCGAAGGGGAAGAAATCGTTGATGTCGAGGATGCCGTCGTTGTCGTCATCCTCGTCGAGCAGGTCGCAGACATGATCATCGTCGTTGTCATCGGGTTTGGACCAAGGAGAGTAGGCATCGCTGCCACATCGGTCTTCGTGATCGTCTGACCAGCCGTCGTCATCGTCGTCGAGGTCAGCGTTGTTGCCGATGCCGTCGCCGTCGAAATCAGCCCATTCGCTCGAATCGAAGGGGAAGGCATCGTTCTCGTCGAGGTAGCCATCATTATCGTCGTCGACGTCGGCATTGTCCCCGATTCCATCGCCGTCGGTGTCACTCCACTCGTTCACATCGAGCGGGAAGGCATCGGTGATGTCGGCTCGACCGTCGTTATCGTCGTCTGCATCTTCCTCGTTGCATTGTCCATCGGCATCGGTGTCCTCTGGCACCGATGTCTGGTCGAGTGGGTCTGAGAGACAATCCGTCTCGACTCCGTCGGTGAAGCCGTCTCCGTCGTCGTCATTATCGGCGTTGTCGCCGATTCCGTCATTGTCGGTGTCGACGCTCTCACTGGCATCGAATGGGAATGCATCGTCGACGTCGAGGACGCCATCGTCATCGTCGTCGTCATCCATGGTATCACAGATTCCGTCCAAATCATTGTCGGCGGGTGTGCTGCTCCCATCCGTAGGATTGCTGCCGCAGGTCTGCTCGTCCGCATCGCTCCAGCCATCGCCGTCGTCGTCCTCATCGGCGTTGTTTCCGACGCCGTCGTTGTCGGTGTCAGTGGTCTCGTTCGAATCGAATGGGAAGGCGTCGTCGTTGTCGACGACGCCGTCGTTGTCATCGTCATCATCCATGGCGTCACAGACTCCATCGGCGTCGTTGTCAGTCGGCATGTCGTTAGCATCCTCAGGGTCCGAGCCACAATTCACCTCGACGGTGTCCCAGAAGCCATCGCCGTCGGTATCGAGGGTGAAGATCCAGACGGTCAGATTGTAGACACCCTCGCCAGCATAACCCACGACGCGTAGAATCACGTCTTCACCACTGACGATAGAGCCGTTCGAGGTGACCACCTCGTAGCCGTTGAGGTTCGTTGAGGAATCAATCGTCGACAGGTTCGAACTCCAACCGAGAACGAGATATCCAGTAAAGACATTCGTGTCCATGGTCATCTCGATCGCGATGCCATGATCCATGGGCACCGTGTATTCGTAGAAATCATTGGCATCCTGACTGCTCGAGGCCCAGCCCGTGAAGTCGTTCTGACCGATGTTGAGCGGAATGGATGTCAAATCGTTGACATCATCACCAGCGTCACCGCCGCTGCCGGAATCGTTCTGGTTGTTGACCGGCAGTGTCGTTGTGTCAAGGAAATCGATTGTCAGACTGTATTCGCCCTCGCCGGACCAGGCATTGATCCACAGATATACCGTGGAGTTCGTCACATTGGTGCTTCCACTGGTGACATTCTCTGGGTGATCGAACCAACTGTAATCTATTGTCGAACCCGATGAATCGAGCAGAGAGATGTCGTAATCATCGCTGTTATTCCAGTCGAGAGATGCTTGAATGGCGTATTCCCCAGTGATGTTCAGGCGGTAGTAATCGTCGATGTCGTCGGAGTTCGAGAACCAGCCCCAGTAGGTTGCGTTGGTCTGTGGAAGATCCAGAGCATAGCTCATGTTGTCCCCCGCATCGCCGCCGCTGTTGGCATCGTTCTGATTGCCGGAAGTCGGTACTCCGGTGACGTTCTCCATGCCGATGCTCATGGTGTAATTCGAATCGCCGCTGTACGCGCGCACGCGTAGCAGAATGTCAGCACCACCCACGGAGGTTCCATTGGCGCTGACCATCTCTGGATTGGCTGAACCGGCTGCGTAATCGATGGTTGTCAGGCCGGTTGAATCGTACATGTAGACGTCAAAGTCAGCGCTTGTGTTGGTCCAGGATACGTCTGCCCAGATCGTGTGGTTCACCGGGATCGTGATGCGGTACCAGTCCTCGGTGTCCCAATTGTTGGAGACCCAGCCGGTGTAATTACCGCCGGTCACCGGCACTGTCAGATTCGTCGCGCTCGCTGCTGAGTTGCCGGCGTCGTCGCCGGTGCCAGCGTCGTCCTGATTGCTTCCTGGCTGGCCGGCTGTCGAAGCGAAATTGTAACTGAAGTTGTAATCACCCTCGTCACTGCTCGAATGCATCTGGATGTAGATGGTTTGGCCACCCACCGAGGACCCGTTGGTCGAGACAGTAGACCAGGTGTTGCCCCAGTCTGAGTCGATTGTTGAACCAGCGGAATCGAGAATCGATATGTACGACCCGTAGAAGCTCGCGTTCGCAAAAGAGATGATGTCGACGAACATGTAGCGATCGGTGGGCACGGTGACGGAGTACCAGTCATCGCTGTCCCACTGGTCTGAGATCCATCCATCGACAGTGCCGTTGGCAGCGGTCAGTGAGATCGCGGTGCTGGCATCGGAACCAGCGTCAGAACCGCTGCCGGCATCATCCTGGTTGGAGCCGGGCTGACCGGCCGTTGAGAAAATCCAGATCTGCAGTGTGTACTGTCCGGAGCCCGACCATCGATCGACCTCGATGTAGATCGTCGTCCCGCCCACCGCGGAGCCGTTCGAGGTGATGTCGTCAACGCTCGTGGAGTATGAGGAGTCGATGACTGAACCGCTGGAGGAGTAGAGGATGAGATCGAAGTCAGCCCCCGATGGTGAATTCAGTTGAGCGGCAATTCCGGTGTTGGTTGACATGTTGATAGCGTAGTAGTCGGACTCGTCGGTGCTGGAAGTCAGATTGCCGTAATAGGTGCCATTGCTGGCAGGCAGATAAAACGCGGTCGAAGTCGAATCTCCAGCGTCGCCACCACTTCCAGCATCATTCGCTACAACGACTGCCGAGAGGGCAGAAAACAACATCAGGGCGACCATCACTCGAGCTGAATTCGCACGCGTCATGATGCTGGCGGTTCTCGACCAGCCTTTATATTTCACCCCGAACTGAGCAAGTGCAGAATAAGCACCGCCGCAGCAGGTGTTTTCCACATAATCAATAGTCGAAAAAACCACTACCGGATTTGCGCCCGAGTTTGCCTTCTTCGACCATTTGAATCAGCAGTGGTGCGGGCGCATACTTGTCGTCTCCAAGTCCCTCGTGCAGGACGTTCATGATGTGCAGAACCGTGTCGTTGCCAATCAGGTCAGCAAGGGCGAGCGGACCGATCGGATGATTCATGCCGAGTTTCATGATACCATCGATGGCTTCGGGCTCAGCCACTCCCTCCTGAAGTGTCAGAATGGCCTCGTTGATCATCGGGCAGAGAATCCTATTCGACACGAAACCTGGGGAATCGTTGCAGGCGAGGGCTGTCTTGCCCATCCTCTCACTTGCTTCGACGACGGCAGCTGTCACTGCTTCGGAAGTCTCGCTGCCGTTGATTATCTCGACCAATCGCATGATTGCGACAGGGTTCATGAAGTGCATTCCGATGACCTTGTCGGGGCGGTTTGTAGCAGCGGCGATTTCGTTTATCGAAATCGATGAAGTATTGCTCGCAAGAATCGCCTCGGGCTTGCATATGGCATCCAACTCGGCGAAGACGGAGAATTTCAGTTCGGGAATCTCAGGAATCGCTTCGACGACCAAGTCAGCATCGGCAGCAGCCGACTTCTCGGTCGAAACAGAGACCAGCGCCAGAGCCTCATCGGCATCGGTCTGAGTCATGCGCTCTTTGGTCACCAGACGCGCGAGGGACTTCTCGATTGCAGCTATGCCAGCCTCGACGTACTCTTGTTTGATGTCGATCATGACAACCGAATAACCCGCGCAAGCAGCGACTTGCGCGATGCCATTTCCCATCTGTCCCGCGCCGAGCACCGCTATCTTCTCGATTCCCATGAGGCGCGCCACCCGCGAGCCACCCATGAACACTTCCTCGCTCACTCAATCTGGTTTCAGTCACCTATGACCGCGCCTCATACTTCGCACCGGTGAACACAGGAGATTGATCCAAGCACACTGCCCGCCCAACCACCAATCTCTGTGTACTCTGAGTATCTGTGGTTTGATTCAAGGAGTTTTAGTCGAGGTCGATGACATCGTCATCTGGAACACTATCGCGCCAACTGCGAACTTCCCGCTCGCCCCGCGCCCAAGCCCGCAATTCCTCTTCCTCTGGCAGTGGTTCCGCAGGTCCTGTCGGCTCAACTGGAGCACCCTCGCCCTCCGGTTCTGAATCATCGATCATCTCGTCCAGCCATTCGGAAGCAGCATCAACCCCCCTTTCAGCGGCCCGCGCCCGCGCCTCGCGCCGCCGCACAAAGCGACTAGTCAACCCCAACATCGCCAGCAAACCAAGCAGAGCTCCCGCTCCCCAATAGAGCATAGGCCCTCCAGCCTTAGCGTCATCAACGGCCCAATCGGTCCATTCCTGATAACGCACCTCGAT
>Ga0207966_1001858_pt1 | contig 11204 bp, 8 predicted proteins | sample Knorr_S23_td_NAD_FD_185611 | JGI IMG/M metagenome (GOLD analysis project Ga0207966, IMG submission 185611) | Marine microbial communities from Southern Atlantic Ocean transect - Knorr_S23_td_NADW_ad_2500m_LV_B (SPAdes) (version 2) | ecosystem: Environmental > Aquatic > Marine > Oceanic | place... | reverse complement strand
GATGAAGTTCAATACGTATACGAATGTTTTCATCCCAATGGCATTCTACGAAAGAAAAGAATATTCGATATTTGGTTCAAATATCTTACAACCGAAACAGAACCATTTGCCAGTGAACTAAAACGGATCTTCAATTACAACTACACATTTTCGGAAGCCTACAGCCTCATGGATAAAGATGGAAAATTCAACCTCCGCAATACCCCGGTTAGAATAGAGTTCTATCAGGCCTGCAAACGAATTCAGTGTAAAGGCATTGCTCCCATCCCGCTGATGAAAGATCCTATTGCAATATTATCTGTTCCGTGGCTGGTGAGACATTTCAGCATCAGACCTGTTATCCTCATCCGCCATCCAGCCGCTTTTGTCAGCAGCCTAGTGCGCCTAAACTGGCGCTTTGACTTTTCCAATTTTCTGGAACAGGAACCATTGATGAAAGACCATTTACACACGTTCGCCGATGAAATGAAATCCGGCTATAAAGATAATCCCGTTAAAGAAGCTGCCTTGCTTTGGAATTGCCTGCATCATGTGATTTATTCTTATAAAAATTCACATAAGGAATGGATATTTAAACGGCATGAAGATCTATCTTCTGATCCGGTTCGAGAATTCAATGGATTGTATGATTCTCTAGGATTAACATTTTCGACAAAGATTGAACAAAAGATTACTGTTTTTACATCATCAGAAAATACAGGTGAGGTCATGAATCAAAAACAAATACATCAATTACAACGGGATAGCAGAGCCAATATCAAAAATTGGAAAAAGAGACTTTCAGCAGATCAAATAGCTGTTATTCAGGACATGACCTCTGATATAGCAGTTAATTTTTATTCTGACGAAGACTGGTGAAATTTTAACACAAGCAGCCGCAATAGATTTACCAGAATCAATACCGGGCTTAATAACAAAATGGAAAGCCATTCAAACAGATTGGCATGTTTCACATAGATCCGCAACAGACCGCCAAATTTTCGCCTCAATTTTTTTAATGAGAATTCACCTCCAATAGAAGATGAAACCTTATGCCACACCTTGGCACCCGGCGCCATGAATATTTCCTTGCCGGTTTCTTTAACCCGTAGGGACAAGTCTACATCTTCAGCATACATGGAAAAAGCTTCATCAAATCCATTGATGTTAGAAAATATCTTTGACTTGATCGCTAGACAGCAGCCCGTTGCGTAATCAGACATTTCCATTGTAACCAACCTTGCAGAATCCATTTCACGAATATTACGATGCTCGATCTTACCTGTGGCCAAATGAATATCCGCACCATTAAACCAGATTCGTTCCGATTCATGAGCATAATATATTTTCGGTGCTGAAATCCCTGCATCAGGATCGTCTAGTTTCTTGACCAATGCAGAAATAAAATGCGCATCTACAATTGTATCATTGTTCAGAAAAACAACTATTTCTGGATCATATTTCAACAACACGTGTTCGAATCCGGCGTTATTTCCACCAGCATAACCTAGATTGTTATCCAGTTCCAGAACATCCACAGCAGAGAAATTTGATTTAATATATTGAACTGAATCATCTGTTGAACCATTGTCCACAACTAAAATATTATAGTTATTATATTCTACTTTTTCCAAAGTACCCAAGCAATCTTCAAGGAGTACCTTTCCGTTCCAATTGAGGACAATCACGGTTACTGACGCTTCAACCGGCATGAGACAATTCCTCGACTGTTTTTACCATCGCATCCCAGGAAAATCGTTTTTTATACTCGGCAATATTGCTCCTAAATGATTCTTTATCTTCAATGGAATAAAATGATCGGATCGCGTCAGCGAATGAGCCTGGATTTGGTTCGACACAAAAACCCGTCTTTCCCTCATCTACAATTTCCGGTAAACCGCCTACATTACTAACAATCACTGGAGTGTCATAATGATATGCGATCTGAACTATACCACTTTGTGAAGCTGTCTTATAAGGCAACACCACAACATCGGTTGCAGCAAAAAATTTGCCAACCTCTTCATCGGGCACAAATGAAAAATGAGTTTGCACATCATCTACCAACCCACATTGTTGGATCAGTTCTACATATTTTTGTTCATCTTCATAACATTCACCAACTATTAGCAATATAAAATCATCTAACTCATCTTTTAGTTTGCCTACTGCTTTAATCAGAATATCCAATCCTTTATACTCCCTGATTAACCCGAAGAACATCAACACATTTTTCGCCGATATGTTCAATTGCTTTTTTGCCTCATCTTGTGCAGGTGCTTCCAAGAAAATACTGTAGATCGGATGGGGACTGTATTTGTAATTAGCATCTGGTAGGATACTTAACAATTCTTCTTCCACTTTTTTCGAAAGAACGATGAATGAATCAATATAATTAAAAAATCGTGTTGACAGCTGCTGATCCAAAGCCCGTTGTTCATGGGGAATGATATTATCGCACAGGGCGATAATGTTTATATTTGTTTGTTTTTTAATACGTTTTGCTACACCTGAAAATGCTGGAGCAAAGAACGGCATCCAATATCTGAATAGAACAAGATCCGGTTTCAATTCAATGATCAGGTTGGCTGTCTGTTTCCAGGTCAGTGGATTTATAGAACTTAAACATCGGATATTCTGAAAGTCCTGAGCGGCACCACCGCTTTTATACTGTGTTTTACCGGGAAAAAATGCCTTCGGATATTGCGTTGTAAAATTAAATGCATGGACTTCATGCATTTTTGATAAATGGTAGGCAAGAGCTGAATTTAAATCGGCGATTCCTCCTCTGAAAGGAGGAAAAGGACCAACAATAGCGATACGCATATTGATTTAGTCGGCAGAATTACCGATGATACGCTTCACCCTGTCTTCTTTGCCCTGCTGATTGGCTGTGATCATTTCTGCAATTAACCCAATTGAAAAGAACCACAAACCCAGAACAAAAACCATGGCACCAAAAACGATTAGAGCAAAATGTTTCTGAAATGGGTGGTCTAATAATAATTTGTAATATACTGCTGTACTCTCAAGCACAATCGCAGATAACACACACAATAAACCAAAAAATCCAAATAAGTGTAATGGTCTTTGAGTATACCTGTTTAAAAATAGAATTGTTATAAGATCAAAGAAACCGTGAAATATTCTGCTGCCGCCGTATTTGGTCACCCCAAATTTGCGGTGACGGTGGTTGACAGCAACTTCGCTAACCTTGAACTTTTTCTGTCCTGCTAGAGCAGGGATATAGCGGTGACGCCCACCATATACATCCAACGATTTGACCACAGATTGCTTGTAGATTTTCAACCCGCAATTCATATCGTGGATCTTAACTCCCGTCATTAATCGAGTGATAATATTGGCAAACTTCGAAGGCCAACGTTTTGTCCAAGGATCATGACGTGTTTTTTTCCAGCCCGATACAAGATCATACCCCTCTTCCAATTTTGCAACGAGATTAGGTATTTCGGCAGGATCATCCTGTAAATCAGCATCCATCGTTACAACATAATCTCCTGAGGAAACTTTAAACCCTTCAGCCAATGCTGCTGCTTTTCCATAATTACGGTAAAATTGAATTACTTTTGTGTGGTAATCAGAATTTGATAATTGATTCAAAGTATTTATAGAGCCATCAGAGCTGCCATCATCAATGAACAATAGCTCATAATTATCATTTCCTGATAGAACAGCTGTTAATTCTTTATGCAGCTCTTTAAGCGACTCAACTTCATTATAAACCGGTATGATAACTGTAATTGATTTCATGATTGTGCGTGTGGGGTCGATTCAGGTATTTGTTTAATCAAATGGGGATAAGCACTGCCAAATTCTCTTTCATTAAACGTCATTTCAATCGATTGCTTTTCATCATCCATTTTTATATAGACAGTCTGCAAGCCCCGCCCGTCGCTTGAAAATCTAATTTCAATTGCTGATTCAGTTATGAGTTTATTTGTTTGAGTCTTGTGTAAATCTTCAGGCTCGATGCCCCAAAAGATGGATATAAGATCCTTTGGTTTGATCACTTCAAAAAAAGGAAAACGTAAATAAATGCTTTCTGTGGAAAATCTAATATTATGCATCATATCCCAAGCTTCAACAGAATTTGGCCGTACGATCATCATCATGGTTTTTCTGCCTAGCATATCTTTGAAATGGATAAATACATCCTCTCCAGCACAGGTATAACTGAAAGATAATCTGCCGCTCACTGGTCCAGTAGATACCAATTTTCCTTTACCTCTGCAAACATTGTATTCCTCTATCCATTGTCCAACATCAATTTTTGGCAAATATTGTTGTTCTGATGACGCACAATTATTCAGAATAAACATCAAAATAAATCCGCAGTAAATAAATTTATTCTGGAAATGCTTTATTCTTGAGTGTGTCATTACTGCTGTCAAATTCGTATGCCTTGCGATAAAATTTTAAAGCATCTGTTTTACGATTCACTCGCATCAAAACATCCCCTAAATGTTCAAGTACTATAACGTTTGTGTCTTCCAATTCGATGGAATGTTGAATATAATTCAAGGCTTCATCATGTTTTCCCAGTTTAAATAGAATCCAACCGTAGGTATCTAAATATGCTGCATTTTTTGGAACAAGAGAAATTGCTTTCGTTGATATTTGCAGGGCAAAATCTAACCGTTCATTCCTTTCGACAAGGCTGTAAGCATAATTATTATATGCTTGTACATCCGTACTATCACTGCTGATAAGCTTTTCATAAAGTGAATCTGATGCAGTCCATAACTGCATAGAATCGTTTATAATAGCCAGAACATGCAAAACATTTCTTGATTTGGGTGAAATTTTTAAAGCACTATTTAGGTACACCAGCGCTTCTTCATACTTTTTTTCCTGATAATAGGCATTGCCCAAAAGATATTGAATTGCATATTCTTGATTATATGTTTCAACTACAGGTAATAATATTTCAACAGCTTTCAGGAACTGATTCTTATTCATTTCTGTCAAAGCACTGTTTACATAGCCGCGATGGTCTTTTGGATCCAATTGTAACTGTTTAGCAGCATAAACTTTGCTCGAATCAAGTTGATCTAGTTCAAGGAACACGGTGGCGATGAAATGCAAAACATTCGCGTCCTGTTTATCAAATTCATAGGCTTTTTTAAAAAAATCCAATGCTTGTGGCATTTGATTCTTCTGATAAAAAATTATACCTGATTGGAACAACCTGTCTTTGCTATGCCCTTCAACATCCATGATCTTATTGATGATTTCAGTGGCTTCATCATAGCGTTCTTCCATTATAATCAAATCAGCATAGGCTGATAAATATTCAACATTACGGCCATCAATTTTTACCAATTGTGCATATATTTCCCAAGCAGTCTGCAATTTATTTGAACGCAATGATATTTCAGCTGCTTTTTCCAACGCATAGATCATTGCTTTATCGAGATCATAGGCTTCACGATAGAGTTTAATTGCTTTGTTCCATTGCATGCGGGCAGCCGCTAATTCAGCTTGAGCAATAACATGTTCTGCATTGTCGGGTTCTATTATGTGGAGTGCATTAAATTGTTCATCAGCTTTATCATATTGATGGCGAATTATATATTGGTCAGCAAGTATTTTTCTTGCATCAACATCATTATCATTCAAAGATAAGGCAGATTTCAAATGAGCCTCTGCCCTCTCTATTTTGCCAAGTTTCCAAAACGATTCAGCTAACGAAACATGGATATAACCTTCTGTGGGATCCAACCGCAGTGCATCTTGCAGTTCAATAATCGCCATGGGGAAATTGTTTTGACTTATATACAATTGTGCATCCATAAAATGCTTTAAAGCTTCCGGGTTGGGCTCTTGATTACTATCAACTGTTTCCGTCACAGATTGATCAGCAGCAGGTACCGGCAGTTGAGAGCAACCTGCAATAATGAATATTGCGAAAAGGGTATAAAATTTATATTTATTTATAAGCATGGTTATTAAATACCATTAAGTAGTGGTTTCCATCCCATTTATCCTTGAACCTATATCAGAGTATTTAGAAACCAAATTTCCTCCCCTACTTTTGGCTTTATACATTGCTTCATCGGCTTTGACTATCAATTCGTTGACTTGATCTGCGTCTTTTGGATATTCAGCTAATCCACAGCTTATGGTTATGCGGACATCAACATTTTTCAAACTAAAAGAAAAATTTGCAATTGCATCAATGATTCTTTGTGCCACCGGAATAATTTTATCGATGTCAGTATTAATGAGTAATATTGCGTATTCCTCACCGCCATATCGTCCAACGATATCAATATTCCTGACCCTTTCTTTGATAATATTCGCTACTTCCCGAATAACATAATCACCGTATAAATGTCCGTATGTATCATTGATAAGTTTAAAATTATCCAAATCCAAAATAGCTAAGACAATGCTGTGCTGATGACGTTTTGCTCGGCTTATTTCTTCATTAAATCTGTCCATGAATGCCTTGTGGTTTAGTAATTCCGTCAAGCCGTCATGCATGGCATTTTCATGCATTTTCCAATATTGCTGCTGCCAAGATACTATTGAACCGAATGTCAAGGCCAGTAACTCTAACAAATTTCTGTCAGAAACTATAAAATTATAGGATTGCAGTTTTTCTAAAGCAATACAGTATTTGACATTATCATTGATTAAAACAGGCACTGCCAAAATAGAATTGAATTTATGTTCTTCTAAATCGCCTTCTTTGAATCGGCCTGTTTCATAATAATCTGCGGTGCTGTCACTGGATTCCACAGTTTCATCTGAACGGAATCCGCGGCCGTGAATACTTTTAGAAATTGAATATAATTTTTCAAGGTCAACATCTCCACTATACCCGTCTTCCAGGACAACTTTATAGTGTTCTCCATCTGTTTGAATTGCGGAGATCGTCAATTTATCATAATTGAAAAATGACCGACACAGATCACGAACTTTTTCATAAAGCCCGCGGACTTCAGATTGTATATCCATGGAGTTCAATAGATTGGCAATCTGATAATGGAAAAAATTATCCAATGATAATTTTTCAATATTATCCAGTTTTACCATACTTAAAGACACAAATAGACTTAAACTGGTCAGCAAATTCCGATCCCTTTCTTGAATCGTAGAAAAATGATCAGCCAGTACCAAAATACAACCTACAGGAGCGTTTTTATACAATACCCTTGCCCCCAGAACACATTCACTACCCCGCCAAGATTTTTCAACAAATAGCTCCATCCAATGACCACGTACATCCGTTTGCTGAAAAAGGACTGCTTCTTGTTGAAGAAAAATGGTTTGTATTATTTCATTTTCAGTAGGTATCAATTCTTTAAAAATATCTTTTGTAGCGGATTGAATAGTCAAATGTTTTCCAGAACCATCTAACATAAAGAAAGCAGCTTTATAATTCTCATTTATTGCCATGACCATATTAAAAACCATCTTTAACAGCTGTTCGTATTGATCATGTATTTCTTCGCGGATAATTAGCCCATGACTGACTGATGTATTCCGTTCTACACTGGGTTTTATTTCCGGTTCATATATATCTGGATCAGAAGTCGTAAATTGATATAAGATAACAATCAGCAATCCAAAAGCAATATAACGCAAGATTGTATATAAATCACCCTGGGGATCGGGATAAACAAAAAGTAAGAAACATACTAAGGCCAATATGGCTGCTGTAATTAATCTGTTTACGTTCATCTGTAAATAAAATCCTCGCTGAAAGAAACTACATCTTCAGCGAGGATATCTGGAAGGTCTTTAAGTTAGGAAAATCCGTTAAGGGCGTTTGTTTCCAACTCTTTGAATTTTATTATCAAAATTGCGCTTTACCGGAGTATCTTCATCATAGTTAGTGGAATCTTCATCACTTTCAGCAAGCATGCTATCATTCGTATTAGCAGGTAGAGCCGGTAAATCATTTATCTGTTGTTCAGTCATTGTTGGTGTAAAAGTCGCTTGATTACTGCTTTCAGGCATGAATTCTAATCCTAACATCACTACAGCAATAACGACAACCGCTGATAGACTGGCCATTAACGGCGTATATCCAGCGAATGAGCGAGTTGATTTAACAACAGATTTTGCTTCTTTTTCTGCGGTAATATGCCTGTTAAGATTATTCATGAATTCAGCTGATGTTGAAATTCCAGGCATTGATTTCATGGAAGCCATGACCTGCTTAACAGATTCGATCTGTTGCTTGGCTTCTGGGTTTTCTTCCAGATAAGCTTCGACTTGCTTACGCTGGTTCATTGAGAGGTTATTTTCTATGTAGTCGGATATTAAATCCTCAAACTGATAACGGTCCATCTATATGATTGTCCTTTTGTTTATCTAAATTCTTTAAGTGATTGTTGCAATTGTAGTCTTGCACGATTTATTCTCGATTTTACAGTTCCCAGTGGAACGTCGACGATTTTACTAATCTCTTCATAAGAAAGTTCCTGAATATCTCGAAGTATTACAACCGTTCTGAAATGGAGTGGTAATTCCTGAATTGCCATCTGAATTTTCTTTTCAGCAAAGTGTCCTTGGGCTGTCTCACCCGTTTCGGGTTCCACCGAGGGAAGTTGATACTCACGATCATCAAAACCCATTTGGCTCAAGTTCGTCACCTTGTGACGCTTCTTTCTGCGCAATTCAGTTTTGGCAAAGTTACCGGCGATCGTGTATATCCATGTAGAAAATTTGGCGATATTGCGGTAATAATGACGGTGAGTGTAGAGTTTCATAAGTGTATCTTGTACAATATCTTCCGCTTTTTCTATGTCATTCACAAAACGGTATACAAACGTCATTAAACGATTACGGTAACGGTTTACCAATTCTACATATGCCTGCTCATCACCATCCTGAAATCGGGCAATGAGTTCTTCATCAGTATAACTAAATTCGTCAGCCATGTTCAATGATGGTATTGAAGAGGAAGCGGGTGAGTAGAGATTCATCGTTTTCACTTGTTGTTTTTATACTCCTGTCAATATCGCCCAAGAGGGCAAGGCTGTTCTCGATTTCTTCTTTAGTATACTTTTTCGCATGTGCAGAAAGTTTATTTTTAACTCCGTTGGTTAGTGGGATATAACCTCTAAATGGTTGAGAAGTTCCATTATTCATATGGATAAACAACATCTCCTGAAAAAGCGCTGTAAGGTTTGGAAGTAATGAAATCATATCATTTCTGGAAATATAATTATTTCCTGTTAATAGAGCTTTTGGAAGATCCTTCTGCCCCACTGCATTCAAGAATTCCCATTTTTGATACTCTCTATTCCAACCGCTGAATTTTTGAACAACTTCAGGTGTTAATATATCGTTTTCACCAAGGCCTAAACAAATTTTTTCAACTTGATTAGCGATGTGGTATACAGAATCCCCTGCTATTTCCAGTACAGCCTGAACAACACTCGGAGGAGCATCGATTCCTTGATCATCAAAAAACTGTTTAGTCCATAAACGCAGTTCTTTTTCAAAAGGTTTGCGTACATCAATCGGCGCCAGTTCTTTTTGCAGCACCTTTGCAATTTTCAATTGTGAATAAAAGTCATCCATAATGATGACAAGGAAATGGTTAGGAATGGGCTTCGAACAAAATTGCAGCAGTTCATCACGGAATTTATTTTTTATCTGTTGTGGATTCCTTATAACAAATAATTTTTTACTGCTGAATAAATCTGCTTGATTTAATCTATCAATGATTTCCTGTTGGCCTATATCATCAGGGATTAATAATTCCCGATGTGCAACATCATCTCCAAATACACATTTTTCCAGTTTCTTTACAAAATAATCCTGCAGGAAATAATCATCGCCCTGCAAGTAATAGATTTGAATTAAATCACCTTGAGTCAGCTTTAGGAATACGTCTTTTAAGGGTTGTGCCTTCATTTATTCTTATCCATTAAACTGATAATAATGACAGCTAAAAAAGCGAATATAAAACTTACTAATCGTTCCGTAACTGCATTTTGAAGAAAATCAATGTTAGCCCATATGACTGTTGTAAAAAATCCTGTCAAAAGTCCGGCAATGATTCCATTTCGTGTGGTTTTCTGCCACCATAATGTTAGCACTAACGCGGGGCCAAAAGCAGAGCCCAAACCACTCCAGGCATAACTCACAACACCAAAAATATTTTTTCCCTGCATTTCAGATATTACTGCTAGCACATAAGCTAAGAGTCCCAGAATAACAATTGTTATTCTACTTAAAGTAACAAGTTTTTTATTCGTCATTTCCTTACCGAGATATTGATGAATAAAATCCTCTGTTATGGCTGAAGTCGATACCAGAAGTTGTGAATCTGCGGTAGACATCATTGCAGCAACTGCACCAGAGATGAATAATCCGGCAACAATTGCAGGAAGTAACTCTTTTGCCAGTAGTGGCATGGCTTGCTCTACATCGATATTTGTAAAGTAATCAGGACCAAAGTAATTCAAAGCGACTAGGCCGATCAAAAAAGCACCTGTAATTCCTGGAAGTGCCCAGAGGATGGCGATGGTTCTTGCACGTTTGACATCTGAAGGGTTTTTTATCGCCATATAACGAATAACAATATGTGGTTGACCTAAATAGCCTAATCCCCAGCTTAATCCGCCTAATATGACGGCCAAGCCGGCAAGCCCTTCTTTACCCATTGTAAAGGATGTATGTGCAGGCCCTGCTTGGGACAAGCTTTGAGTCAGTGATACCTGTGAACTTTGCAATTCAATAAAACCAGCAATTGGTAAAATAATCAATGTGCCAATCATCAAGATCCCCTGCAGCAGGTCCGTCCATGCTACAGCAAAAAACCCACCCATGAGCGTATAAGAAATAATAATGGCAGCGCCAATGGAAATACCGGTTACAGTATCAATATCAAATAATGTTTTCAACACTTTTCCTGATGCATGAAATTGAGCGGAAACATAAAATGCGAAAAAGAAGGCAATGATTAATGCAGAAAATAAGCGGATGATATTTGAGTTATCCTCATAACGACGGTGCAAATATTCAGGAATGGTCAATGCCTGGTATTTTTCGGTTTCTATACGAAGTTTTTCTGCAATCAAAAACCAAGATGCTATAATACCCACAGTTATGCCAATAACTGTCCATACTTCTCCTAACCCCACTGCTATAGCAGCTCCGGGAAGAGCCAGTATCAACCAGGCAGATTCACCGGAAGCCCGTTCTGAAAATGCCGTCACCCAAGGTCCTAGTCTCCGACC